>Ga0068851_10000315_pt1 | contig 21862 bp, 1 predicted proteins | sample KBSCornC12_FD_66588 | JGI IMG/M metagenome (GOLD analysis project Ga0068851, IMG submission 66588) | Corn rhizosphere microbial communities from Kellogg Biological Station, Michigan, USA - KBS Corn C1-2 | ecosystem: Host-associated > Plants > Roots > Rhizosphere > Soil ...
CATGGTATGGAAACCAATAATTGACCAGGCGCCTTTTTCGGGAGCAACGACCTCGACTATAACCATCACTGGCCCAGCATTTTTCTTCAACGGTATTCCATTTCATCTCATCGCTACTAACGATTGTGGTACTGTCACAACTGAGCAAGCTATATTAACAGTGGATGAAAATATCGTAGCATTTGCAGGTGGTGATAATTCTACGTGCGGTTTAAACTATCAGTTGAATGGTAATAGCGCTGGAACCGGAACTGGTACCTGGATGATGACGAATGGGACAGGCACAGCTACGTTTGATGATGAAAATGATCCATTCACCACAGTTCATATGTCGGGCATGGAACCTTATGGAGAAAAAGAATTTACGTGGACCATAGTGAATGGATTATGTACAACATCTGATGTTGTCCTCATTACTTTCAATCAACTTCCAGCGGTCACTTGCCCACCGGATATCACGTTGTGCAAATTCAGCGGCCCTCCATTTTATAATATACCAAATGGATCTCCTTTCGGAGGGTTCTATTCAGGTGAATGGGTTTTTGGAACATCATTCTTTACTTTATTTGCACCTCCTGGCGCTTACCCAATTACTTATCACTATTTCGATCCGGAAACGTATTGCGAGGGAACGTGCACATTCACCATTACGGTGGCTGATCCTCCTTTCGTAAGTCCGGGATATTACGATCCGGTTTGCCAGAATGCACCGGATGTGACATTGAATCAGGAATTACCTGTCGGAGGTACCTATTCTGGAACTGGAGTGAGTGGTAATGTGATCGATGGGTTTGTATTTGACCCTTCTGTTGGAATGCAAAACATTCTCTATACCTATACTGATCCGGTCAGTGGTTGTTCAAACGGTACCTTCCCTTATATACAAGTATATTCCGCACCTGATCCAGTATTCGGTAATTATCCACCTGTTTGTCTTTCATCTCCGGATGTTGCTTTGAATGCCACTCCATCTGGTGGTACATGGATCGGAACAGGAGTAAGCGGTGATGTGATGAATGGATTCTTCTTTGATCCATCGGTGGGAACACAAACATTAACTTATACATACACCTCTGTTGACGGTTGCATAGTCGTTGGCACTTTGACCATTATTTCAACAGATATATTAATGGTGATCTGCCCGGGTGATTTCGACTATTGTACGAGTGCAGGAAATTATGATCTAAGCACACTGAGTGTTCAGCCAGCGGGTGGAGTGTTTACTGGTAATGGTGTAGCAGGAAATATATTTAATCCTGTTGTTGCAGGTCCAGGCGAAACATTAATAACATATACCTATGATTATGGTGACGGATGTTCAGGCTTCTGCACATTCACCATTAATGTTCTTCCAGATGAGGTTGGGCCAGTGAGTGGAGGAATGTATCCGGCAGTATGCCAGGATATTGGTATTGTGTTCCTGGATGAGGGCACTCCTACAGGTGGAGTTTGGACAGGTAATAATGTTTCCTACGATCCAATGAATGGATATTATTTCTACACCTATAGCGGTACGCAAACTTTAACCTATACCGTAACGGGTGAAAATGGTTGTTCCTCAAGTGCTCAGGTTGACATAATTGTGAATCCGAATCCATCCCCTTACTTTATTCCGCAAGAAGCCTGTTCGGGAGAAGATCCATTCTTATTAACTGCTGCAGTGCCATTTGATCCAAATGGAATTTATTCCGGACCTGGTGTGACTGCAAACATCTTTTATCCTTCGGTAGTAGGCAAGGGTTTCTATTTCCTTAGTTATGTTGTGACCGATGCAAATGGTTGCTCAGGGGGAGGAAGTTTTCCTATGAATGTATATGATGCACCTGAATTAAGTTGTCCAACCAATCCGATTACTATCGATGTGGATGAACCACCTTTATTTCTGACAGTGGGTACACCGGGCGGTGGTGTGTATAGCGGACCTGGTATTTCAGGCAAATATTTCTTCCCGGCTGTTGCAGGTGAGGGAACACATACGATCACCTATACCTATACCGTTGGGAATTCAGCTTGCCAGGTCATTTGTACATTTCAAATTATAGTTTCGCCGGCGAATCCTTGCCCGCATGATTTTACAACTTGTATCGATGCAAGTTCAGTTGATCTCACGACACTGGAACCCAATGGCGGATCTTATTCTGGTGATGGTGTTACAATGAATGTTTTTAATCCTTCGGTGGCGGGAGCTGGTGCTCATACGATAACCCATACTTATGATCTCGGAGAAGGGGAGATGACTTGCACATTTGTCATCACTGTGGCGGGTCCTCCGGTAGTAACTTGCCCTGCAGACTTCCTGATCTGTGCTGATCATTATGGTACGTTTATACTGAGTGGAGGAATGCCGGAAGGCGGATATTATTCTGGTGATTATGTGCCGGATGGAGTAGTTTTTTATGCTCAAATGGCTGGTGCTGGAGTTCATCCAATCACTTATCACTATACTGACCCCGTCACAGGTTGTTCGAACACTTGCACATTTAATATCACTGTCATTTTTGAAAGTCAGATTGATGCAGGAACTTATCCTCCTGTTTGTGTGGAAGATGGTAATGTGGTGCTGACTGGATTTCCTGCGGGAGGAACTTTCACAGGAAATGGAGTCAGTGGTGATCCGATGACAGGATTTGTATTTGATCCTTCAGTAGGTACTACTACGGTGACGTATGCATTTACAGATCCGGTGGCCATGTGTCAAAAGGATGATATTGCAGTGATCACAGTATTGACCAGTCCTCCTGTGGTTATGTGTCCTGCGGATATGACCCTGTGTAAAAATGATAATTCCATTTTGCTGACCGCTACACCTGAGGGTGGAACGTATTCAGGCAGTAATGGAATTGTGAATGGAAATATGTTTGATCCTACTGAAGCGAGTGTAGGAGAACATATGATCACCTACACTTATCCGCCTTCAGGAAGTTGTTCAATGTCATGTACGTTCATGATTACGGTTAATGCTTTACCAGCGGTCTCTTGTCCACCTTCGATCCAGGCTTGCCTGTTCCAGCCTCCATTTGCACTCACAGGAGGAATGCCATCAGGCGGTACTTATGCAGGGGAAGGAGTGTTCGATGGAATTTTTACTCCTGTAGCAGCTGGGTTGGGTTTCCATTCTATCTCGTACACAGTCACTGATCCGGAGACTTTGTGTACCAATCATTGCTTCTTCGATATTGAAGTGTTGTTGCCGCCTAATGCAATAGCAGGTTCTTATGGGCCCTTATGTTCCAATGGTGCAGCTTTAGGATTAATGGGTTCACCAGGCAATGGAGTATGGACTGGAACTGGTGTCACTGGAAATCAAATGGATGGATATGCATTTGATCCATCAGTGGGTACACAGACCTTGATGTATACAGTTACAATTGGGGAATGCAGTTCCTTTGCTTTTACAACGATCAACGTAAATGAACCGCCACTTGCTCCGGTTTGTCCGGAGGATATGACTTTCTGCAGAAATGATGCAGCCTTCCAATTGACACCATTTGTTGAACCTAATCCATACAGTCCAAGCACTGGAATTGTTACTGATTTTATAAATTATTATTTCGATCCATCAGAAGCCGGAACAGGTGTGTATCCGATTACGTATACAGTGACAGATCCGGAAACCGGTTGTTCCAATACATGTGATTTCACTTTCACTGTACTCGCTTTACCGGTTGTTACTTGTCCTGGAGAAATGCAGGTCAATATCAATGCAACACCTTTTGCTTTGACTGGTGGATTGCCGGTAGGTGGAACTTATACTGGTGATGGAGTGACGAATGGAATATTTGATCCTGCAGCAGCCGGGTTGGATTTTCATTCCATTACGTATACAGTCACTGATCCGACGACCATGTGTACGAACCATTGCTTTTTCGATATCGAAGTGATCAGTGGTGATTGCACTCCGCCAGTGTTGAGTACGAGTCCGATGTCACAACACATCTGTCAAAATGCATCAGCGATGTTCACCGGCTCTTTCACTGGTTCACCAACGATTACCTATCAGTGGGAATATTCCGATGATGGAGGCATGACATGGGCACCTGTACCAAATGGAGCGCCATATACAGGAGAAACCACTTCAACATTGACCATCACTGCGCCCACTCTCCAATATAATAATTATCTATACCGGCTTCACGCAACTAATGCATGTGGTAATGATGTATCCAGCGCAGCGACATTGACATTAGATCAGTACTTCGAAGCGATTGCCGGAGATGATAACGCCACCTGTGGCTTGGTTTATAATTTACTTGGAAATGACCAGGGATTTGCAAATGCTACCTGGTCAATGACAAGTGGCACCGGAATAGCAGCTTTTGATGATGAAACTGTTTCAACAACAACGGTACATATGTCGGGTGTTGGTGCATATGGAACAAAAGAATTTACATGGACCATCACGAATGGTTTGTGTACATCTTCTGATGCAGTTCTTATCACGTTCAATGAACCACCAACGCTTTCTTTGCCTTCCTCAGTGAGCGCATGTACAAATGAGGCGCCTTTTGCATTGAGTGGCAACCCTCCTGGAGGAACTTTCTCCGGAACAGGTGTTGTAGGAAATCAATTCGATCCATCGATATCAGGCCCCGGTACTTTTACCGTGACGTATATGTATACGGCTATGAACGGATGTACGAGTTCAGGAAGTTATCCTGTCGATGTACAACAAGCCGTTCCAACGAATGCCGGCGCAGATTTTAATAGTTGTCCATTACAGGATGGATTAGGTAATCCAATTTATGCTGATGCCTTACATGCCACTACCAATCCTGGTTTTGATATCGGTATTTGGACTGGCAACGGTCCCGGTACGGTTATGTTTACCACTCCGGGTTCACCGAACACCGGCGTTATTGTTAGTCTGCCTGGTATTTATACGTTCACGTGGACGGAGACGAACTTCCCTTGTACTACTTCTGATGACGTTGTTGTAAACTTCTATCCATACCCGGCAGTGATTTGTCCCGGAGATCTTTCTGTGTGTACCACGACTGCACCATTTCAACTTGGAGCTACCCCGCTGGGAGGAACTTATTTTGGTCCTGGTGTGTCGATGTCCGGATTATTTAATCCTGTAACGGCTGGTGTTGGTACGCATCTCATCACGTACAGTTATACTGATCCTGTGACATTGTGCCTTGGATTCTGCAATTTCAACATTACAGTTTCTGCACCTGCAGTGGCTGATGCCGGACCGGATTTAATTTCTTGTGACTTATTTGCATTTCTGAACTCAGCGCCTACAGCAGGTACTGGTGTTTGGACCTACACAGGTCCCCCGATGGGAACTGTCACTTTTACACCAAATGCCAGTACACCAGACGTGAATGTTCATGCATCGATTGCAGGTGTATATACATTTACATGGACGGTAACAAATGGTGCTTGTGTGACCAGTGATATGGCCAATGTGACTTTTGGTACTCCGCCTGTTTGTCAAATTGATGGACCTGCTACTGTGTGTCCCAATTCATTGAATACCTATTCTGGCCCAAGTGGAATGAACAGTTATTACTGGACCATCCTTTCAGGTAATGCCAGTATAGTGGGAGCGATGGATCAACAGGAAGTAACAGTGAATGCAGGAGCGACTTGCCCGGGTTCATATGTGCTCCAGCTTGATATAGCTGATGCTGCCGGATGCCCTTCAATTTGTTCGGTCACCGTAGTTGTGCAGGATAACTCAGTTCCGGTATTTACAGATTGTCCAACAGACATATGGGGTTTACAATGCAATCCTGCTGAAGGAATTCCTTCAGAGGCTCTTGTCATAAGTCTGGCTGGAACGGTAACGGATGCTTGTGGATCAGTAACGGAGAGCGCGGAACTAACCACTAACACAGTAGACGGCTGTTGGCATACCAAGATATATACAGTTACTGCAACAGATGGCTGTGGTAATACAGCGACCTGCTCAGTGCATTTTGAATATAAGGTTACACCAGGTCCTGTCTTTAACAATTGTCCGGCAGCACCGATCAATTTAGGCAATAATCCTCCTCCGATCACTGCCGAACAAGCTATTGCTGCTTCAGGCGGTGCAATTGACAATTGCAGTTTTACTTACTATTCAGCTACCGGCGGAATGATAACCGGTACTTGCAATCAATCACAAACCTGGACAGTAACCGCCCATGATGATTGTATTATTTCTACTACTTGTGAGGTTACCTATGTTTGGACCCAACTGCCAAGTGTAAATGCAGGTAATTATGGCCCCGTTTGTGATTACGCTGGAACCATTGCACTCTTAGGTACACCTGAAGGTGGCGTTTGGTCCGGACCAGGAGTCATTGGCGATATGGAGGGTTATCAATTTAATCCTGGTGCAGGAACACAAACCATCACCTATACAGTAGCAGATAATAATGGATGCACCAATAGCGCTACCACTACCATTGTAGTCAATCCTGCACCTGTTGTAACATGTCCATCCAACATTACAGTTTGTTCCAGTGATGTTCCATTTGCACTCACCGGTGGAAATCCGGTTGGCGGAACTTATACTGGAATCGGTGTTGCAGCAGGAATGTTTAATCCTGCCAGTGGAAATGGTCCGCACCTCATCACGTATACGTACACAGATGGTAACGGATGTTCTGCAATGTGTTCATACTTTATTACGGTCAATGCACTTCCTATAGTCAGTTGTCCTGCGAGTTTCTCAATTGAAATTAATGCAGCACCATTTGCTTTGACTGGTGGTGCTCCGGCTGGCGGAACATATTCTGGTGCTGGTGTGAACAGCAATATATTTTATCCTTCGACTGCGGGACTTGGTCTTCATACTATCACATACAGTTATAGCATTGGAAGTTGTTCAAATACCTGTCAGTTTACCATTACAGTAAATTCCGGAGAAGAATGCACGCCGAAGATGGAATGGGTATTCCTTCCTCCGGGTACTAATGTCGGGTCATGCCCGAGTATGACGGATTGTTGTACGAATACAATTTGCTACGGCTTACAATACACGCCGGGTACAACAGGTATACTGGAAGATTACACAACTGGTTTTACACTACCATGTCCTGGTCCAAATTCACCAATTATCAGCAATTCTTCCTGTGTGATGAATGATAACAGCTTTGAAATCGAAAGTTGTGGTCCACCAGACAATGCATTGCTCTTTAATAGTTCAGGTAACCAGGGTGCATTACCAGTATTTGCCTGCGTGCCAGTGATCCTGCATAAAGTTTGTTTCAATTTGCCAATCGGTGCATCAATTCCAATAACGGAAGATGTGATCACTGACCTGACTGCTAATATCCAGACAGATCCCGGACCACCTTCACAGACGACGACTGAATTCCCGGTTTACACGACGACTACAATTACAAGTCCACAACCGGTAGCGCCGGCAGATGTAACTATGACTGTAGCTTGTCCACAATATGCTGTTACGCCTGTATATCCTGTTGTATTGGATTATTGTGGCACACCTATCATGGCAACAGTCACCAATGTGTCAGATTCTCCTGATCCGATTTCTTGTGAAGGGACCAGGATTTATACATTTACATATGCCACTTGCAATGTTCCTGCATACACCTTTACATGGCACTACACTTACAATATCCAGCGGAATGATTTCACATTACCGGACAATGGTTATTTGCAAGTGTCTTGTCCTGATGATACCGATACACCGCCAATGCTTCCAACGGTAGTGGACAATTGCAATAACGTTTTGACTCCTGTTGGTGATCTTGTCATCAGTGTCAAGCCTTCTTGTGAAGGGGATAGGACATACATGTATACCTACATGGATTGTGACAACAACAGTCATGTGTGGACATTTACCTATCATGTCGTGCGTGAAGATTTTGTCATTCCGGAAGCCATTAATTTCAGCACTATTCAATGTATGGCTGATGTACATCCGGAATTAGTCGTCCTGCCAGTCGTGCATTCGGATTGCGGTGAATTATTGACTGCTTCAGTGCCGGTACAGAATGCCAATGAATTGGATACTTATGATGGTTGCGAAGGAACGATCAGTTTCACATGGACCTGGTCAGATTGCGCAATGCATTCCCATTCCTGGACCTATACCTATGTAGTGGATCGCACTACTGCTCCGGCCATATTCACACCTGCTCCTGTCAGCAGTACTATTGAATGTTTTGCAAATGCAGAATCACCGGCACTACCGGTCGTAAAAGATGTGTGCGGTTTTGTACTCAATCCATCCGGAGCCCCAACACCTGGAGGTACTTACGATGGATGTGAAGGAACGTACACGTTGACTTATCATTATTTCGATTGTTCAGGTTTGCCTTTTGATTGGACATACACGTATACTATTGATCGTGTCACTCCACCTTCTGAAGTTGGGCCGCCTGCTTCTACGTCTACAACAATAGAATGTTTGTCCGAAGCTTTACCTCCTGTGCTTCCATTTGTACAGGATGTTTGTCAAAACACTCTTCAGCCTCAAGGTGCACCTACGATCAGTGGTACATATGCTGGTTGTGAAGGAACGTATATACTGACTTATCACTATACTGATTGTTCCGACCTTTCATTCGATTGGTCGTACACATATAATATTGATATTGTTACGCCTCCGATGGAGACAAGTGATCCTCCTGTTCCTACAGCAAGTTCTGTTGAGTGCCTGTCGGATGCTGTGTTGCCATTACTACCTACAGTAGAAGCTACTTGCGGTCAGGCTGGTTTACCAAAAGTTTTATTGCTGCACGCTGATTTTGCGGGGTACGTTGCAGATGTACAAAGCAAGCTTGTTGCTACTGGTGCATTTTCAGCAGTGGATCTTTATGATGGAGGAAGCAATACGCCCACGCTTGCAGAATTAAATGGTTACAATGCTGTGTTGGTTTATTCCAACTTTGGATGGGCTAATGCAGATCTCCTCGGAGATAATCTTGCGGCGTATGTTGATGGAGGTGGTGGTGTGGTGACGGCGATATTTGCTGCTTCAGGCGCAAACTTTGGTTTGATTGGTGGTGCGTTTAGTTCCACTTCTGACTACCAGGTGATTGTTCCATCATCGGCCACTGGATTTAGCCATGCATACCTTGGGATGATTCACATGCCGGGTCATCCACTGATGTCCGGTGTGACTTCTTTTGATGGTGGGGATGGAAGTTACAGGAGCACGTCCACTACATTAGCGCCCGGAGGTTACCGCGTTGCAGATTGGACAGATGGAACTATGCTCATCACGGCCAGGGACAATGCAGGTGCAGGTGGCAATAGGAAACGAGTAGACCTCGGAATGTTTCCGGCATCGAGTGATGTTGAACCAGGTTTTTTCTGGTTATCGTCAACAAGTGGTGCCACCATCATGAAGAATGCATTACAATATGTAGCCTCTTCATCTTCACAATTAACACCGGTTAGCATAACGTATACAGACTCACCTTCTTCAATAAGCTGTGAAGGTTCGAGAACTTATACAGTCAACTATGAAGATTGTTCCGGGCTTGATTATGTATGGAACTATACCTACACGATCGAACATGTCACTCCGCCTGTAGTTCCGTCAGATGGATTCAGCACTGTATCGTGTCCGGGCGATGCTACAATTCCAGCAGCTACTTTGCCAGGCTATACGTATGTGGGAGCAATAGGAAGTCATACTTATTTCGTGTCCAATGATCCAACGAATTGGCTAAATGCAAAAACATTAGCTGAAAATTTAGGAGCTCACCTGGCTTCAATTTCGAATGCAGGAGAAAATGCAGTAGTGGCACAAGCGATACCATTTACTTTCAATAATACTGCATGGATCGGACTGACGGATGAAGTGTCGGAAGGAGACTATGTATGGGTGGATGGTACGCCATTTACTTACTCTAATTGGAGTAGTGGAGAACCTAATAATCTTAACGATGAGGATTACATACACATGTACCTGGATGGTACATGGAATGATTTGGATCCTGATGCTGAATTCCAATATGTAATTGAATTTGATGCTACTCCAAATGTATTGCCTCATGTCACAGATGTGTGCGGTGTTCCCATCGAGCCAACAGGACCTGTGACGGGTGGTGATTATGATGGATGCGAAGGCACGATATCCTACACGTTCACCTATACCGATTGCGCTGATCTGAGTTCTGATTGGATCTACACCTATACTGTAGTGCGGGAAGACTTCACGATACCGGAGACATTAGATAACAGTACAGTGGATTGTGCAGCCGATGCAGTTTCAGGTACAGTAGTTCTTCCGGTGGTTCTTGCTTGTGGTGAGTTAGTTCCAAGTGGGCCGTTGCAGAATCAGTTTGATACAGATACCTATGATGGTTGTGAAGGGACGATCAGTTACACCTGGACGTATGCGGATTGTGCATTACACAGTCATACCTGGACATACACATACACGGTACTACGCCAGGACTTCACGATACCGGCGACCCTGGATCACAGCACAGTCGATTGTGCAGCCGATGCAGTATCCGGTACGATAGTTCCTCCAATAGTGTATTCTGATTGTACAGAGTTATTGGAGCCAAGTGGTCCCTACCTGAATCAGATTGAGGCCGACACGTATAATGGATGTGAGGGAACAATTAGTTACACCTGGATGTATACAGATTGTGCATTACACAGTCATGCCTGGAAGTATACCTATACGGTTCATCGCCAGGACTTCTCGATACCGGAGACATTAGATCACAGTACAGTAGATTGTGCTGCAGATGCAATTTCAGGTACAGTAGTTCTTCCAATTGTAAATTCAGATTGTGATGAGTTGTTGGAATCAGGTGATCCGGTGTTGAATCAATTTGAAACAGATACGTATGATGGTTGTGAAGGGACGATCAGTTACACCTGGACGTACACAGATTGTGCATTACATAGTCATACCTGGACCTACACGTATACCATCGAGCGCCAGGATTTCTCGATACCACAAACATTGGATCATAGTACAGTGGCTTGTGCAATTACTATAAATCCTTTATCCATAATACTTCCTGTTGTTCAATCGGATTGTAGTGAATTGTTAGAACCAAGTGGACCAGTGTTGAATCAGTTTGAAACTGACACCTATGATGGTTGCGAAGGCACGATCAGTTATACATGGACCTACCAGGATTGTAAATTGAATACTCATGCCTGGACGTATACGTATACGGTCGATCTCCCTGATTTTGATCCGCCAAATAATGTAACGCTTACCGTTGGATGTGTAGGATTTGCCGTTGAAGCAAACGTTCAATTCCTTCAGGTACTATCAAGTTGTGGAGTAGAGTTAAATCATGGTCCGGCAACTCCGAATGAATTCGGAACGGATACCTATAATGGATGCCAGGGTACTAAGAGTTTTACATACTCGTATATGGATTGCGCTGGTGATGTTCACTTATGGACATACACGTTCAATATAGTTCCTGCTGCTCCTGTTCAGCAAGGCAATCCGGTGCCTACATCAAGTATTATCAATTGCTACCTGAATGCTACGCCACCTGTGTTGCCATCCTTCTTTGATGGTTGTGGATTCCAGGTAATGCCTGCGGGTCCGGTAATCGGAGGAACGAACACTGGTGGATGTGATGGTACTATTACTTACACCTACACGTATACAACTTGTTCGGGAGTTTCAATCCCATGGGTATACACCTACTATGTTTCTTGCGATGCGGTGCAATTGAAAGTTTGGTTGGAAGGACCTTACAATTTAGCCACGCATAACATGAATACCACGATGAATGGTTTGCATACGTTGCCGGGTCAGAATGCACCGTTATTCTACCTGGATTATCCTGCTGGTGAGCCTTACAACTTGGCTCCATGGAATTACAATGGTATGCCAACCAATACGGGAGTACAGTGGGGTGATTTTGGTGGTCAGACACCTTATCCACCTGATGTGGTAGATTGGGTATTGGTCACCATCAGGAAGAACGGCATATTACCGGCCAACAACATTTGGACCTGCGCAGGTTGGGTACATCAAAATGGAGATGTCACCTTCCCTGAAAATTGTGCACTGCCACCATTCACCACAGCCGATCTGTATTACTTCGTCGTACAACATCGCAATCACCTCGGTATATTATCACCATCCGATGTCGATATGCCTTGCGGTACTGCAGTACTGCAATGGGACTTCCGGAATTCCAATTCGTATCAACCTTTATTCCGTTTCGGTCAAAAACAAGTCGAACCGGGAGTATGGGCGATGTATGGTGCGAATGGTGAACAAGTAAATTCGATTCAGGCGATCAATTCACTGGACAGAACACTTTGGAAAACACAGCAAAGTAATCATGGATACTACCTGGGTGATTTCGACCTGAATGCTTACACCGATGGTTTTGATGAAACCCTTTGGAAGAATAATCAAAATAGAACTACAGGCGTAGTCTTTTATTAATTAAAAAAAACGTAAATTTCAGATATGAAAAATCTAGCCATCCTATTTCTACTAGCCGCAGGTGCACTTCAGGTCAGCGCACAGACGATGAAATGGATACCCATCGAGCCTGGATCGAGTTTGGACAAGTGTAAAAGCGCTTCCTCCAAAGTCAACGACTACCGCTGCTATGCCCTGCAGTATATACCCGCTGTGTCAGGTACCCTGACCAGTTATACGACAGGATTTTTTGTGTCCTGCACCTCACATGGTTCAGCGATTGCCAAGAATGAATCTTGCAGCATGTACAACAATGTCAACCTGATCGACGGTTGCCAGGATACGCATCAAACCTTGATGAATAGTTCTGGTAATTCGGGTATTTCCGGTGTCAACAAAATTGAAGCCGGTAAGCCCGTCTATCTTCACCAGGTGTGTTTCAGTATCCCATGGGGAGAGGAAATCACCGTGATGAAAGATGAACTCACTGATCTCACGACCAGTATCGATCTTGGTAATGGACAAGTCATCACTGAAGTGCCCGTGTTCATTACACAGAATATCGGCAGACCTAAGTACGATGCACAATTGCCAACATCACTGGTGGATTTCGTGACCAGGATAGCCGGCGATCACACATCGCAATTAGATTGGTCGGTATCTGACGGTGCTACACCGGTGAGTTTTGTGATTGAACATGGGATTGATGGTTTGACCTTCAAGCCTATCGGTGAAGTGAAAGCACTCACGGATAAGGAAGCCATCCAGGCTTATCAATATCTTGATCATGCTGCTGTTGAAGGACTGAATTTTTATCGTTTGAAAATATTTGATGCGAAAGGTGGATATGAGTATTCTCCTTCCCGCATTGTTAATTTTTCAGGAGGTAGTTTCAGTGTGAAGACATGGCCAAGCCCGGCATCAGAATCATTGTCCGTGTTTATTGATCATGCAGGGGAAGCCGGACAAATGGAACTTACGGATGTGAATGGCAAATCATTATTACTAAAACAATTTGGTGATGGCAATTCCAATCATGAATTGAGTGTCTCCGATTTAGCACCGGGTATGTATAACCTGGTGGTGGTTTCCGGATCACAACGAGTAGTGGAGAAAGTGGTGGTAGCCCATTAATTATACCTGTAGGTTGTAGAAATGAAATAACGCAATTCATTTCATCAGCCTTAACCAGGGGACCTTTTAAGGAATGACTTCTATCGGATTCCAAAAGAAATGGATCCGGTAGAAGTCATTCTCATTTTTGAAGTGCCCTGCTGATCCATGGATCGGTTCGATATTGCCTCAAAATCAACTTGGTAATGATCTGATAAACAGGTCTCAACATAGTATAAAAAGTAGCCATATAAATAGTTCTATTTTCCTTGCCGGATACTATTTGAAATAGCAGTTATTTGCGTAATATGGCATAGAAATAAGAACCAGGAACCCCAGGGGAGTCTTCCTAAATGCAGGAACAGCCCTCAACCAATTCTGAAATAAATTACTTTTTTAAACCAATGATTCAGGGATAATCAGCTCACCCCTTTGGCCAATTTAGTCGTTGGCCGTGTGCTCTTTTTCGCTGTAATCGGAAATGAGTGTTATGGAAAACCACCCTTTATTGACTAATTCCTTTTGGAATGGATGTGCAATCTTTATCCAAAACGCTGCAAAGCAAAAGCTATGGACGAAGGCACTGACAATGATATTCTTCATTGCGCTTTCTTCAAAAGTGATGGCTGTCCCGTTGACAGGTACGCTTAATATTCCCGGAGACTATGCCACGTTGGCCTTGGCTATTACGGATTTGAATACCCAGGGTGTAGGTGCAGGCGGAGTCACTTTAAATCTTGTCGCCGCTAATCCGCAGACGGCTCCTGCCGGTGGATATGTCATTGGTGGAACCGGATCCTTGGTGTTGACTACATCCAGTGCAGCGAATCCAATCGTTATCCAGGGAAATGGGAATACCATAACAGCATTCACTCCGCAAACTTCCGGAAATCTTAATGATGCCATTTTTAAATTGATCGGAGCAGATTGGGTAACCATTGCAGGATTTAGTATGACTGAGAATGCAGCCAATACCACCACAACTGCAGGTACAAATAATATGACAGAGTGGGGCGTGGCGCTGCTTTATGTGACCACAACAGATGGAGCACAAAACAATACCATTCAATCAAACACAATTGACCTTGATCGAACCTATCAAAATACTTTTGGCATATATAGTAATTCAACTCACAGTGCTACGAGCGTTACGGTTTCTGCATCCGCAACCGGAGCTGCCGGTGGAAATAGTGGATTAAAGATTTATGGAAATACCGTATCGGATGTAAACGTAGGTATTGTAGTAGTGGGTCCTTTGGCAGCAGCTGATATGAATGATGGATTGGATATTGGAGCAACTGCCCCAAATGCCAATACTATTTCAAATTTTGGTACTACCGGAACATTCTCCGGTTATGCTAATGTCTCCGGGACAGTCAATGGGATTCTTGTCAGGAATACCAAGAACTTCAATATTTCTTTCAATACAGTGACAAGTTCCAATGGCGGTACCACTGCCGGTACTCTGAATGGAATTCAAATACCTGCATTTTCAAATACGCCAACTGGAACTTTTTCGATGACGATTAATAATAATTCCATTTCACTGCGAAGTAGTGTAGCTACAGGTGCAATTAATGGAATTAATGTGCCTTCTGGTTCAGCCAGTCCAACCTCTACAATTAATATCAATAATAACGATTTTAATACATCAGGGCACACAGTGGCTTCTTCCGGAGCAATCATTTTTATTTTACAAGCCTCTACTCACCAGAATCAAAATATTAACAACAATACATTTACCAATCTAATTGTCAACACCACAGGCAGCGTAACGTTTATTTCTAACTCAAATACAGCACCAACATCAGGGGTTAAGAATATAAACAATAATTCCATCGTGACCGGATTTGCAAAAACAGGAGCAGGTGGCACAATTACCCTTTATCTTGATAACGGCAGCTCAGTAGCTGGCGTAAATGTGGCTAATAATAACAATAACTTCTCCAATATTACGGTATCCGGGGCAACAACAATTGCTGGATGGAGTAATACGGATGGTGGTCAGCCTACTAAAACAATTCAAAACAATACGTTCAGTAATTGGACTGGTGGAACGAGCGCTGTTACTGTAATGAATATTAATTTTGGTAGCGCCGCAACCACTTCTGTGACACAAAATATCATTAGTAATATTTCTGGTGCGAATTCAATTACCGGATTGGTATTAGGAAGTTCAATTGGAACTGCAAATGTTTCGCTGAACGTTATTAATTCATTATCCTCAACAGGAGCATCTGCTGTTCAGGGAATAACTTCCGCTTCAACAACATGCAATATTTTCAAGAACAAATTATATGACCTTTCAGGAAGTAATGCGAGTTCTACAGTAAATGGGATACTTGTTTCCGCCGGAACCACCACTACTATTTATAATAATTTCATTGGAGATTTACGGGCTACGGTTGCCAGTGCAACAAATCCACTTAATGGAATTAATATTACATCTTCTACCAGTTCATCCACCATAAATGTTTATTATAATACGATATATCTGAATGCTATTTCTTCAGGGGCCAACTTTGGCTCAACAGGAATTTTTCATACCGCAAGTGCTACTTCAACAACAGCAGCCCTAAGCCTGAGAAATAACATCATTGTCAATACGTCAACGGCTATGGGCACAGGTTTGACTGTTGCCTATCGCAGATCCAGTACAAATCTTTCCAATTATGCCGCTGCCTCGAATAATAATTTGTTATATGCGGGTTCTCCTTCAGCAACAAACCTGATATTTTATGATGGAACTAATGCAGATCAAACTATGGCAGCTTATAAAGTCAGGGTTTCCCCGCGTGATGCAAGTTCTGTTTCTGAAAATCCTCCTTTCCTGAGCACGACAGGTGCTAATGCTAATTTTTTACATATCAATACCTCCATTGCGACCCAGGCTGAAAGCGGAGGGGCAGCCATCGCCGGTATAACGGATGACTATGATGGTGACCTTAGAAATGTCAGCACTCCGGATATCGGAGCTGATGAATTTTCGGGCATTGGATTAGATGCTATTGGTCCGGCGATTTCTTATTCATTAATTCCCAATGCAAGTTGTACTAATAACTTCTTTGTCACTTTATCAGCAACCATTACAGATGCCAGTGGAGTCGATAATAGCCCTGGAACAAAACCTCGTTTGTATTACAAGAAATCAACTGACAATAACACTTATGTTGGAAATACCAGCGCGGATAACGGCTGGAAATATGTTGAAGCTACAAATGCCTCATCTCCATTCATTTTTGCAGTGGATAATTCTCTTCTTCAGTCCGCTCTCGCCGCAGGTGATGTCATACAGTACTTTGTGGTGGCTCAGGATTTAGCGGGCACGCCAAACGTAAGTATCAATAGCGGGTCTTTTAATGCCGCCCCAACCAGTGTGGCATTAGTAGCCGGTAACTTTCCGATTGGCCCTACAATTAATAGCTATACTATCATCAACATCGGGTTGAGTGGAACAGTTACAATTGGCTCAGGAGGAACTTATCCTACCCTGACTGATGCAGGAGGTCTTTTTGCTGCCATTAATGCAAACGGTCTGTCGGGTAATTTAACTGCACAGATTATCAGTGCCTCAATTGCAGAACCTGGTACAAATGCTCTCAATGCTATCAATTATAATGGCTGTGCTCCGAGTGCATTTACGCTAACCATAAAACCAACAGTGGCCACTGTCTTATCAGGTTCGTCTGCCACCGCTATTATCCGGTTGAATGGTGCGGATAATGTAATTATTGATGGTTCTATTGGTTCAACTTCAAATTCAGTTTGTCCGCCATCGGCTGCTACCCGTGATTTTACAGTGAACAATTCAAACGCAAGCACCACTTCAGCTGTGATTTGGCTTCAATCGAATGGGGCTGATGGAGCCACCAACAACACGATAATGAATTGCAACATTGTCGGTAGTGGTAATCAGCAAACTTTAATTGGTGTTGGATCAGGAAGTTCAACAATATCAATTACCTCTACCGGAACCGGCAATAACAATAATCACTATATCAATAATGCGATAAGCAAATCACGATATGGTATTTATTCCGGTGGTCTTTCTGCTGCCAATAAAAATACAGGCACCATAATTTCTCAAAATGTGATGAATACCGTAGCAGCAGACAATGTGCGGATCGGTGGCATCCTCGTCAATTTTGATAATGGTGTTCAGATCACTGGCAATGATATTGAAAATATGACCATGCATGATGGGACAAGCGGTCTTACCAACACAACTTTTGGTGTCGCCTTGGGAGTTGTCCCGAATAATTCAACTTCTTCTTTTACGGGAAGTGATGTAATAAATGCTTTTGTTTCTAAAAATTACATTGGCAATATTATTCAATTGAGCTCAACAGGTTATTCTGCTTTCGGTATTGTAGTCAACACCGTGACCAGTGGTACATCCCAGGTGGTCAATAATATAATTTATGCTATTCGTGCCGCTTCGACACCTTCAGATTTTTCCGCCGGTATTGTAGCAGGTGGAGGAACAGGGTCAGCCACTAATGTTTATTATAACACAGTAAGCATGACCGGCAGCCGAAATGCAGCAACGAATCCATCATTTGCATTAGCAATAGGATCAGCTACTGGAACTTTCGATGTACGTAATAATATTCTAATCAACACCCAGACGAGCACCAGCAGTGGAAAAATGTATGCTTATGGTATAGCCTCCTCTGTTTTCACCAATCTTACTTCGAATAACAATGACCTGTTTGTCAGCGGCACTAATACATTTGTTGGCGAGACAGTGAGCTTAGTTAGTGGGACAGATCAATTGACATTGGCTAATTGGCAAGCAGCAACCGGTAAGGATGCAAGCTCCAAAAATATTCAACCTGTCTTTCTTCCCTCTCCCATACTTCATATAGATGGATCAAATCCGGTTAACTTCCCATTGGAAAATGGCGCTGTTTCCATCGGCTCCGTCACCGATGACATCGATTGCGATATACGGGCTACTGACATCGGTGCTGATGAATTTCTGTTTACCGCTTGCACGGGTGCTGTAGCAGGAATGGCAAGTGCAAGCGGTCCATCCGCTTTCTGTGTATCCGGTTCGGCTACCATTACAGATTCAGGATATTCCACAGACGACGGAACTTCCTATGAGTGGTTCAAATCCTCTGATAATTTCGTAACTAATAGTGTGAGCACAGGCGTGACCACTCCATCAACATTTAATACCGGTACCATCACCAGTACTACCTACTATAGATTAAAAGTTACCTGCGCATCTAACAATGCAATGGCAGTCTCTAATACCGTGACCATCGCTATCAATCCATTGCCAGTTCTTACATGTCCGGCTAGTTTTGGTCTTTGTATAAATGCGCCTGTTTTAGATCTTACTTCGTTAACCTATAGTCCTCTTGGCGGCACCTTTAGTGGTGTTGGAGTAACCGGAAATAATTTCAATCCTGTCACTGCAGGCCCCGGCCCACACGCCATCACCTATTCTTACACCGATGGCAACATGTGCAGCAACACCTGCACATTCACCATCACCGTGAATGCTCTTCCTGTTGTGATGTGTCCGGCAAATTTCACTGTCTGTGAAGCTGATGATCCATTCACCCTTACCGGTGCAACACCTGCTGGTGGCACTTATACAGGCGCAGGTGTAACCATGAATCAATTTGATCCAGGCGCAGCAACACCAGGTCCACATGTCATCACGTATTCCTATACCGATGGCAACATGTGCTCCAGCTCATGTTCATTTACAATAACAGTTACGCCTGCTTATATCTGCGCTTCCTTCATGGAATGGGTCTTACTTCCTCCGGGATCCACCAACGGAAGTTGCATCAGCGAAACCGATTGCTGTGAAGACATTCTTTGTTATGGATTAAAATACACACCAGGAACAACAGGAATTTTACAAGATTATACCACTGGTTTTACAGCTAACTGTATTGGAGGAGCTACGCCAGTAGTCAGCAATATGTCGTGCACGATGACAGATAATAGTTTTGAAATCGATGCCTGTATGACGAACAACCTGGTTCTTTTCAATAGCTCAGGTTTTGATGGTATGCTTCCTGTATCCATGGATGTGCCTGTCATTTTACATAAAGTATGTTTCAGTGTGCCGGTTGGACAGTCCCTGTTGATAAAAGAGGATACGATCACTAACCTCACAACGAGCATACAAGTCAGTCCAACAATGACAGTTGTTGAATTCCCACAATACAATGATTTCAATATCACTCGCACAGGTCCTGTTGATCCTGATGATGGTATGGTCACTGTTCAATGCGTAGAATCTGCAGGATTTCCTACCACTCCGATTGTCCTTGATCAGTGCGGAACACCAATCACACCGATGCTCAATTCCATCATGGACAATCCGGATCCTTTAGTTTGCGAAGGAACACGCGTATACAATTACACGTATACCGATTGTTCAGGATTTTCTGTTGATTGGAAATTTACCTATACTATTGATCATACAACACCTCCGATTCAAGTGGGCGGACCTGTATCCACCATGGCCAATGTTAATGGCATCGATAACGCAGTTCCACCAGTATTGCCGGTAGTAGAAGATGTATGCACGCATATACTTAGCCCTATGCTGGTCTCTGTAGTGGATAATCCTGATCCAATCGTTTGCAGCGGTACAAGGGTATACAATTACAAATGGATGGATTGCTCAGGACTTGTTTACTTATGGTCCTTCACATACAATATCAACAATGTGCCGATGGTGACTTGTCCATCGAATATTACGGTATGTGCCAGTGACGCACCTTTCTTATTGACTGGTGGATCTCCTGTTGGTGGAACATACACTGGTGCCGGTGTGAGTATGAATATTTTCAACCCTGCACTAGCCGGTGTTGGACCACACATCATTACTTATACTTACACTAATCCGCAAGGATGTTCTAATTCCTGCACATTCCAAATTACAGTTGCACCTATACCTGCAGTGACTTGCCGGCCGAGTGCATCAGTATGTTCATTTGAAGCACCATTTTTAATTACCGGTAGCAATCCTCCCGGAGGTACTTATAGCGGTGTCGGCGTAACTGCAAATATGTTCGACCCTGCTGCTGCAGGTCTCGGCCCGCATGTCATCACGTACACCGTGACCAGCCCGAATGGATGTACCAATTCATGTTCATTCACATTTAATGTGACAACATGCCCTGGCCCACCGTTGATTGAAATCATACCACTTGATCCATGCGCTGATGCAGGACAATATGGTAGTTGCAATTTCGAAGGCAGTTGCTGTGACAACATTCTCTGCTATGCTATTCGCTATACACCCGGTTACTCCGGTACATTGACGAGCTATACAACAGGATTCTTTGTCAATTGTGTTGGTGGAGTTTCGCCCATCGTCTACAATCAATCCTGTGTCATGAATGACAATAGTTTTGAAGCCCCGATGTGTGAAGGTGGTGTCATTTTGTTTAACAGTTCCGGCAACCAGGGTTCACTTCCGATTACAGTAGGTGTTCCGGTGATTTTGCATCGTTTATGTTTCATGGTGCCGCCAGGTACTTCTTTGAATATTATCGAGGATATCATCACTGACCTGACCTGCAGTATCGATTTGACCGGCGGAGGACAAGTCGATGAGTATCCTAATTACTTCCCTGTTACAGTAACTCGATTACCTCCAGTAGTACCCATGGATGGTGCTTTAACCGTTACCTGTCCACAGTTTGCAACCGCTCCCGTTCCGCCTGAAGTAATGGATCAGTGTTGCAGTCCTGTGATTCCTGTTTTAACTTCTGTTGTCGATACGCCGGATCCATTGACTTGTGATGGCACTCGTGTTTACACCTATACCTACACCGATTGTGGTGGTGGATCTTCCGTATGGCACTTTACTTACACCTTCGAAGGCGTTGATTTCATGTTGCCTCCGAACGGAAACATGACAGTAAGCTGTCCTGATCAAACAGATACACCTCCGACATTGCCAATGGTGTCGGATAATTGTGGATTCCCTCTTTCACCGTCCGGACTTCCGGTGATCAGTCCAAAACCACCATGTGAAGGAAATAGGACGTATATGTATACGTATATGGATTGCGCCGGCAATAGTCATGTATGGACATTTACCTATACTATTCAGCGTAATGATTTCACACTGCCACCGAATTCTGGTGGAATGGTGCCTTGTCCATCTGCAGCAACAGCAGCGAATGTTCCATTGCCGATGAATGTAATGTCGGATTGCATGGAGCCGCTTACGCCTGGTGCACCTGTTCTGGATAAGTTTGAAACCGATACCTACAATGGATGCGAGGGAACGATAAGTTATACCTACACCTATTCGGATTGTGCAGGTCATATGCATGATTGGACCTACACCTTCAATGTGGTGAGATTAGATTTCACACTTCCTCCGAATTCAGGAAGCATGGTGCCATGTCCATCTTTAGCCACAGC
>Ga0068851_10000316_pt1 | contig 21838 bp, 18 predicted proteins | sample KBSCornC12_FD_66588 | JGI IMG/M metagenome (GOLD analysis project Ga0068851, IMG submission 66588) | Corn rhizosphere microbial communities from Kellogg Biological Station, Michigan, USA - KBS Corn C1-2 | ecosystem: Host-associated > Plants > Roots > Rhizosphere > Soil ...
TGGACCTGGGCAACACCCTCGCCTACTGGATCGAAGCGGCGGACCCGGCGCCGGTGCAGTTGATGCGCCGCCAGCCGAGCAACGCCCCCGGCATGCTCAATCGCCGTGAGTTCGTCGACTATTACGCCGAACGCTCCGGCATCCAGATCGACAACTTCGACTTCTACTACACCTACGGCCTGTTCCGCCTGGCCGGCATCGTGCAGCAGATCTACTACCGCTTCTTCCATGGCCAGACCCAGGACAAACGCTTTGCGCAGTTCATTCACATGAACAAGCTGCTCGAGCAGATGAGCCTGAACGTCATCAGCAAATCGTCCCTTTAAGGAACCGCTATGTCCAAGACCCACCTGTTCGACCTCGATGGCAAGATCGCATTCGTTTCCGGCGCCAGCCGTGGCATCGGCGAGGCCATCGCCAAGTTGCTGGCCCAGCAAGGCGCCCACGTGATCGTCTCCAGCCGCAAGCTGGAAGGCTGCCAGCACGTCGCCGATGCGATCGTCGCCGACGGCGGCAAGGCCACGGCCATCGCCTGTCATATCGGTGAAATGGAGCAGATCACCCAGGTGTTCGCCGGTATCCGCGAGCAGTTCGGCCGCCTGGATATCCTGGTCAACAATGCCGCGACCAACCCGCAATTCTGCAACGTGCTGGACACCGACCTCGGTGCGTTCCAGAAGACCGTGGACGTGAACATCCGCGGCTACTTCTTCATGTCCGTGGAAGCCGGCAAACTGATGCGCGAGAACGGCGGCGGCAGCATCATCAACGTCGCCTCGATCAACGGGATCTCGCCGGGTGTGTTCCAGGGCATCTACTCGGTGACCAAGGCCGCCGTGATCAACATGACCAAGGTGTTCGCCAAGGAATGCGCGGCGTTCGGCATTCGCTGCAACGCCCTGCTGCCGGGCCTGACTGACACCAAGTTCGCCTCGGCGCTGGTGAAGAACGATTCCATCCTCAAAATGGCCTTGGCGCAGATCCCGCTCAAGCGTGTGGCCGACCCGAGCGAGATGGCCGGTGCGGTGCTGTTCCTGGCCAGTGACGCGTCCAGCTACACCACCGGCGTATCGCTGAATGTGGACGGCGGTTTCCTGTCCTGAGTACACCTGGGTTTCTACAGATCGATTTGCGCGTAACCTTGGCGCAGATCGAACTGTCCCAGGATGAAACATGGAACTCCACATCGTCATCAACGGGCGCAAGGACCTGGCTGCCCAGCTTTATCAGCAGTTGCGTGAAGCCATCGCCACCGGCCGACTCGCGGCGGGCGCGCAATTGCCACCCAGCCGCCTGCTGGCCGAGCAATTGGGCGTATCGCGCAAGACCGTGTCCGACACCTACGCCACGCTGACCTATGAAGGCCTGCTGGTGGGCAAGATTGGCCGTGGCACCTTCGTCAATGCGTGGGCACCACAGACGAATCGCGTGCAAACCGCCACCGACCTGGCCTGCGCCGCCAACCTGGCGAAATGGCAGGCACTGCCCTCGCCCATGCATCATCCCACCCGCGACAGCACCTTGCGCTACGAATTTATCGGCGGTGCGACCAGCCGCCACCAGTTCCCCCTGGATGAATGGCGCCGCTGCACCCAGGACGCGCTGCGGCGCATTGCCCAGAACAGTGGCTTCTACAGCCAACCCGAAGGCTTGCCGGCGCTGCGCAGCGCAATCGCCGGGCACATCGCGTTCTCCCGTGGCGTCAACTGCCGCGACAGCGACATCGTGGTCACCAACGGCGCGCAACAGGCGCTGGACCTGATTGCCCGCGTGGTACTGGAACCGGGCAGCGTTGTGGCGATGGAAGACCCCGGCTACAGCCCCGCCCGCCAGATGTTCATGGCGGTGGGCGCCCAGGTCGCCAGCGTGCCGGTGGATGAACAGGGCATCCGGGTCGACCTGATTCCCGACGGCACACGGCTGATCTATGTGACGCCCTCCCACCAGTTCCCCCTGGGCATGCCCATGAGCCTGGCGCGTCGTGATGCCTTGCTGGCGCGGGCGTTCGAGCTGGGCGCGATCATTATCGAGGACGATTACGACAGCGAGTTCCGCTACGAGGGGCGGCCCACCGACTCGCTGCAAAGCCTGGACACCCGTGGTGTGGTGACCTATGTGGGCACCTTTTCGAAAACCCTGCTGCCCGAGTTGCGCCTGGGCTACGCGGTGCTGCCGCCGGCGATCTACGGCGCGGTGCTCAAGGCCAAGCAATTGACCGACCAGCACAGCTCCACCCTGCCCCAGTGGGCGTTGGCCAAGTTCATCAGCGAGGGCTACCTGCTCAAGCACATCCGCCGCTGCCACACGGTCTACGCCGGGCGCCGCGAGCGGATCCTGCAGCGCCTGGCGGGGGATCTGTCGCCGTGGTTCGAAGCGGTGCCGACCGTGGCCGGGTTCCACATGGCGGCGCTGTGCAAGGTGCCGGTGGACATGCCGCTGCTGATGGAGCTCGCGCGCCAGGCAGGAGTGGGCTTGTATCCCCTGGATGTGTTCTTCCACGATGCGCCGGTACGTCCTGGCCTGATCATCGGCTTCGGTGCCATCGAGGCCCTGGACATCGACCCGGCGCTGGATACGGTCCGCGATATTCTCCAGCAGATTGGCTAGCGGATTTTCCGCCGGATTGGTCATTGGTCACTCAGGCCCTGCGGCGTAGGGTGAAGAGGTCTCGAACTACTCGGAAACCTCATCATGAAACGACTGCTCGCCGCCGCCCTGATGCTCGCCTCGCTCAGCGCCTTGGCTCACGAACCGGTGTACAACCAGGAGTCGATCAAGGTCCTGCAGGAGCATGCGCTGGCCAATGTCCCGGGCAAGAAAACCCTCATGCTCACCGTCGATTACGCCCCCGGGCAGGCCACCGTGCCCCACAGCCACACCGGCACCGCCGTCGCCTATGTGCTGGAAGGCGCGATCACTTCACGGGTGAATGACGAGCCCGCGAAAACCTACAAGGTCGGCGAGTCGTTCTACGAGCCAGCGGGTTCCCGCCACTTTGAATCGAGCAATGCCAGCCAGACCAAGCCGGCCAGGTTGCTGGTGGTGATGGTGCTGGATGACAAGGCCGAGGTGCTTACCCCTCTGCCCAAGTAACCCACCTTCTGATTTGTATCGGTCAGTGACTCAGGGGCGTTTGAACTGGCGGCGCAGGCATTCGATCCGCTCGCGACAAGCACAGCCTTCCAGGTGATCATTGACCATGCCCATCGCCTGCATCAACGCATACATCGTGGTCGGCCCCACGAACGTCCAGCCGCGCTTCTTCAAGGCCTTGGACAATCGCACCGAGGCCGGCGACGTGGGATTGCCCGTCCAGTAAGCCATGTCCACCACCGCCGGCCGTTCATCCTCATCGGGTTCGAACGCCCACAACCAGCGCGCCAGCGAACCAGTCTCGTCCACCAGCTCACACGCCCGGCGCGCATTGTTGATCGTGGACACGATCTTGGCCCGATTGCGCACAATGCCCGGGTCCTGCATCAACCGCGCGATATCTGCTTCGCCGTACTGCGCCACCCGCCGAAAATCAAAGCCTTCGAAGGCCACCCGGAACTGCTCGCGCTTGCGCAGGATGGTGATCCAGGCCATGCCCGCCTGAAAGCCTTCGAGGCAGATCTTCTCGTACAACTGGATATCGTCCGCCACCGGCACGCCCCATTCGGCGTCGTGGTAACGCGGGTACTCCGGCGCCGCCGTGCGCCAGGTGCAGTGGGTCTGCCCGGTTTCGTCAGTGGTCAGTCCTGGTGTGTCCATCCATCACCTCATGTGCCGAGCAGCGGATGATAAGCGAAAAAAATTCCGCCCTGCCAACCGCTCAAGCATCGCCGTTACCGACCAACTGGTCAGACCGGGACCTGTAAACCGCCAAATAATTGCTTGTGATTTCAAAAATACCGGGCGTAGACTGGCCCCGCACTGGACTTACCGGTAAGACCACAAAAATTAAGCCCTGGAACCACCAGGGCACCGAATAGAGATCCCTCCCATGCTCAGATGGTGCTCGCGTTCGATTTTCCTGCAAGTCGTGATTGGCCTGATGCTCGGCATCGCCTGCGGCCTGGCCCTTCCCGAATTCTCCTCGCAACTCAAACCCCTGGGTGACGGCTTTATCAAGCTGATCAAAATGCTGATCGGCCTGATCGTGTTCTGCGTGGTGGTCAGCGGCATTTCCGGCGCCGGCGACTTGAAGAAAGTCGGACGCATCGGCCTCAAGTCAGTGATCTACTTCGAGATCCTCACCACCGTTGCACTGGTGATCGGCCTGGTCATGGCCTTCAGCACCGGCATCGGCCAAGGCGCCAATATCCACCTGGAACAATTGTCCTCCGCTGGTTTGAATGAACTGGCCGACAAGGGCCAGCACATCCGCGGCACCAGTCAGTTCCTGATGGACCTGATTCCCAACTCGGTCATCGGTGCCTTTGCCGACAACAACGTGCTGCAAGTGCTGCTGTTTTCGGTGCTGTTCGGCAGCGCGCTGAACCTGGTGGGCGAAGCGGCGTCGGGCATCTCGCGACTGATCAACGAACTGAGCCATATCATTTTCCGCATCATGGGCATGATCGTGCGCCTGGCGCCGATCGGTGTGTTCGGCGCGATCGCCTTCACCACCAGCACCTATGGCCTGGACTCCCTGCAACACCTGGGCAGCCTGGTGGGCCTGTTCTACCTGACGTGTCTTGCCTTTGTCGCACTGATCCTCGGCATGGTGATGCGCCTGTCGGGCCTGCGCATGTTGCCGCTGCTCAAGTACCTGCGTGAAGAACTGCTGATCGTGATGGGCACCGCTTCCTCTGACGCCGTATTGCCACAGATCATGCGCAAGCTGGAGCACCTGGGCATTGGCAGTTCCACCGTGGGCCTGGTGATTCCAACGGGGTATTCGTTCAACCTCGATGGGTTCTCGATCTACCTGACCCTGGCCATTGTGTTTATCGCCAACGCCACTGGTACACCCCTGTCGATGACCGACCTGCTGACGATCCTGCTGGTGTCGTTGATCACCTCCAAGGGCGCCCACGGCATTCCGGGGTCGGCGCTGGTGATCCTGGCGGCGACCCTCACCGCGATCCCGGCGATTCCGGTGGTGGGCCTGGTGCTGGTGCTGGCGGTGGATTGGTTCATGGGCATCGGCCGTGCATTGACTAACCTGATCGGCAACTGCGTGGCGACCGTGGCCATTGCTCGCTGGGAAAAAGACATCGATATCCAGCGCGCCAACAAGGTGCTGGACGGTCAGCAAGGCTATGCCTTCCAGGCCAAGAAGCCGGTATTACCGGCGCATCAAGAGTTCTGAAATGTGGGAGGGGGCAGCCCCCTCCCACACATCTATTTGCAAGAACAGGGAGACGCACGACGTGATCAGCACCTCAACCGTCGTCAATTCAGTCGTAGAAAAACTCCGCGCCGCCTTGGCACGTGGACAGTGGCGCCGGGGTGAAATGCTCCCCGGCCAACGCGAACTGGCCGAACAGATGGGCATCAGCCGCCCCAGCCTGCGTGAAGCGGTGATCGTGCTGGAGACCCTCGGCCTGGTGCGCTCCATGCCTGGCAAAGGCGTGGTGGTGCTGGAAACCAGCGTCAGCGAACCGCAATCGAGCGACGCGGTAGCCGACGCCAGCCTGGAAGACATCCTGCAACTGCGCTACACCCTCGAACCCTTCATTGTCGGCCTGGTAGCGCAGTCCATCAGCAGCAAGGAAGTCGGCCAACTGCGCCTGACCTTGATGGACATGCGCGAAGCCCTCGACGCGGGCGACGCCGAAGCCGGCATGAACGCCTACATCGGCTTTCACGAAGAGCTGTTCGCCCTTACCTCCAACCCGATCTTCCAGAACGTGGTGCAACAGACCAGCAATGCCCTCAAGCAAAGCGCCCAGGTACTGCGCAACTCGCCCGAACACCTGGCCGAACGCCTGCAGGAAAACGAAGCCGTAGTACGCGCCATCCGCAACAAGAACAGCGCCCTGGCCAGTGCCGAGATGCGGCGGCACATCCTTCAGGAAGGCCTGCGCATGGGTATTCGCTTGAACATCCCGGACGACCATCTGGGCAGCTGATTTTTTGGAGACAGGCCATGACCGCCCACGCCTTGCACTACGACCCTATCCTCCCGACCCTGCGCCTGGTCGCCGGTAAAAAGCCTTCAGTGGATGACATCTATCCGCGCTTGTTCGACGCCATCCTCGAACAGCGTATTGCCCCGGCCAGCCGTTTTACCGAAGAAGGCCTGGGCGAGACCTTTGGTGTGAGTCGCAGTGTGATCCGCCGGGTCCTGGCCAAGCTGTCCCATCAGCAAGTAATCATCCTGCGCCCCCACCAGCGTGCCCAGGTGGCAGCACCGGACGCACAACAGACCCGGGAAATTCTGGAAGCGCGGCGACTGACGGAAATCACGGTAGTGCAATTGGCCTGCGCCCAAGCCACTCCCGCGAAAATACGCCAGTTGCGCGACTTGATCACCAGGGAGCGCGAATGCATCGAGCGCGACCAGCGTGGGCCGGCGATTCGGTTATCCGGGGAGTTTCACCTGCAACTGGCAAAGATCGCCGGTAACGAGCCGCTTGCACAGTTCCTCAACAGCCTGGTGCCGCTGACGTCACTCGCAATCGCTCGCTATGAAGCGCAAGCCTGTACCTACTGCGCATGGCAGGAGCATGGGGCAATTGCCGACGCCATTGAACAGCAGGACGTCACCCGCGCCGTCAACCTGATGACGTTGCACCTGAATCACCTGGAAAGACAACTGAATCAATGACCACGCCCCTCACCCCCTAGGTATGTACCGCCCGGATACCGACCTGCTCCATACCCTGTGTCTGCACAACTAAAGTGCCTAATCACAGGTCATCATCATGTATGTAGATACTCAAACCATGCCTGCGCTGTTCGCGCTGCTCACACAGCTGAATGCGCAGAAAAGCCTACTGGGTGAAACAATCAACGGATCACTGGGACAACTGAATGAGATCGCGACAAAGATCGGCTTTGAACTGCTCGCGCTTGAGAGCTATGACAAAGCCGAGCTATGCCTGACGATTGCCGCCGCCCAAGGCAAGGCTCAAGCCCAGTACGCAATGGCAACCTGCGTTACCCGCCGGGATGGTGGTTTTCGCATTGCCTCGCAAGAAACTCGCCAATGGCTGAGGCTGGCGGCGGCTCAAGACTACGTCCCGGCACTGATGCGTTTGGGCGATACCCAATCCCTGCGCAAAGCCGCTGAAATACTCACCCCCAAGGCGGAGGCCGGAGATACTCAGGCCATGAGCTTCCTGTTTAAACTCGACAAGGATGTGAATTGGTTGAAAAAAGCCGTTGCCCTCAACGATTCTTCAGCGCAATTCGAGCTCGCCGAGGCCTATCACGATACTCCGCAACTGGTCCCCAACGCCGTGGAACGTCACGCACTGATCGAAGAGCTTCGGCAGAAAGCGGCCGACGGCGGTAGCGTGCCGGCGCTGGCTGAGCGTGTTTTCTCCCCAACGTCCACCGCAGACATTCTGGAAAAACAACAACGACTGGTCCAGCTCGCTTTATTGGGTCAACTCGATGCGTTGGTGGAATATGGGTATGCACTGGCAGGCATGCCGCATATCAACCAAGGGTTGTCCCTTGCCGTACAGCGACACACCGTGGCACCGCGGACGTACGGACTTGAAAGGGATTTCGCCAAGGCCTATGCAGTGCTGGGCATGGTTCTGCCAAAACTGACCAACCCCCTCGCGGCTGAAAACCTGCAACATGACATGGATGCTATTTGGCATCAAATGACGCCGCAACAGTATTCGGCCAGCGAAGCAATCCGCGTCAGCCTGCACGAACGGATAGAACACGTATTCAAATCCATCGCCCCCTTCATCATCGTGGGCGCACCGCATTGATCCCGGAACATCAGCGACATTGAAGGCCCCATAAAAAATCCCCGCATCATTGCATGCGGGGATTTTTGTTTTCTACGACGGATCAGCCGTTTAAAGCACCGACTGACCACTCAACGCCAGGTCCAGCAACTCACGGTTGGCCACCGCGTACATGGCGTAGTCCGTGCCGACCGCCGCACGGATTTCCACCATCATCGCCACCCAACGCTCGGCCATGTCCTTGTGCTGCTCAAGCCACAGGGCCACGCGGGCTTCCATGTCTTGTGGCGCGTCGGCCATTTGCAGGACGGAGATGGTGATCGCGCGTTGCTGCCAGTCCACATCGTCGCGGAACGCTTCGCGGGCCGCAGCCTGCCAGTTGTTGCCCACCGGCAGATCGCTGATCTGCTGCAGGTACCATGGCAAGTCCAAAGCGCTGCCAACGGCGAAGTAGGCCTTGGCCACTTCGGCGGCGTCATGCCCGGTCACGTCAGCGGCTTCGATGATCGGCAGCAAGGTGTACAGGTGGGTCGTACCTGCAACCATGCGCGCCAGCAGCTCCGGCACACCGGCTTCGGTGTAGGCCTGGTAGCGCTTCTGCCAGCCTTCGCGGGTCGGCCCTTCCAGCAGTTCGTCGAGCTTGAGGCCCAACGCGGCCAGGTGCGGTCCGAAGTGCGCGGTGTCTCGGCCTGCGTCCTGCTCGTTGCGACGACTGCGCAGGAACCAGCGCGTGGCGCGACGGCCCAGGCGCATCAGCTCGTCCATCAACTGCAATTGCACATCGGCGGAGACCTGGTGGTCCAGGGCTTCTATTTGGCGGAACCAGTGCGGGAGGTGGAAGATGTCACGCACGATCACATAGGCGCCGGCCACGTTCGCCGGGCTCATGCCGGTCGACTCTTTGAGTCGCTGCACGAAGGTGATGCCCATGTGGTTGACCAGGTCGTTGGCGATCTGGGTGCTGACGATCTCGCGCTTGAGGCGGTGGCGACGCATGGCCTCACCGAACTTGGCCACCAGGCTCGGCGGGAACGCGGTCTCCATGTCGCGGGTCAGGTACTCGTCATCCGGTACCAGCGACTTGAGCAGCGCTTCCTTGAGGTCGATCTTGCTGTACGAGATCAACACCGACAGCTCCGGACGGGTCAGGCCCTTGCCGTTCGCGGCGCGCTCGGTCAGCTGCTCCTCGGTCGGCAGGTACTCGATGGCGCGGTCCAGCTTGCCACGGCCTTCCAGGTCGCTCATCAGGCGCTTGTACTCGGCAGCACGCTCGTAGGCACGGCGCGCTGCCAGGGACAGGGCCTGGGTCTGCTTGTAGTTGTTGCCCAACACCAGGTTGCCGACTTCGTCGGTCATGCTCGCCAGCAACTGGTTGCGTTGCTTGTCGGTCATGTCACCGGCCTGCACCACTTCGTTGAGCAGGATCTTGATGTTCACTTCGTGGTCGGAGCAGTCCACGCCACCGGCGTTGTCGATGAAGTCGGTGTTGGAACCGCCGCCATTGAGGCCGAATTCCACACGACCCAGCTGGGTCATGCCGAGGTTACCGCCCTCGCCCACCACCTTGCAGCGCAGCTCGTTGCCGTTGACGCGCAGGGCGTCGTTGGCCTTGTCGCCCACATCGGCGTGGCTTTCGCTGCTGGCCTTGACGTAAGTGCCAATACCGCCGTTCCACAACAGGTCTACCGGCGCCTTGAGCAAGGCATTCAGCAGTTCGGTCGGCGTCAGCTTGTCGGCCGAGATGTCGAAGCGTTCTTTCATCTGTGGCGAGATGGCAATGCTCTTCGCGCTGCGCGAGAAGATACCGCCGCCTTCGGACATGATGCTGGTGTCGTAGTCGGTCCAGGCCGAACGCGGCAGCTCGAACATGCGCTGGCGCTCGACGAAGCTGGTGGCCGGGTTCGGGTTCGGGTCGATGAAGATATGCAGGTGGTTGAAGGCCGCGACCAGTTGCAGCTTGTCGGACATCAACAGGCCGTTGCCGAACACGTCACCGGCCATGTCGCCGACGCCCACCACGGTGATACTGTCTTCCTGCACGTTGATGCCGCGCTCACGGAAGTGACGCTGCACGCCGACCCAGGCGCCCTTGGCGGTGATGCCCATTTTCTTGTGATCGTAACCGGCGGAACCACCGGAAGCGAACGCATCGCCTAGCCAGAAGCCGTAGTCGATGGCGATGCCGTTGGCGATGTCGGAGAAGGTCGCAGTGCCCTTGTCCGCTGCTACCACCAGGTACGGGTCATCGTCGTCATGGCGCACGACGTTGACCGGCGGCACCAGGGCGCCGTCTTTCAGGTTGTCGGTGATATCCAACAGGCCGGAAATGAAGATGCGGTAGCAGGCGATACCCTCGGCCGCGATCTCGTCCCGGCTGCCGCCCAATGGCAGGCGACGCGGCAGAAAGCCGCCCTTCGCACCCACGGGCACGATGACCGAGTTTTTCACTTGCTGGGCTTTTACCAGGCCAAGCACTTCAGTACGGAAGTCTTCTTCACGGTCGGACCAGCGCAGGCCACCACGTGCGACGTTGCCGAAACGCAAGTGCACGCCTTCGACGCGTGGCGAGTACACAAAGATTTCAAACTTCGGCACAGGCTTGGGCAGTTCAGGGATCGCGTGCGGGTTGAACTTGAAGCTGAAGTACGACTTGTTCTGGCCGTTGGCGTCGGTCTGGTAGAAGTTGGTGCGCAGGGTGGCCTTGATCAGGTCCAGGTAGCGACGCAGGATGCGGTCTTCGTTGAGCACCTGGACATCGTCCAGAGCGGTGAGGATCGCTTGCTCCAGGCGCTGCTGCTTGTCTTCCAGGTCGTCGGCGGTGAGCTTGCGCGCCAGGTAGAAGCGGGTCTTGAACAACCGGGTCAACTCGCGGGCGATGTCGGTGTGGTTGTTCAGGGTGCTGGCGATGTAACCGAGGTCGAAGCCCAGGCGGATCTGCTTGAGGTAACGGGCGTAGGCGCGCAGCAGCGCGACGTCGCGCCATGGCAGGCCAGCGGTGAGTACCAGGCGGTTGAACGCATCGTTCTCGGCGTCGCCATGCACGATGTGCACGAACGCGTCCTGCAGGGTGTCGTTGAGTTGCTGGATATCCAGGTTCACGCCTTCGGCGGCGATGAACGCGAAGTCATGGATCCAGAACTCACGGCCATTGGCATGACGCAGACGGTACGGGAACTCACCCAGCACGCGCAGGCCGAGGTTTTCCAGGATCGGCAGCACGTCGGACAGCGCCAGCGGGGTGTCGGCGTGGTACAGCTTGCAATGCAGCTCGCGTTGGCCGGAGACCTGGCCCAGCGGCTGATAAAAGCTCATCACCAGCGGGTTGGCTTCGGTGAGGCTGAGCAAGTGCTGCATGTCGACCACCGCCGAGTGCGCGGCAAAGCGCTCGCGGTAACCGGCCGGGAAGCCTTTCGGGAAGTCAGCCAGCACATTGGTGCCGTGGGCTTCGCCAAAGCTTTCCACCACCAGGCTGGAGTAGTCGTCCTGCCAGCTGCGGCAGGCCTGCACCACTTCCTTTTCCAGTTGCAGCGGGTCGATATCCAGGCGGTTCTTCGGGTCAACCCGCAGAATCAGCTGCACACGGGCCAGCACGGATTCGGAGAAGAAGGTCCAGAACTCGCAGTCCGAGGCCTTCAGGCGATCCATCAATACTTGCTGGATCTTCTGGCGCACTTCGGTGGAATAGATGTCGCGTGGCACGTAGGCCAGGCAGTAGCAGAAACGACCGTACGGGTCTTTGCGCAGGAACACGCGAATCTTGTTGCGCTCCTGGATCTGCACGATCGACATCACAGTGCTGAACAACTCGTCGACCGGGGTCTGGAACAGGTCGTCACGGGGCAGCACTTCAACGACCTGGGCCAGTTCCTTGCCCAGGTGCGCCTTGGGCTGGAAGCCCGAGCGGCGTTCGATTTCCGCGACCTTGCGGCGGATGTATGGAATGACCCGTACGCTTTCGCCATACACCGAGGAGGTGTACAAGCCCATGAAGCGGTGTTCCTTGATGACCTTGCCGTCGGCGTCGATCTCACGGATCGACACGTAGTCCGGGTAGGCCGGGCGGTGCACGCGGCTCGGGTGCGCGGCCTTGGCGAAGGACAGCACGGTTGGCTCACGCAGGTAGGCCACGGCGTAATCTTCGATGCGCAGATCGTCGGCGGTGAGGCCGGCGCGCAGCAGCTTGGTCAGACCGAGGAAGGAACCGGCGTCATATTCGATATGACCGCCGTCCGCCTCGTCACGTACCACGAACTCTTCATAGCCGAGGAAGGTGAAGTGGTTGCCCACCAGCCATTCCAGGAAGTTCTTGATCTCGGCTTTTTCTTCGCCGTCGATAGCGAACTGGCTTGCGTCGATACCGGCCAGCAGGTCCTGGACCTTGGCTTTCATCGGTTCGAAATCGGCCACGGCCACGCGCACTTCGCCCAGCACCTGCTCAAGCTCTTTGCTCAGCACGTTCAGTTCGGCGGCGTTGGCGCAACGATCGATTTCCAGGTACATCAGCGATTCTTGCTGGATGCCTTCGCCCTGGGTGCCTTTGGGCAGGATTTCAAGCAACTCGCCCTTGGCGCCACGGCGTACGCTGAGCACGGTGGTCTGCAGGGTGTGGATGCTGTAGCCACGGCGGTTCAGCTCGGTGCGGACCGAGTCCACCAGGAAGGGCAGGTCATGGTGCAGCACTTCGACCGCGGTGTGGGTCGACTGCCAGCCATGACGTTCGTAATCGGGGTTGTAGACCCGCACTTGCGGTTGGGTGTGGTCAAAGCGCTCAAGCAGGCGCCACGCAGAGAGGGTGCAACCGGCCAGGTCGGAAAGGCGACGCTGGGTCAGTTCGTCCAGGGAAATGATGCCGAAGAATTGTTCAGCGAACAGCGCCACTTGTGGCAGTGCCTGTTCACTGATGTGCTGCGCCAGTGCCGCTTGCAGTTGATGCTGGAAGTCGGCCTTGCTGGCTGCGGTGAAAAACGCCATCTGTGGTACTCCGCTTGGGCTTGTTATTGATGGAAGCGTCGCGTGTTATCCCCTTGCGGGGAGACCGTCAGCGCTGTTCGCTGGGTGACGAGTTAAGCACCATAAACGAATCAGGGTGACAGGTGGGTGAAGCTGGACAAGACAATGAGGTCACATACAACTTCCATAAGATGTGCACCTTGCCGGGTGACGGTACGACGGGCAGGTCAGGCGCCAGGCTCATGCACATCCGTTGTGCAGCTTAACGAGTGTGGGAAGCCAGCTGCTTGCGACGCTGCGACATATTCGGTCATCGGCAAGCAGGCGCCGGGTTGCGACTTGGGCAACCCATCATTTCCGGGAGAAAAACCGGCTATTTCCACGCCGGCGAGTATCAGAAATGACCGATATTGCCCGCCAGGTCATGCACGAGTTCTGACACAGGAAGCAGCACAAAATTCGCCGCAATGGCACAATTGCGCGCATTACGCCCTCCCCCAGACAGGATTGCCCATGCTGCAACTGAAAACCGACGCCCTGATGGCCACGCCGTGCGACGACGAAGAAGACAACATGGCCATGCTCTGCTGCCACGGCAAGAACGGCGAAATGTTCATGCTGACCCGCTACCCGGATGAAGACGAAGTGGAGTTGACCTGGGATTACGAGCCCTCGACGCTGGATGGGCTGAAGGTCACGCTCAGTGACACTACCCTGCTGGTCGAATTGGCTGCCGGGGATGCCGATGCCTTGGGTGGCAAGGACCAGCTGGAGATTACCCACGCCACGGCGGCGTCGGATATGGCCGAAGTCGAGCAAACCCTGCAAAACATCCTGAAAGGCACCGGCACTTTCACCCGAATTTAAGCGGCACCCACAATCAAATGTGGGAGGGGGCTTGCCCCGATAGCGGCGAACCAGTTCCTGCATCTGCGTGTGACCCACTGCAATCGGGGGCAAGCCCCCTCCCACATCGACCGCGTTCCCACACAAATTTCCTACAAGATTTGCCAAAAATACCCGTCACGCCGTTAGTCGCCACCCCCCTCGATGCTTTAAAGTAGACGCCCCAGGTCTTGGCATTTTTCACAACGCCAAGGCTCATCTCTCCAGGAACCGTCATCGATGGAACATCGTGAAGCGCTGCTTGCGCTGCGAACCTTTCTTTCTACGCAGATTCTCGGCCAGGAAAAACTCATCGATCGCCTGTTGATCGCCTTGCTCGCCGACGGCCATATGCTGGTGGAAGGCGCGCCGGGCCTGGCCAAGACCAAGGCCATCAAAGAGTTGGCCGAAGGGATCGAAGCGCAGTTCCATCGTATCCAGTTCACCCCCGACCTGTTGCCCGCCGACATCACCGGCACCGAGATCTATCGCCCGGAAACCGGCAGCTTCGTGTTCCAGCAGGGCCCGATCTTCCACAACCTGGTGCTGGCGGACGAAATCAACCGCGCCCCGGCCAAGGTGCAATCGGCGCTGCTGGAAGCCATGGCCGAGCGCCAGGTCAGCGTCGGGCGCAGTACCTATGACCTGTCGCCGCTCTTCCTGGTGATGGCCACGCAAAACCCCATCGAACAGGAAGGCACCTACCCCCTGCCGGAGGCCCAGCTCGACCGTTTCCTGATGCACGTCAAGATCGGCTTCCCCGACGCCGCCGTGGAGCGACGCATCCTGCAACAGGCCCGTGGCGAAGCGCTCAACGGCGAAACCAAGCCGGAACGCCGCGTCAGCCAGCAGGCGATCTTCGCCGCACGCAAGGAAATCCTCGGCCTGTACATGGCCGACGCGGTGGAGGAATACCTGGTGCAACTGGTCATGGCCACGCGCACGCCGGCCAAATTTGATCCTGAGATGGCCGAGTGGATCGCCTACGGCGCCAGCCCTCGCGGCTCCATCGCCCTCGACCGCTGCGCCCGCGCCCATGCCTGGCTGGCCGGTCGCGACTTCGTCAGCCCGGAAGACATCCAAGCGGTGCTGTTCGACGTGCTGCGACATCGCATCATCCTGTCGTTCGAAGCCGAAGCCGCCGGCATCGACCAGGACCGCGTGGTGCAACGTATTCTCGACGTCGTTGCCGTCGCTTGAAACCCATGAACGCAGGCGATGGGATCCGCATCACGCTCAGCGAGTTGATCGAGATGCGCCATCGCGTGCGCGAAGTGCAGCTGTTTTCCACCCCAAGCCAGCGCAGCCCGCTGATCGGCCTGCACCACTCCAAACTGCGCGGACGCGGTGTGGACTTCGACCAGGTGCGCGTGTACCAGGCCGGGGACGATGTGCGCACCATCGACTGGCGCGTGACGGCGCGCACCCAGGAGCCGCACACCAAGCTGTTCCATGAAGAGCGCGAGCGGCCCATCTTCATCATGGTAGAGCAAAGCTGCCGGCTGTTTTTCGGCTCCGGGCAAATGTTCAAGTCGGTGCTGGCGGCACAGGCGGCCAGCCTGATCGGCTGGGCCGCGCTGGGCCACAACGACCGCGTGGGCGGGCTGGTGTTCGGCGATAGCGAGCACTACGAAATCAAGCCCCGGCGCAGCAAACAAAGCCTGCTGCAATTGCTCAACCGCCTGGTGCGAGTCAACCAGAGCCTGAACACCGAGAGCCGCCCCGAAGCCGACGCCCTCGGCATGGCCCTGCGCCGTGGCCGCGAAGTGCTGCGCCCCGGCAGCCTGGTGATTGTGATCTGCGATGAACGCGCGCTGACCGAGGGCGCCGAGCAACAACTCAGCCTGCTGTCACGCCACTGCGACCTGTTGCTGCTGCCGATCTCCGACCCGCTGGACCACGCCCTGCCCGCCGCCGGGCTGTTGCGCTTCGCCGAACGCGGCGCCCAGCTGGAACTGGACACACTCAACTTCGACCTGCGCCAGGCCTACAAGGCCCAGGCCGAAGCGCGCATTGCCCGCTGGGAACTGCTCGCGCAGAAACTGCGTGTGCTGTTGATGCCCTTGAGCACCCAGAGCGAAATGGTCGAGCAATTGCGTGAATACCTCAACCCGCAACGCCCGGTTAAAAAACAATGAGCAGCCTGGACCAACTGCAACCGCTGATCGCCCCGCCCGCCATCGGCTTCTGGCCGCCTGCGCCAGGTTGGTGGCTGTTGCTGCTGGTGATTCCGTTGCTCGGTTGGGGCCTGTGGTCCCTGCGCCGTTTCCTGCCGGCCCGCCGCCCCGTGGCTCGCGCCGAACAACCGCTGGACCCGCTGCGCATTGCCGCCCTGGCGGAACTGGCGCTGATGCCCAAACCCTACGACGGCGCGCCTGCCGGCGCCTGGCTGCAACAGCTCAACGGCCTGCTCAAGCGCCTGTGCCGCAACGACTACCCCTACAGCCAGAGCCACACCCTCAACGGCCGCAAATGGCTGGCGTTCCTCGACAACCGCTGCCCTGCCGCCGGCCTCACGCGCTGGATGGTGCTGGTGGAAGGCGCCTACAAACCCGAATGCAGACTCGACGACAAGGCCATCGCCGGCCTGACCCAAGCGGTCGATACCTGGATTCGCAAACATGTTTGAGTTCGCCTGGCCGTGGATCTTTGCCCTGTTGCCATTGCCCTGGTTGATGCGCCTGCTGCTGCCCGCCGCCGACAGTGGTGAGCCCGCATTGAAAGTCAGCTACCTCAGCGACCTCGAAGGCCTGGCCCGTCGCCGCGCCCGCGTCAACCTGCCGGGCTGGCGCCAGCAAGCGCCGTTCGTGGTGCTGTGGTTGCTGCTGTTGACCGCCGCTGCACGCCCGGAATGGCTCGGTGAGCCACTGCCCATCGCCGCCAGTGGCCGCGACCTGCTGGTGGCGGTGGACGTGTCCGGCTCCATGGATTTTCCCGATATGAACTGGCAGGACGAAGACGTGAGTCGCTTGAGCCTGGTCAAGCACCTGCTCGGCGACTTTCTTGAGGGCCGTGAGGGTGATCGCGTCGGCCTGATCCTGTTCGGCAGCCAGGCCTACCTGCAGGCACCGCTGACGTTCGACCGCCGCACCGTGCGCACCTGGCTGGATGAAGCGCGCATCGGCATTGCCGGCAAGAACACTGCGATTGGCGATGCCATCGGCCTGGCCTTGAAACGCCTGCGCCAGCGTCCGGCGCAGAGCCGCGTGCTGATCCTGGTCACTGACGGCGCCAACAATGCCGGGCAGATCGACCCGCTGACCGCTGCGCGCCTGGCGGCCGAAGAAGGCGTGAAGATCTACCCCATCGGCATCGGCGCCGACCCGGAGCAAACAGGTTCCCTGGGCATCCTTGGCGTCAACCCGAGCCTGGACCTCGACGAACCGGCGCTCAAGGCCATCGCCGAAGCCACCCACGGCCAGTACTTCCGAGCACGTGATGGCGAAGAGTTGCAAGCGATCAAGCAAACCCTCGACAAGCTCGAACCTGTCGAACAACAACCCACCCAGGCGCGGCCCGCCCTGGCCTTGTACAGCGCGCCGCTGGCCCTCGCGCTGGTGCTGAGCATGTTGCTGGTGATCCAGGAACGTTGGCCGAACAACGCCCTGCAACGCGTTTTCAATAAGCTGTCGAGCAAGGGGATTTTCCTGCAGCAACACCCGGAATGGCGCCAGCGCCTCAAACGCCTGCGTTTGCGGAGGCGTCGATGATCGACCTATGGCCGCACTGGTTCCGTCCCTGGTGGTTGTTGCTGTTGCCGTTGCTCGGCTGGCTGCTGTGGCATCTGTGGCACCGGCAAAAGCGCGCCGGACGCTGGCAAATGATCCTGCCGCCGGCCTTCCACGCGGTATTGCTCAGCGGTGGCAACGGCCGCGAGAGCAAATCGCCGTGGGTGGTGCTGGGCATCGCCTGGCTGTTGGCAGTGCTGGCGTTGCTCGGCCCCAGTTGGCAAAGAGTCGAGCAGTCCAGCCAGAAGCCGTCCGACCCATTGGTGGTGTTGCTGGAACTGACCCCGGAAATGCTCGCCACCGACAGCCCGCCCAACCGCCTGGAGCAGGCGCGGCGCAAGCTGTACGACCTGTTGCAGGCGCGCACCGATGCGCAAACCGCCATTGTCGTCTATGCCGGCAGCGCCCACACGCTGGTGCCGCTGTCGGACGACCTGGCCACCAGCCGCAACCTGCTGGAGGCCTTGCGCCCCTCGATCATGCCCGAACCCGGCCACCGCGCCGACCTGGCCGTCGAGAAGGCCCTGGGCCTGCTCAAACAAGGCGGCCTCGGCCAGGGGCGCCTGTTGCTGATCGGTTCTTCGCTGTCCAAACAGGAGCGCCAGGGCATCCGCCTGTTGCTGCAAAGCGGCCAGGCGCCGAGCTTGTCGATCCTCGGCATCGGCAGCCGCGAGGGCACGCCGGTGACCCAGGAAAGCGGCGAGTTCCTCAAGGACGAACAAGGCGCGATCCTGGTGCCGCGCCTGGACAGCCCGACCCTCAAGGCCTTCGCCAGCGAAATGGGTGGCCGCTACCGCGCTGCGCGGCTGGACGACAAGGACCTGCGCCAGCTCGGCGTGCTCGACCCACCGCAAACCCTGCGCAACGACGGCCAGTTGCTGCACCTCGACACCTGGGCCGACCAGGGCTACTGGCTGCTCCTGCCGCTGTTGCTACTGGCCGCCTGCGCCGGTCGGCGCGGCTGGTTGTTCTGCCTGCCGTTGCTGCTGTTGATTGCACCGCAACCCAGCTACGCCTTCGGCCTGCAAGACCTGTGGCTGCGTCCCGACCAGCAGGGCCAATATCTGCTGAAGAAAAAACGCCCGGCCGAAGCCGCCGAACACTTCCAGGACCCGCAGTGGAAGGGCGTGGCGCTTTACGAGGCCGGCAACTATGCCGAGGCCATCAAGCTGTTTGCCGAAGGCAATGACGCCTACTCCCACTACAATCGGGGCAATGCGCTGGCAAAATCCGGGGAACTGGAAGCCGCTATCGACGCCTACGAGCAAGCCCTCGAAGCCCAGCCCGACCTGCAACCGGCGCTGAAAAACAAAGCGCTGGTAGAAACCCTTATGCAGGAACAGGCCCAGCCGGAGCCGTCTCCTGCGGCAAAAAACGAGGATGACGAAACCACCCAACCCGGCCAAACTGCGCAACCGGGCGCCACCGGGCAAAACGCCACAGGCGGCGAACAGTCATCCCAGGGCCAGGGTGAAGCCGGCACTGGCGACACCGACCCCGGCAACACGCCGCAAACCGTGGGTAATGAAGTACCGGGCAGCGAGCTGGGCGACGAACAGACCACCACCCCACCGCTGCGGCCTAGCGAGGCCAGCCTCGACGGTGAACATCGCCAGGCCCTGGAGCAATGGCTGCAGGAGATCCCGGACAACCCCGGCGAACTGCTGCGCCGCAAATTCTGGTACGAACAGCAACAACATCAGGACAAGACTCGATGAGCCGCCGCACCACCCTACTGCTTCTGCTCGCCTTGTCGGCCGGCCACGCCCAGGCGGCGAGCCTGGTCGCCAGCGTCGACCGCAGCCGCGTCAACTCCGGGGAAACGGTGGAACTGACGGTGGAGTCCAGCGACGTCACTCAGTTCGGCAAACCCGACCTGTCGCCGCTGGATGCGCAGTTCGAAGTCAGCGGCACGCGGCAGATCAACCAACTCACCACGCTGGGCGGCGACAACCACGCCACCACGCGCTGGATCATCACCCTGCTGCCCAGGGAAAACGGCACGGTGGTCATCCCGCCCCTGCAAGTGGGCGAACACAAGACCCAGGCGATCAGCCTGCAAGTGGTGGAGACCGCCAGCCAGAACACCGCTGCCGAGCTGGCGCCGGTATTTATCGAGGCCAACCTCGACCAGACCAGCGTCTATGTCCAGGCGCAGGCACTGTTGACCGTGCGCGTCTACCACTCGGTGTCGCTGTATGACGACAGCAGCCTCACGCCGTTGCAGATTGCCGATGCGCGTGTGGAGCAGTTGGGCGAGTCGCGCACCTATGAAAAGGTCATCAACAGCATCCGCCACGGCGTGATCGAGACCCGCTACGCGATCTACCCGCAGCACAGCGGCACGTTGGCGATCCCGACGCAGACCTTCAGCGCGACCCTGGTGGAATCGCGCCCGCCCCAGGAAAACACCCTGCAAGGCACCAAGCCGGGCAAGTTGATCCACGTGAGTTCCGCAGAGCTGCCGCTGGTGGTCAAACCCAAACCGGCGCTGTATCCCGCCGATACGCCGTGGTTGCCGGCACGCAGCCTGACCTTGAGCGAACACTGGAACCCGGAGCCCGAGCATGTGCAGGTCGGCGACTCCCTGACCCGCAGCCTTACGGTCAAGGCCGAGGGCCTTTCCAGCGCACAACTGCCGGCGCTGCCCAGCACCGAAATCAACGGCCTGCGCCGTTACCCGGACCAGCCGGCGCTCGGCAACCAGACCAGCGACCATGGCCTGATCGGCAGCCGCGAAGACCGCGAGGCCCTGGTGCCCACTCGCGCCGGCAACCTGGAACTGCCCGCCGTGGACGTGGTGTGGTGGAACACCCACGAAGACCACCTCGAACGCACCAGCCTGCCGGCGCGCACCTTGCAGGTCGCCATCAACCCGAGCCTGGCCGTGGATACCCCCGCTACGCCGACGGTGATCACCGCACCGGACGATGAACGCCTTTGGCTGTGGCAACTGAGTACGCTGATCCTGGCCTGCACCACCCTGCTGGGTTTTGGCCTGTGGTGGCGTGCACGCCGGCAACCGGCCGTGCAGCGCGCCGCACAGACCGGCCCGAGCCCGCGCACCCTGCTCGATGACCTTAAACGCGCCACCCAGGCCAACGACCCCCAAGCCACCCGACAGGCCCTTGACGCCTGGGCGCGGCAACAGCCGGAAACCCTGGCGGATATGGCGGCGAGGTTTGTGCCGCTGTCGGACGCGTTGGACGGCTTGAATGGTGCACTGTACAGCGAGAGCGGGCATTTCTGGTTGGGTGAAGACCTGTGGCGTGCGGTGAAGGCGATTCCGATAGCTGAGCGCGAACCGGACCCGGCGGCGGATACCACCAGCCTGCCGCCGCTGTATCCCAAGTAGCCAAGGTCACTACTCAAGATAGGACAGGCGACGCCGATAAAGCGATGTAGCTTTCGATTAATGGAGTTTTTAAAATGGCCATTACGTTGAATGTTTCCTATCCGCCATTAAGTAAGCAAACAGACGCTTATACCATCAAAAATCCGCAGCAAGTCACGAATGCATTCACCATAACCGAAGCCTCCGAGGCGGCGGATACATTGAAGGTTGGCGATCAGGAGAAGATCAGTCAGCTTAAGGAGTTTTTGAAAGATTATGATATGACGTCAATCAGTACGGATGAGCTTAAGAAAGTCGGCAGAAGGCTCTACGACGACGGAATGATCAGCCAACGCGCTTTTGGGATGTTCATTTCTGGAGATGGTGCATCGGATGCCAATGGTCGCCAAACTAACACCCACGTAAAATTTAATGCCATCGCGCTATTCAACGAGAAACTGGAAGATACGCGGGCTTTTTTCAAAAGTGAACCAATGGTTGCAATGCAAGACGGTGCCATGGACCACTTGCAAGGGATGGTCAGCGCAAATCAAGCTGTTGGTGCATTGGCGTACTTTATCAAGTCCACTAGTAATGATTTATCAATAAATGAGTACGCTTGACTTTGACGTATGAGTCAAGGCGCGCCAGGTTCAACCTGACGCGCCGCCTGCCCGTCTAGCGCCCGTATCTTACCGTACCTGAATAGGATTTAGACGCACTGGTTTCGTTCTTCAGCCGTACTCGATAGGTACCGAATGGCCCCACGTAAGACGCGTTAGTGCCGATACTGAATGACACTCTGCTCCAGGAAGAGCCTACTTCACGCTCAATAAAAATCGCCGGAGCACTTCCCGCTCCTCCCGCTGAAACCGTTGCATCGATATTCGCGGCAGAACAGCCATTGGCACCGGTTATTTTAAATGGACCATATACCGTGATCTCATCATTGGGCTGCATTATCCCGGTATAACTATCAGCAATATTCAAACACAACGCAGAAGCCTGAAAGGAAACAAACATCAATACAGCAAGCGGCAATGCAATAAGGCTTTTCATAATAGTCTCCATCATTATTAAGA
>Ga0068851_10000321_pt1 | contig 21720 bp, 18 predicted proteins | sample KBSCornC12_FD_66588 | JGI IMG/M metagenome (GOLD analysis project Ga0068851, IMG submission 66588) | Corn rhizosphere microbial communities from Kellogg Biological Station, Michigan, USA - KBS Corn C1-2 | ecosystem: Host-associated > Plants > Roots > Rhizosphere > Soil ...
CACGGCGAAGACGTGAATCAAGAAACCGACAAAAGTGACGAAAAGCGCATAGGTGCCGCTCAGGTGGTCCATTCCAAGCGCGAAGTCAGCGCGAAAAGCGCCGACTTGCAGCCACGTCCAGATGTGATCGAGGAGAGGCGTGCCCGACCGCAACGCACCGCCTGGTTTGAACGCAAGATAAAACGCAACGATCGTCGAGATCGCCACGGACCCACACCCTACAACCCCAACAAACCTCTCATCACGCACACGTCGCCCGATGAGCCAATTAATGGCCGCGCCCGCAAGCGGAGCAAAGATGATCAGGCTAAGTAAGTTGTTTTCCATCTGCTATGCCACGGATGACACGGATGAAAGCTGATAATAAAACTTATCCGTGTTCTGCTCTGCGTTCATCCGCGGCTTACAGCTTAAGGATGCTCGCGTCATCCACGTCCAGCGTTTCCCGATTTCGAAAGATCGCAATGATGATTCCCAGTCCCACTGCCGCTTCCGCAGCAGCGACCGTCATCACAATGAACACAAACAGTTGCCCGGTAACGTCCTGAAAGAAACTGGCGAACGCGACAAACGTCAGGTTCACCGCATTCAGCATCAACTCGATGCACATGAACATCGCGATGATGTTTCGCTTGATGATCACGCCGGTCACGCCAATCGTGAACAACACAGCGGACAACGCCAGGTACCATGAAAGCTGTGGTGCCATCTCCTTAGTCTCGCTTTGATTGATCCCGCAAACCTTCGACTCCGAGCAGCCGCGCTGCTTCGTCCGTCGTATCTGTTTCCACCACTCGCAGATCGTAGGGCTTGGCGCCCGGATCGACGATGCTCAAAGGAAGTTGTTGTGTGCCCGGAACTACACGAGCGTTTGCCGTCAGCATTCCACCGCGCCGCGCCAGCGTCATCGCGCCGACCATTGCCATGAGCAGAAGTATCGAGGTGATCTCAAACGGTAAAAGATATTGGGTAAAGAGTGCGGAGCCGATGGAATGCGTAAGCCCCACGTTTGAGACCGGCGCTGCGAAGTCGCGCACTGTGACGAGAATGAATGTGACCTCGCCGATCAAAACAGCCGCCAGCACCACGGCCATCGGCACGAGAAACTTCAGACGCGGTGGGCGCCGTTCTTCATGCTCGACGTTGAGCAGCATGATCACAAACACTACCAGCACCATGATCGCGCCCGCGTAAACGATCACCTGCACAGCCGCGATGAAGGGCGCTGCCAGCATGACGTAGAGACAAGCGAGCGAGACGAAGACGCCGACCAGCGAGATCGCGCTGTAGAGCGGGTTGCGCTGCGCCACCATCGCGAGGGCGCAGCCCACAGCAAGTGCTGCAAACAGGATGAAGAGGAGAGCCAGCATCAAAGATTCGGAAACAGAACTATCAGCGTTGCGGTAAGGAAGATATTGAGTAGCGCCAGAGGCAACAATATCTTCCAACCGAAGTTCATTAACTGATCGAAACGAAACCGCGGTAACGTGCCGCGCAGCCAGATATAAAGAAACAGGATCAGACACACTTTCGCCAGGAAGATGATCGCGCTCACCAGGCCAAACAGGAACGTGCCGCGTCCGAAGATCGATTCAATGAACGGAAAATTCCAGCCGCCGAGAAACAACGTGGTTGCGAGCATCGCAACCGTGAACATGTTGATGTATTCGGCGAGGAAGAAGAGCGCAAACTTCATCGCGCTGTATTCGGTGTGAAAGCCCGCCACCAGCTCAGTCTCCGCTTCAGGAAGATCGAAAGGGACGCGATTCGTTTCCGCGATCGCCGCGATCATGTAGATGATGAAACCGAGTGGCTGAAGAAGGATCAACCAGCGCGCGCCGTACCAGGCTGACTGGCGATCGACGATCTGCGTCAGGTCGAGTGTGCCGGTGAGCAGAATGACGCCGATCAGACTCAACCCGAGCGCGAGCTCATACGAGATCATCTGCGCGGAAGAGCGAAGGCCGCCCATCAAGCTGTACTTGTTGTTTGACGACCACCCGGCGAGCATGATCCCGTAGACTCCGACTGAAGTGATGCCGAGCACGTAAAGCAAGGCGACGTCGAAGCGTGTGACCACGAGTGGAATCGTGATCGACGTGAACGGTATCCGGGTGTCCGGGCCGAACGGATACACGATCATCGTCATCAATGCGGACATGGTGGCGATCACGGGCGCGAGAAAGTAGACGAATCGTGTTGATTTGTCGGGGACGATGTCTTCTTTAAGGATGAACTTGAGCAGGTCTGCGAAAGGTTGCAGCAGTCCGCCGGGGCCGACTCGGTTTGGACCAAGGCGTCCTTGGATGAAGCCGAGTATTCGACGCTCCGCTAGAACCGTGTACGCGACGACGAGGAGCACGACGACAAAAACCACTGTGATGGCGACGAATTTCAGGATGATGTCGATCGTGGTGTCCATGTGTTAGTTCACTCGCAAAGGCGCAAAGGCGCAAAGTTTTAAGCCATCGGTTTTCTTTGCGCCTTTGCGCCTTTGCAAGGATGTCTTTCTCACGAGCCTATGCTCCCACCGTTATCTGGTAGAGCGGCGAGATCGCAGTGGTTTCCGGCCGCGGATTGCCGTTCGCGAGCAGATGAAACTGCGCGACTTTGTCTGTCAGCCTCCCGAGCCTGAACAACTCCGTTCCCACGTCAGGCGTTACATTTATCTTTTCACCAGTCTCGGGAAGACATTCAACGCGGTTTCGAACCGACGCGATCTGAACCTCCGGCGCGCCAACCGGATGTTTCGCCTGAATCGGATTCGTCTCATCCTTCAGCAGCGGATAACGAAGACCGGCATACGCCTGCACCTTGTCAGCAATCTCTCGAAAGACTGCGCTCGCAGACATCTCGTACCCGTAATCCACGCCGAGCTCTCTCGCCAGTTGCGCAGCGATCACCCAGTCAGGCTTCGATTGGTGCAACGGCGGAATCGACTGCCGCACACGTTGGACCAGCCCGTCGTTGTTCGTAAACGTCCCATCCTGTTCCGCGTACGACGACGCCGGCAAAACAACGTCAGCCGCCGCGGTCGTCTCGTTTTCAAAAAGTTCCTGGACCACGAGGAAATCGAGTTTAGCGAGCGCGTCCGCGCGACCTTCGAGTTGCTCGGGTAAAAACCCGCCGGCCATATAGAGCGCGTGAATCGTGCTGCCTGCTGCGTCGAGTAACTGCTGCGGCGTAATCCCGCGGTCCATCATCCCCATGTCGTGCGCGCCGATGCTGTTGTTGTAGAACGGCAACGGATGGAAGAAGACGCGACGGCCCTCGGCTGCAAACACTTTCGGCAACTGAGAAATCAATGCTTGCGCGTCGGAGCTGATTTCATGTCCGAACATTATTACGAGGTCGCCGGGAGTGTTCGCGATGAGCTTTCGTGCAGCATCGAGCTCGCGGAGGGTTAGACCTGCTCTTCGCCCGCAGAGATCGTCGTTAGCTGTATCGACAAGCGCCAGCACCGCGGCATCTTCAGCGCCCGGCCTGACGTGCAGGAAGACCTCCGCCTGTTCGCGCAGGCGAATCGGAAGCGAATTGACGAGCACGAATTTCGCGCCGCCGTTTCGCACGGCCTGGCGAATGGAGCGGCCTGTCAGTGGTTGCAGTTCCGAAGGATCGCCGCCGATCTGAATGATTGTCTTCGCGTAGCGAATGTCGCGATGCGTTGCAAGCGGCGCGCTGAGATTGTTGAAGAAACTCGTGAGACTGAAAGGATCGGTGGTTGTGTAGTTCTCGGTGCCGACGAGTTCCGAAGCAAACTTCCGCAGCACGTACAGCGCTTCATTCGTTAAACGGGGACTGCCAATGACGCCGATTGCATTGCGCCCGTGGTCATTTGCGACACCATCAAGACGCTCGGCGACGTGACGAATGGTTTCATCCCACGTCGCTGGAATCAGCCGGCCGCCTTTCTTGTAGCGGATCATCGGCGTGCGAATACGCGCTTCGTGGTTGATAAACGGATGTGCGAAACGGCCCTTCACGCACAGAAACTCGCCGTTGATTCCGTTGACGTAACGATCGCGCGCGACCGCACGCATCACTTCGCCGCCGCGTGAACCCAGCGACATCTGGCAACCGTCCGAACAGAAATTGCAGGTCGTGATGGTTTGGGCCAACTCCCATGGCCGCGTTTGGTGACGATAAGTCGCATCGAGCAGCGTGCCTGTCGGACAGACTTCGATACAGTTTCCGCACTGCGAACAGTCGAGCCAGCCGAGATACGTGCCGATAACGGTGTGTGCGCCACGTCCGCCGGCTTCGATCGCGTCTTCGCCCATCCACTCGTCACACACGCGTGTGCAACGCTTGCAGAGGATGCAGCGCTGCGGATCGTTTGCGACCATCGGCGACAGGTATCGCTCGGCGTGATAATTTTTTTGTTCCGTGAAGCGCTCTTCGAGACCACCCCAATCGAACGTCATCTCCTGAAGTTCACACTCGCCACCGCGATCGCAAACCGGGCAATCGAGCGGATGGTTCGCGAGCAGGAACTCGGTCATGCCTCGCTGCGCCTTCTCGATCTCTTCGCTTTGAGTGGTGACAACCATGCCGTCCGTGCAGGTGATGGTGCAGGACGTTTGCAGCTTCGGCATCTTTTCGATGCGCACGAGACACATGCGACACGATGCTTGCAGCGCCAGGTCAGCGTAGTAACAGAACGACGGAATATCGAACCCTTTTTCACGGCACACATCGATCAGACGTGCACCCTTCGGAACCTCGCACTCCTTGCCGTTAATCGTGACTTTGATCAGCTCAGTCGACATTTACCTGCTTTCTCTGCGGCCCTCTGCGTATCTCTGCGGTCTCTGTGTTAAAAACGATCTCAACGCAGAGATACGCAGAGGGCCGCAGAGAAAAACCTAACTATCCCCATTTAAGAGTCTTCGCTTGAAATCTTCCGGAAACCTCTTTATCGCCGATTGAATCGGCCACGCAGCGGCGTCGCCTAACGGGCAGAAGGATTTCCCTTCGATGTTGTCGCAGATATCCAGCAGCAGTTGCGCGTCCTCCAGACGCCCAGCGCCGCTGTCGATGCGTTTGAAAACCTTCACCAGCCAATCCGTGCCTTCGCGACAAGGCGTACACCAGCCGCACGATTCGTGTTTGTAAAACTCTGTCAGATTTTTGGTCGACTCAAACACGTCAACCGTCTCATCCATCACGATGAACCCGCCCGATCCGACACTCGATCCCGCAGCGACGAGGCCCTCGTAGTCCATGCGCACGTCTTTCCCGATGATCTGATCCGCGCGCATGATGTACACGGACGAACCGCCGGGAATGACGGCTTTGAGTTTCTTGCCGTCGAGCATCCCGCCGCAGTCTTCCATGATGAACTTTTCCATGTCGTCGTATCCCATCGGCAGTTCGTAAACTCCGGGGCTGTTGACATGACCGGAAACGGACCATACTTTTGTGCCGCCGCTCTTCTCCGTTCCGAGTTTCTGGTAAGCCTCGCCCCCCATCTTGATGATGTCAGGCACGGCCGTGAGTGTCTCGACGTTGTTGACGACAGTCGGACACGCATACAGACCGGAAACCGCAGGGAAGGGAGGCTTCATACGCGGATGTCCGCGGAGGCCTTCGAGCGAACTCAGCAGCGCAGTCTCTTCGCCGCAGATGTAAGCGCCGGCGCCGGTGTGCGTGTAGATCTCGCAAGCGAAATTGGTTCCGAGAATCCGGTCGCCGAGCAATCCCGCTTCGCGCGCTTCCGCGAGCGCCACGTCCATGATGTCGATCAGGTATTTGTACTCGCCACGCGTGTAGATGTAATTCGTCTTTGCGCCGAGCGCGTAAGCGGCGATCAACATGCCTTCGATCAACATGTGTGGATCGCGTTCCATCAAGTAGCGATCTTTAAAGGTGCCCGGCTCAGATTCATCGGCATTGCATACGACGTACTTCGGCTTCGGCGAATCCTTCGGCACGAAACTCCACTTCATGCCGGTCGGAAATCCTGCGCCGCCGCGCCCGCGAAGCGCTGACTTCTTCACTTCGTTGATCACGTCGTCCGGCGACATGCCGTCGAGGACTTTCTTGACGCTCTGGTAGCCGCCGTTGCGACGATACACGTCGAGCGATCGCGAGTTCTCGAGATGAACTCGTCGCAACTGAAGTGGTTCACATCCGATTGCTTCGATACGCATAAACAATTACGGCAGCGCGTCCAATACTTGATCGATCTTTTCCGGCGTCAGGTTCTCGTGGTAATCGAAGTTGATCTGAAACATCGGCGCGGTGCCGCACGAGCCGAGACACTCGACCTCGCTCAAGGTGAAGCGCCCGTCGGCGGTCGTTTCGCCGGGTTTAATGCCGAGTTTCTGAGAACAGTATTCGGTGATCTTTCCCGCGCCGCGGATTTTGCACGACAGAGTGCGGCAGATCTGTATGTGATACTTGCCAACGGGCGACGTGTTGATCATCGAGTAGAAAGTGGCGACCTCCCAGATGTCCGTCACGCGCAGCATCAGACGGTTCGCGAGGTAGAGCACTCCCGGCGGATCGAGATACCCGCGTTCGCGTTGGACGATGAACATCAACGGCAGAATCGCCGAGCGCATCACCGGATACTTCGCGAGGTGAGCATCAATCTCCGCTTCCACTTCCGGCGAAAACCTCGCGGGCTCAACCCCGAGATCGACGGGCTGTGACAGTGGTTGAATATTTACGATCTGCGTACTCATCGATCGATCTCACCTAACACGACATCCAGCGATCCGATAATCGCCACGATGTCCGCTATCATCTCGCCTTCCGCCATGACCGGCAGCGCCGAAAGATTCACGAAACTCGGACCACGAACGTGGACGCGACTCGGTTTTGGTCCACCATCAGACTTGATGTAAACACCCAACTCACCCTTCGACGCTTCGATCGGGTGATAAACCTCGCCCGCCGGCACGTCGAAACCTTCCGCGACGATGAGGAAGTGGTGAATCAAGGCGTCCATGTGACTCTTCATCGCTTCGCGATCGGGCAGCACCACTTTCGGCGCGTCGGCTTTCACTGGCCCCGGCTTCAATCGCCCGAGCGCCTGTACCGTGATCTTGTGCGACTCCTTCATCTCGCGCATGCGCACCATGTACCTGGCCCAAACATCTCCGTCCGGCTCGGTGGGAATTTCGAAATCGTAGTTCTCGTAACCGCAGTAAGGATTGGCGCGGCGGATGTCGAGATTTATACCGCTGCCGCGCAAACACGGCCCGGAGAGTCCCCAGTCAATCGCATCTTCGGCTGAGATTTGACCGATGCCCTGCGTTCGTCGCTGGAAAATCCTGTTGCCGCTCAGGAGCGTGTGAAACTCGTCGACCGCGCGCGGAAAGTCGTCGAGAAACTGTTTGCAGCGGTTCTCGAAACCGGCAGGCAGATCCATCATCAAGCCGCCGATGCGGAAGTACGATGGCGTCAGACGTCCACCGGAAGCGGCTTCGATGAGATTCAGAATCTTTTCGCGCTCGCGAAAGCAGTAAAAGAAGACCGTCATCGCTCCGATGTCGAGCGCGTGAGTTCCGAGCCAGACGAGGTGCGATGCGATGCGCTGGAGCTCGCAGAACAGGACGCGAATCGTTTGAGCTCGCTCGGGGATCTCGAGTCCGAGCAGTCTTTCACCGGCCATCACGTACGCGAGATTGTTGCCGAGTGGATTCAGGTAATCCATGCGGTCAGTGATCACGATGCCCTGCTGATACTTCTTGTACTCAAAGAGCTTCTCCATCCCCGTGTGGAGATAGCCGATATCCGGCGTCGCTTTGACCACCATCTCGCCATCCAACACCAACTCCAAACGCAGCACACCGTGAGTGGATGGGTGTTGCGGCCCCATCGAGATGGTCATCTGCGTATCGAGTGGCCGATCGACCACTTCGAACTGCGGCGCAAGTGTAGGCGTTGAACTCATAACCACGGATCACACGGATGAATGCGGACTAGTTCATTTCAAGCTATAGGGCTCATATCCGCGTAACGGAAAATCCTTGCGCAGCGCATGTCCCTGCCAATCGTCCGGGAGCAGGATGCGCCGAAGGTCAGGATGCCCGTCAAAAATCACTCCAAACAAATCGAACGTCTCGCGCTCATGCCAGTTTGCAGTGCGCCAAACACTCGTGACGCTCGGCACGTGCGTGTCTTCCTCGTTCAGCAAGACCTTCAAACGAATGCGATGGAATTTCGTGGTCGAGAAGAGGTGGTAATTCACCTCGAAACGCGGCTCTTCTTCCGGACCGCGATCCGCACCACAAATATCGGCGAGAAAATCGAAGCGACCTTCAGACCAGCTCTTTAGAAAAGCACACGCGTCGACGATGTGCTCGCGCGGCACCACAAACGTCGTCTCGCCGAACGCGACGATGACTTCCGAGATCCACTCCGGATGCTCTTGCTGCAACGCCGCCACCAAAGGTGACGGCGTATTAGCGGAACTTGCAGTTGTATCCGGCGTCGGTGCGTTGTTTTCGGGCCCTGATTGCATCCGCGATTGTGCTCTACTCTCTTAAGAAGAACGGCGCCGCTCGTGTCTGGAAGCGATCGTGTAAGGCCTCGATTCCGGTAATGTGTTCTGCCGCGCAGTCGATCCATCAGTCACCGGCAACGTGCCTGGTACAATGGCTTCGCGTGCCTCTTCTTCCGGTATGTCTTTGCGATCGCGCACGCTCTCTCTGGATACTTTGTCCTGGAGCATCATCACGGCATGGATCAGCATCTCGGGCCGTGGCGGACAGCCGGGAATGTAAACGTCAACGGGAACGATCTTGTCCACGCCCTGAACGATGGCGTAGTTGTCGAACACGCCGCCCGAAGTCGCACATGCGCCCATGGAGATCACCCACTTCGGTTCCGGCATCTGGTCGTAGATTCGCCTGAGCACGGGCGCCATTTTTCGTGACACGCGCCCGGAGACGATCATCACGTCAGCCTGGCGTGGACTCGCGCGAAACACCTCCGCGCCGAATCGCGCGAGGTCGTTGCGCGACGTAGTCGCGTTCATCATCTCGATCGCGCAACATGCCAGTCCGAACGTCGCCGGCCAAAGCGACGACTTCCTCGCCCAGTTGATCAGCGAGTCGAGGCGCGTGGTCAGCACCTCGGGTAAAGCTTCTGCTATGACGTTTTCCAGACCCATGTAAAACTTCCTTACGCCGCCGTTCGCTTCACCGCAGCACGGCGAGCTTCCAAATCCGCCAGCGCTCTGGCTTCGGCCTCAGCCTCGCGTCGCGCCTTCTCGCTCCAATCGAATGCGCCCTTCTTCACGATATAGATGTACCCGACAAACAGCAGGCCTACAAAGATCATCATCTCGACGTAAGCAAACCAGCGCATCGCGTCGCTCTGTCCGGCAAGCGACTTGAACACTGCCGCCCAGGGCACCAGAAAGATCACTTCTATATCGAACAGGATGAAGATCATCGCGATCAGGTAAAACTTCACTGAGAAGCGTTCGCGCGCCGATCCCACCGGGTCCTTACCACACTCGTAAGGCATCAATTTTGTTTTCGTTCGTTTGCGCTGGCCGACAAACTGAGAGAGGAGAACGTTACCGACGGCGAAGCCGCCAGCGACGATGAACATCAGCAGAATTGGCAAGTAGTCGTAAAGACGAAAACCCATTCCCACGCACACCTTCAGCTACCGCAGACTCATCTGTGCGGTAAGTGTCACTCGCTCCACGAGATTGAGAATCATTGTACAAGCTGATGCTAGACGAACTGATCAAGGGTGTCAAGCAAGCTTTCCCGCAGGAATCGCATAGGAAAAATGCTGATTGACCGTGAAAAAATGCTTGTGTTACCGTTCAGCAAAACCCGCTTCCCGAGTGGGTTTTGAGCGGCCTCGGCGCTCGAGCGCAATTTCACGTTTGTAGAGAGATTTCAAGAACGTACGTCTTGAAACTGTGATTACCGGATTCAACACTGATATCGAACATGATGGCGTTATGTATCATGTGCAGACCGAGGACAAAGGTCTCGACACACCGATGATCCTTTCACTCGTGTACGCAGGTGGTACCATCCTCGCCAGCAAGCGCTCGCCTTATGAAGATCTGATCGCCGCAGGCTTCAGCGACGAACTCCTCGCCGAGCGCCTGAAGCGCCAGCACAAGTTGATTTGTGCGGCCATTCACTCGGGGCGCATCAACGATCTCAAAAAGATGAGCGGGCGCCCGAAAGACGCGACCGTCGAGGAACAGACTGTGTCTGAAGCGCCGGAAGAGGTTGAGACTGCGCCGTCCAGCACGGTTGAGGAACCATTCGAGATCGAGTATTGGCCCATGACGCAGGAGTGGGCGCCGCCGCCACCTGCACCGCCGCCGGAAGAGACTGTTGCGCCGGAAGCTGTTGAACCAGAGCAGGAATTTGACACGGGTGCTGGAGAGTCTGTCACGGAAGAAACGCTGGAGGAGCCGGCGCCCGTGGTCGATCTCGACGATGGTCTGATGATCACGCTTCTCGACGACGATGAGTTCAATTCCGGACAGCGCTACACGTTGCGAGTGCTAATCGGCAATCGCGTCAGCGGCGATGAGAAGCCGTTGGCGAACGTCGCCGTATCGGTGAAGATACTCGGTACGACGTTCAGGCCGTTGATCTATAGCTTAAAGACTGAGAGTGACGGCGTGGCGAGCGTCTCGACAGAGATTCCACGCTTCACGTCAGGCCGGGCGGCGGTTCTGGTGCGGGCCGTAGCGAAGGATCAGGCGGCAGAACTCCGTCGCATCATTCATCCGGTGGTTCAGTGAGGGTTGGAAGTTTGCGTGTTTACGTCAACGGCGAGTCTCAAGAAGTCCAGGGCAGTCCTTCCTTAGCAGAGTTAATCACAGAACTCGATCTGCCTGCCGCGCGCATTGCGGTTGAAGTGAATCGGGAAGTTGTGCGTCGTGGTGACTGGGTCAGCAGGATGTTGCAGGACGAAGATAAGATTGAGATTGTGCATTTTGTGGGTGGTGGTTTTGAGTCGTTTTGTGAATCAGATAATATCTGATGCATGTTGCGTGAGAAATTAGTTATAGCTGGTCGGACGTTTTCGTCACGTTTAATCATCGGAACAGGCAAGTACCGCAACCACGGCGAGATGCGCAGCGCGCATGAAGCGTCCGGAGCGGAGATGGTGACAGTTGCGGTGCGGCGCGTGCCGCTTGATCGCAGCAGTGAATCGTTTCTCGACCACCTGAATCCAGCGCTCCAGATTCTTCCAAACACCGCAGGCTGCTACAACGCGGACGATGCAGTGCGAACCGCACGCCTGGCGCGCGAGGCTTTGCAAACGGATCTCGTGAAGCTGGAAGTTATCGGCGATCAAACGACATTGTTTCCCGACAACGAACAGACACTCGAGGCTGCGCGCATCCTTGTGAAAGAAGGTTTCGTGGTCCTGCCGTACTTTACCGACGATCTGATCATGGCGAAGAAGCTGCTCGACGCGGGTTGCGCGGCGATCATGCCGCTTGCAGCGCCGATCGGATCTGGTCTAGGCGTCCAGAACCCGGCGAACCTGCGCATCATGCGCGAGCAGTTGCCTGATGCGACGATCATCGTCGACGCGGGCGTCGGCACAGCGAGCGATGCGGCGATCGCGATGGAACTCGGCGCCGACGGCGTGTTGATGAACACCGCAATCGCAGCGGCTGAAGATCCGGCGAAGATGGCAACGGCTATGAAACTCGCGATCGAGGCGGGGCGTTTAGCTTACGTGGCGGGTCGTATGCCGAAGCGATTGTATGCGAGCGCGTCGAGTCCTTTGCAGGGTATGATCAAATAAAATCCGTGTAGATCTGTGGCCACAGATTTACACCGATGAAGACCGAAGGGCCAGCGTGATTTGCTCCTGTTCGCGCATGACGCGGTCGCCGAGATCCGTTGTCGAAATGGTTGGATAAGCACCGCCAGAGACGCGCAGGCAGCGCGCTCCTATCAGCTCATCGATGTAAAACTCAACCTCATCCTGGGCCATGTCTTTCAGAAGTCCATAAGTAGACAATTCGTTGAGACCCGCTGTCAGCACCTGCTTAGCCGAAGAACCGCGCAAAGTCGAGACCAGCATTTTCTTTCCGAAGCGCCCGTTCATGCGTTTCGCGCACGCGAGTATTTTTCGAACGCGCAGCAACTCGTCCGGATTGAGCGGGCGTGGCGAAAGGTCGATTGGCCCAGGCGCCACGTCCGAAGCTGGTTCGATGTTTGGCTTGCAGTTACCGCACGTGCCGCACTGTCGTTGGTGCTGGCGATCGCCGAAGTACCTGAGGATGTGAGCTCGATAGCAATAGTCGGTGTAGCAGAACTCGATCATCTCGCGTAACTTCCGGCGCTCGAGTTCGCCACGACGTGAAAGATCGCGTGGATCAATACGAAGCTGCGCTGCGGGAACGTCGTCGAGCATTATGATGCTGCGGCCTTGTTGTGCTCCGCGGCCACCGCGATTGAGTGCGGGCGCAGTGCGTTGAATGTGACCCGCACGCTCCAGCACGTAGAGAGCGGATTGGACCGCCATCTCGTTGCTCTCATCTGCGCGTCTTGCAATCTCCGACGTCGAGAGCTCGATCCGCTTCAACTCTGTCGCTGCAAGTGAGTCGTAAACCTGCTTGATGACGCTGATATTCGGATATGAGCCTTCGATAAAGAAGTCGTGCGTATTCTTGTCGGCGTAATTGAAGAGCAGCACGCACGTCGACTGGAGCCCATCGCGGCCCGCGCGCCCGATCTCCTGGTAATAAGCCTCGATGGAGCCCGGCATCTGGTAGTGGACGACGAAGCGAATGTCGGGTTTGTCGATGCCCATGCCGAAGGCGTTGGTGGCGACAATCATCTGCTTGTGACCACTCATAAACTCGTCCTGCGCTTTGATCCGAACGGAGTCGGTCATGCCCGCGTGATACGTCACGACACTCAGTCCCGCGTCTTTTAATTTCGTCCCGACCTGCTCGACCGACTTTCGCGTCGAGGCATAGATGATTCCGGAGCCTGCGACCGTGTTGGCGAGGCGCTTGATGTGGGCGATTTTTTGGCGCTCGCGTTCGGTGTGGATCACCTCTATTGACAGATTCGGACGATCGAAACCGCTGACGAAGGTTTGAGGTTGGGTGAGACCTAACTGCTGGATGATGTCAGAGCGTACGTAAGGAGTGGCAGTGGCTGTCAGTGCAAGAGTTTGAACTTTTCCGAGCGATCGAATCACGTTTCGCAAGCGCAGGTAATCGGGGCGGAAGTCGTGTCCCCAGGTTGAAATGCAGTGTGCTTCGTCGACCGCGACGAGCGAAATCGGAATCGATTGCAGGGCCGAGTTAAAGCGACTGCTGCGAAAACGTTCGGGAGCGACGTAGACGAGTTTATGTTCGCGACGCCTCAGGGCTTCGATGCGCGCGTGCTGCTCAGATTCCGGAATGGAGCTGTTGATGAAGGTGGCGGGGAGCCCGCGCGCACGAAGGGCGTCGACCTGGTCTTTCATCAGGGCGATCAGCGGAGACACGACGAGCGTGGCTCCGTCGAGAATCATTGCGGGGAGTTGATAACAGAGAGACTTACCGCTGCCGGTGGGCATGACGACGACGGCGTCTTTGCCTTCCAGGATCGATCCAATCACATCGCGTTGGCCTTCCCGAAAGTCGTCGAAGCCGAAGTGCTTTCGGAGCGAAGAGATTGCATCGGTCAGCGAGTGCATGCAGGCGCAATATGCCACGGATTTCACAGATGAACAACGCGGATTAGAAAATTAATCCGTATTAATCCGTGCAAATCCGCGGCGAATGATTGGTGTTCCTCGGATTAGGAGGACTCAGGGCAAAGTCTGTCGCGTTGTTTCCGAGATCCTGGCAACCGTTGGCGATGCGCAACAACGCGTTCGTGTTACTTGCTGCTGTCGCAGGGGCAGAGCCGCGGAAGCAATTGGCGGTAGTGCCGTAACCAACCATGTCGATGATGTTTGGATCGTTTGGACAGCTCCCTGCGAGCGGTGTCGAGTTTTTGACGAGTGCGACTTTCCCGGAGCCCGCAGCCATTGCAATTGTTCCGGTCGCGTCGGGCGCAGGCAGATTTGTGCCATTTGTGCCACCTGAACTTTCCTGAATCAGATAGTACTGTCCGGGCAAGAGGGTTACTGACGTCAGCGGTGTGACGTTCCACGTCGAAGCCGTGGCGCTCGCATACTGAACAGACCACCCCGCGAGACTTACAGGCGAACTGCTGCGATTGAAGATCTCGATGAAATCGTTCCGAAGCGGCGCGCCTGAGTTTCCACCGCCTCCGTAGATCTGGCTGATGACGATTCCCGACGTACTGGGTGTCGGCGTCGGTGGCGTGGGTGTCGGCGTCGGCGTTGGAGGGGTGCCACCGATGTTCACGGATACAGAGTTACTCTGTACACCATCGGCTGTGACGATTACGGTCGACGTCCCCGCTCCGCTCAATTCCGGCGGAACTAACACGTGGATCTCATCGAGTCCTGCGAGTCTCGATGGCGTGACGGCTTCCACGGTCGCGGGTTTTCCTTTGATCGTGACGGAAACATTCCTGGCGCGTGCTGTGCCTGTTGCAAAGATCGAGAGTCGCAGCCGTCCACTCGAAGGATTGAATGGTCCGGTGATCAGCGCGTCAGAATCAAGAACGATCGCTTCGCCGCGTCCATCGCCCGAAACAGTGAACACGCCTGGCGCAGCAGTGACAATCCGTGCTTCAGCTTTTGACGAGAATCCATCCGAGTTCGTTACGACGATTTGCGCCGGACCACTCGAGACTTCGTTCGGAACAACAAAGACAACCTCTTGCGCCGACGCATAAAAGATCCTCGCCGGCTGTCCGTTTACATTTGCGACGGTTCCCGCAACCGCGAAGGGCGGATCGCTGCCGGCGAACATCGCGGCTTCGGTTCTGAACGTAAGCGCGTTCCCATGAATCGTCGCGATGCTACCGGGCGCCAATTGCGTGTTCTTTTCCGGCTCTCTGCCTTGTGACGCTGCGTTGAGAACTGTCGCCGATCCGAATTCTGGTCGAGCGGGAATTGACGCAAGGTAGATCTCGCTGTTGTTCCGAAAATCGTCGTCGCTAACAGGTCCCGAAATGACTCTTGGAAAGTTGAACGCGACGACGCTCCCATCGAAGTTCAGCGATGCTACGATTTCCGCTGTTGCCGTGGCCGGCGCGTTTGTGACCTGTTGCACCTGACCCGTTGGCAGATCGAGAAGATAGAGTTCGACGCCGCCATCGCTCGTGTTAGTGACTCTTCGTCGCGTCGCGAAAGCAACGCGCTTTCCGTCGCCGCTAATCGTCGGTTGTAGCCTTACATCCGTGACCCTCGAACCCAGCTGCGTCAATTGGCGCAGCGAGTTTTCTCGCCCTTCATACACGAAAACCTGACTCTCGTTCGGCGCCGTCTCCGCTGAATAGACCAGCCGCATTCCATCGTTACTGATCGCGCGGCCTTCCGTGATCGACAACCCTTGCACTCCCGCCGCAACGACGTGCGAAGCACGCGTTCTCGTATCGATCAGCACCAGATCGTTCCCATCGACCGTGATCCGCTCGTAATAAACACGCGAACCGTCAGCACTGATCTTAGGACTCACCGCCGCCTGCTCGTTCGGTCCATCCGTCAGTTGCACAAAGCTTTGGTCCGTCGTGTAAAGAAAGATCTCCAGACTCAAATCGGGATTTTCCCCGGTAAAGTCTCGGTTGGACGAAAAGGCGATAACTCGTCCATCTGCCGTCACGGACGGCTGAAAGCTCCCATCACTGAGCCGCAAGGTATTCGCATCAGGCTTGGTTTCGGTGATCTGTTTCATCGCACCGTCAAACACGAATATCTCCGAATTCCGATCGGCATTCTGGCCCACAAGATCTTCCGTCGACGCGAAAACCACGATCTTCCCGTCCTGCGACAGCGCAGGACACACGGCCCGCGTGCTTCCCACATCCGTAAAAACAGGGAATTTCGGTTCGAGATGCGCCTGAAACGCGTGAAACGAAGAGCTTTCACCACTACCCAAAAGATCAGCCGACGATTCAAAGACGACAACGCGCCCATCATCGCTGAGCGTCGGATTCAAACTCATCGCCTGTTCAGGCGTGTTCGTGACCCGCGTCAAACTCGCAGTTGACTGCGGAAGAAAGACAGCATCAATTGTTAAGAGAAATCCGATGACGAGAAAGCCGGCCGTGAGGCGAAGCATAGTGAGGTTGCTCCTTGCGTTAAAATTTGGTTCGCCATTCTACACCGATCAAAATAAAACTCAATACAAATATTTAGGCCACAAAAACGCACATAAAGCACACAAAGGAAGGAATCAACTTTACAAGCTTTTTTCTTTTGTGCCTTTTGTGCCTTTTGTGCCTTTTTGTGGCTAATGAATGTTATTTTACGCGCCATGAAAATCCTCGTGAGTGGTTCGCACGGACTCGTCGGCAAAGCGCTGACGAGATCGCTGACCGATGATGGTCACGAAGTCGTGAGGCTCGTGCGCGGCGAACACTCGTTCGGAACGCCCGAAATCGGTTGGCAACCAGAGCAGGGCCGCATCGACGCGGAACATCTTGAAGGCCTCGACGTCGTGGTCCACCTCGCGGGTGAGAACATCGCCTCGGGTCGCTGGACCACCGAAAAGAAACGCGCCATTCGCGACAGCCGCGTGAACGGAACGTCGCTGTTGAGCGACGCGCTCGCACGCCTGTCGCGACCGCCGTCAGTTTTTCTGAGCGCATCGGCGATTGGTTACTACGGCGATCGTGGCGATGAGTTGTTGACCGAAGTGAGCCCACCCGGAAACGGTTTTTTGCCTGACGTGTGCGTCAACTGGGAACGGGCCACGGCGTCCGCAGTCGAAAAGGGAATCCGCACTGTTTACACGCGTTTCGGGATCATTCTCGACGCAAACGACGGCGCGCTCGCGAAAATGCTGACACCTTTTCGCATGGGAATCGGAGGCCGCGTCGGCGATGGCCGGCAGTGGATGAGCTGGATCACTCTCGCCGACGTTGTGAATGCATTGAAATACCTGATCGCGGATACCTCGACACGCGGGCCAGTCAACTTTGTCTCGCCGAATCCGGTGACGAATGCAGAGTTCACGAAAACACTCGGACGAGTGCTGTCGCGTCCAACGTTTTTACCAGTGCCCGCATTCGGTGCACGGCTGGCGTTCGGCGAAATGGCCGACGCGCTTTTACTTTCGAGTCAGAAAGTCGAGCCGAGCGTTTTGGCTGACAGAGGCTTTCCGTTCACCTGGCCCACCCTGGAACCCGCTTTGAGAAATATCTTGGCAATCCTGTGAGACAGCCTGTGAGACAGGATTTCAAGATTTAGCAGGATGACTAAATTCAGATAGGACGTTGAACACCTCGAGCGCGTACTTCACATTCCCAAACGGCGCCGACACCTGCACGCCCTGAATCTCGTCCCGCACTTCCAGCAGCGACTCCTGGGCGATCTTCAACCCTTCTTCACGCCCTGCTTCTTTGCTGATCGCCGAAGCCTTTCGCATACGGTCCATGATCGACGGCGTCACGCGGACGCCCGGAACTTCGTTGTGCAAAAACTCCGCGTTGCGAAAAGAGACGAGCGGCCAAATCCCGGCGACAATCGGTATCCGCACGTGCTCGATGCGTCTTAAAAAATCGCGCAGTTGATCGGTATCAAACACCGGTTGCGTGATCGCATACTGGGCACCGGCTTCAACCTTCCACTCGAAACGCTTGATCTCCTCTTCGAGATTGATCGCTCCCGGATTGACGCCCACTCCGATACAGAACGCAGTCGGTTCACCGATCGGATTGTTCCCGAGATCAAGCCCGTGGTTCAGCTTGTTCACCATGTTCGTCAAACCGATTGAATCGATGTCGAAAACCGCCGTCGCGTCGGGATATGGTCCCATCTTCGGCGGATCGCCTGTGATCACGAGAATGTTTCGCAAGCCGAGCGCGGCCGCGCCGAGCAGGTCTGACATCATGCCGAGCAAATTCCGGTCGCGACAGCAATAATGAAGCACCGACTCGATTCCGATCTGTTGTTCGACCAAAACAGCCGTCGCAAGCGCGCTCATACGCGACTGCGCGCGAGCGCCGTCAGGTATGTTCACACCGTCAACGCCGGCTTCCTTGAGAAGGCGAATCGAGTCGAGCGTCTTCTTCGCGTCGACGCCTTTCGGCGGCAGCACTTCAACAGAAGTTACAAACTCTCCGAGCGCGATCTTCCGACCCCACTTCGAACGTTCCTCGGGTGGCGCGACGCGAATATGCGGAGCCGTAACCTCGACTGTGACCGTCGCACCCGGGCTAAAGGCAACGCTCTGCGCACGTGGCGAAGCAGCGCGCACCGAGTCCGAGATTAGCTTGATGTGTGACGGAGTCGTGCCGCAGCAGCCGCCAATGAACTTCGCACCAGACTGGATGAATCGTTTCGCAAACTTCGACATGTACTCGGGCGAGCACATGTAAAACTGCCGTCCTTGTACGTCGCGCGGCAGACCCGCGTTTGGCTGTGCCGACAGTTTCTTCTTCGTGACCTCGCGCATCTTTTCCAGCGCCGCGAGAATGATTGCTGGTCCAACTCCGCAGTTCAGTCCGATAACGTCTGCGCCCCATTGGTCGAGTCGTTCGGTAAACAACTCCGGCGTGGTGCCAAACAGCGTGTTGCCATCGGTCATGATCGTCATCTGCGCGATGATCGGCAGATCGCAGAGTTCACGCACCGCGGCTATCGCTTGCCGGATCTCAGAAACGTCGGAAAAAGTCTCGAGGCAGAAAAGATCGACGCCGCCTTCCAACAATCCTTCAGCCTGTGTCTTGAACATCTCCTTCGCTTCGTGAAACGACGTTGGGCCATACGGCTCGATGCGCAGGCCGAGTGGTCCAATCGCGCCGGCGACGTACGCACGTTCGCCCGCGGCCTCACGCGCGATCCTGGCGGCGAGGGCGTTGATCTCTCGCAGACTGCCTTCGAGTCCGTACTGCTGAAGCTTATGGGCCGTGGCGCCGAACGTGTTGGTCTCGATGATGTCCGCACCGGCGCGAATGTATTCGGTGTGAATCTCACGCACGAGATCCGGATTGGTGAGATTCAGCTCGTCGTAACAGCGATTGATGTAGACGCCTTTGGCGTAGAGCATCGTACCCATTGCGCCGTCGACGACTACGATACGATCAGTGGAGAGAAGTTCCTTGAATGGTTGCATCTGTGATTTCGGCAAATAAAAAATCCCGCGCTAAACAACGCGGGACTTCAAAATCGATTTGAAGTTTTTCGGGTCTCGCTTGCGCTGCCCGAGCTGTTTAGCTGGTTATTTTACGTGGCCGCAAGTCGCCTTAACTCACCACGCTTTTCATCGCTGCTTATACGCCCCGCGACTGATCGCTGTCAAGTTTGTAGAGCTTTCTCCGTATCTCTGCGTTCTCTGCGTTAACAGTATATTCAACGCAGAGGACGCAGAGATACGCAGAGAGCCGCAGAGAAGAGTGTCTTGTTTTTTGTGTCACCATGACGGCTTGTTTCAAAATGACAGATTGTTGTGAAATGAATAAGTACAGTATTTTCATAGATTTACAGCTATAAAAAATCGAACAAAAGGGCAACCGCCTCCGTAGTTGATCCATCAGAAACGTGGTCCTTCGTTACAGCTTTGCTGTTTGGAAGTCTTGACCCTTAGCCGGTGCAGTCCTGATTACAGTCTGTGCAATTGGAAAATTTGGTGCCCTTATGGTCATCAACGTACCCATGGAGATCTGGTTGAATGAAGTTTCCCCGCAGGTTACCCCATTTTCGCTCGCTGAAGTTCGCGCCGTTCGCCGTCTTTTCTCTTTTTCTCTTTACTAATCTGACTAGTGTTCTGTTCAGTCGTGCACTGGCGCCCTCGGCGGCTGCCAGTACTGAATTTCGGATCCCTGCCGACATTCCTACATCGGGAGATCCGCAGTTGGACCGCATTATCTTTGAAGCTGCTGAGGAACAAGGTGTGGATCCAAGACTCCTGCACGCCGTTATCTGGCAGGAATCCAAGTACAAGACTGACGCTCGATCGCATGCGGGCGCGCAGGGGTTGATGCAGTTGATCCCCGACACAGCGAAACGCTTTGGTTGTGACGATCCAAACGATCCGGCGAAGAACATTGAAGCTGGCGCAAAGTATTTGAGCTGGTTGTTGAAGCGCTTCTCGGGCAACGTCGAACTCGCACTGGCTGGTTACAATGCAGGTGAAGGTGCGGTTGACAAGTACGATGGCATACCGCCTTACAACGAGACACAGAACTACGTGAAGATCATTTCGAAGCGCTACGGGAAGACGTACCACCCGGTGCTTCCGCCCGCACAAGCTGCTGAACTCTTCCATCTCCACGCCGATTAATGTATATAGGTCCTATAGGACATATAGGACCTATACTTGACAGCCATTCCTCACTTTTGGCTGAATGCTCACGGTCTTTCCCCTAAGCTCCGCCATACTTAAATAAAAGGACCATCCTATGAGCACATCGGTAGATGAAGATCGTAGTTTCTTCGGACACCCACGCGGCCTCTCTACTCTCTTCTTCACAGAGATGTGGGAACGCTTCTCCTACTACGGTATGCGGGCCATCCTGTTGCTCTACATGGTGAAGTCATTTGCAGAGGGCGGATTAGGTCTTGATGAAAAATATGCCGGCATTATTTACGCCACGTATGTTTCCTCGGTTTGGTATTTGCCACTGCCGGGAGGCTGGCTCGCAGACCGCATATTGGGTGCTCGGCGAGCAGTTCTGCTCGGCGGAATCATAATCGCCTGTGGCCATTATTCGATGGCCATCAACTCGAAACTCACCTTCTACGCTGGTCTAATCTTAATCGCCTGCGGCACTGGACTATTAAAGCCCAACATCAGCGCGATGGTGGGCCAACTTTACTCCGAAGAAGACAAGCGACGCGACGCCGGTTTTTCCATCTTCTACATGGGCATCAACCTGGGCGCGTTTTTGTCGCCTATCGTGGTTGGCTTTCTGGCGCAGTCGCAGACGTTCCGTAATTTCATTTCTTCTATGGGCTTCAGTCCCACCTCAGCCTGGCATTGGGGTTTTGCTGCGGCGGGTGTAGGGATGACGCTCGGTATCATCCAGTATGTTCTCGGGCAAAAGCGGCTGGCCCATGTTGGAGACAGGCCTGCGTTGACGAGGGTTGCGGCGGAAGCAGTCGAGCCTGCTGATGGTGTCGACTATCTGACGATGGTGCTTGCGCTTGCCGGCGGCGTAGTGGGTGCGGCGTTTGGAATGATTTACGGTGAAGCGGGCGTCTTATCAGCGCTGTTCCCGACGGTGGTCGGATTTTTTGCAGGTTACCTGGGCGGGATAATACGTCACTTAAACGGCGAAGAACTCAAACGCGTGTTGGTGATCTTTATTCTGTTTGTTTTTTCGATACTGTTTTGGATGACGTACGAACAAGCCGGCTCGAGCTTAACGCTCTTTGCCGATCGGTTAACGGAAACGACCATCTTGGGATGGGCATATCCCTCGAGCTGGTTTCAATCTGTGCCTGCGATTTTCGTAATCATCTTCGCACCAATAATCGGCGCAGTCTGGCAGAAACTAGCAGCTCGCCAACCCTCCAGTCCGGGTAAATTTACGATTGGATTATTCTTCGCGGGCATCGCTTTCGTAGTGATTGCTTTTGCGTCCACGTTGGCCGCAAACGGGCGCGTGAGTCCGATGTGGCTTGTTATCGTGTATTTCCTGCAAACGATCGGCGAGCTTTGTCTGAGTCCGGTCGGCCTCAGCA
>Ga0068851_10000327_pt1 | contig 21602 bp, 19 predicted proteins | sample KBSCornC12_FD_66588 | JGI IMG/M metagenome (GOLD analysis project Ga0068851, IMG submission 66588) | Corn rhizosphere microbial communities from Kellogg Biological Station, Michigan, USA - KBS Corn C1-2 | ecosystem: Host-associated > Plants > Roots > Rhizosphere > Soil ...
TCAGTACCGTAACGCGGTAGCGTCGGGTCGACGTAGAGCCTCTCAATTTTGCTAAGAATTTCGTATGTTCGAGACTGACCCGACGCTACCGCGTTACGGTACCGACCTCCTCCAAGTCTGATTCCTGACTTTGGAAGGCAAAGCCGTCATATATCATTTGTCATTTCCGAACCCGGACGTCTTCAATGACGAATGAGAAATGTCAAATGACATATGACCAATGATCCTTACCTCGAATGGAGGCTAGGCTGCCACCCAGCCTCCAATTTTTTCGGGTTCACCTTCAGGGTTCCTTCCGGGCATTAATCCATGCAAACAACTGAACGAACTCGGCACATCCCGTTTCCGTGCCGGTAGGCGCGGACCATCATCCACAGTTGTCGCCTCTGCGGAATCGTTCAGGAAGTAAAGCCGAGTGTTATCAACAACCTGGGTTCGAATTTCGTGGGTCCAAAGCAGAAGATTAGCTAACGCATCTCCGATCTCGTCTTTTCCGAGTTTTGTTTCCTGCGCTATTTCGCGTTGCGTGCGCGAGCCGCGACGAATGGCATCGCGGACGCGTTCGACGGGTGATAACTTGCTCATCGCCTTGGCTGGATATTGAGTTGCGGCTGATGAGTCAGTAGAAAACAATTCTGCGAGTTCAACTTGTTGGGAGATGTATTTCTTGCGAGCGGTTTTGTATTCCTTCAAAGCACGACGGCTTTGTGTGACTTTGTGACGGATGCAGCTCTTGCAATAGAGATTGCGACCGTCTTTTCTGGCGCGACAAATTCCAAATTCAGATATCGGCAGATCATTTGAGCAAATCGGACAGTGTTTCACATCGGGGGCTAACTGTATCTCCATCATTTTCCGCACTCCACTGGGCAATAAGAAAAAAGAAAATGGCTAAATCCGGTAATCGGACAACACTACACCTTCGTCCGGAACCTGGTTCTTCCGGCGAGAAGTTCTAGTTGGGGGTTATTGTTTGGCGAAGAACGCCTAGATTGCCTCGCGCGACATTACCGCACTAGTCGCGCCCCACACTACTTACCTGACTTGCATCTCGTTGAAGGCTTCCGGGCAATTGCGAGAAAAAAGATGAGAGCTAGTTAACCTTCAAACGATTGTAAAAAACAGGCCGCTGATCCCTACTTGTCTATCTTGTCTATGGCAATCAATGTTCAGCGAGGGGAATCGCATTATAGTGATCAAGACTTTTTTTGCAACATCTTTTTCAGATTTGTTTCGACTGGAAATCAACTCCGAAATTTTACCGATCGTTCTCTGCTTGTACATACCTTTTCAGCAACGCAAACAACTCGTGCACGTGAGGATACGTGATCACATCACTAATAACTCGAACTTCGATTTTATGTCTTAACTGTCGCAAAGTACGTCGCGAGACATCCGAATTCTTTAGCAAATTTGCGTGCTCTCCAAAAATCGAAAAAGCGTTCGCCTGATGTTTGGCGCAAGTAGTTCGTATTTATTTTTGATGGTCCTACAATTAGTAGGGCGTGCAAAAAATCGGATGATCGTTGCAATTCAAAGACGCTTGGACCATCGACGACAAGTGAGTCGAGTGACAAAGGTGTTGATGAGGTTAAGACGTTCATACACAAAGCTTTTCGCGTGCGCCGCTCACGTGTGCAAAGTGTTCTAAGTATGCGCTTGTAACAGCTTTGTAAAACTATTCAGTGGGATTTCCACAAAGATTTCCTCAGGATCTGTGGATAACTTTTCATCTCTTCTTTTGAGCGGGACGATCCTTGAGGCGATAAACAAACTTCAGTCCGGACCAGGTTTCGTCAACAGCGCAGATCTTCACGTCGACCAGTCCCGCGTCGAGACCGATGCGTTGTACAGATTCAAAAGAAAGATCTGTGGTGACTCCTGAACTCTTCTTAGGCCACGCAATCCAAATCATGCCATTCGCCACGAGCTTCTTCGCCAACTTGCTGAAATCTCTCGCGAGTTCGCGGTGCGTCAACACAAAGAAGAGAATGATGTCGAGCGAATTTGTCAGTCGCGCGACGAACTCGACGTTGTCCGGCAGTTCTCCTAATTCCGATTGAAAGCCTTTCGGCGCATTGACCAGGCCGATCCGAGATCCTTCTTTAATTCCAAGTTTCTTTGCTAAAGGCGTCGAAGAATATCCTGCCACTTGTTTTTACCTCACCAGAGTCCAAGAACTTTCCACCACGTGAAACCCACAAGGCTCCATATCGAGATCGTCGTCAAAGATGTAATTAGACCAAGCCACCACCAGGTTCGCTGCGTTGTGTAGCCGGCGCCGAAGTAGATCGGCGCTGGCGTTGTGCCGTAATGAGTCAGCGAAGCACCAAGGTTAGAAAAATAAGCGAGCGAAAGCACGGCGAGGTAGGTCGGAGTTCCCGCCGCCAGAATCACAATCAGAAAAGGCACAAACATCGCCGTCACGTGCGCGGTGATACTCGCGAACACGTAGTGAGCGTAAAAATAGATCAGGAGCAGAGACGCGAGCGCAAGCCACCACTTCCAGCCGGTGGTCAGACTTGCCGACGCTTCAGCGAATCTTTTTGTAATTCCGGTTTGGCCCAGTGCTTCCGCCATGCGAAGCAAACCGCCATACCAGACGAATACCCCCCACGCTGACTTCTCCGTAATCAGATCCTCCCAATCCAACACGCCCGTAATCAGCAGCACGCTTATTCCGACCAGTGCAACGGCGGCGTATTCGATGCCATGAAGCTTGCTCGTTATCCAGAGAATCGCGACCAGTCCAAACACGAGTAACATCGTCCATTCGGACCACTTCATGCGGCCCATCGCCTTCAATTCCTCCGAAGCAATTTGGCTTGCGGCGGGAGTGTGTTTGATTTCTGGCGGGAAGACTCGATACAACAGCCAGGGAACGAGCAGCAAACTCAAGAGTCCCGGAATAATCGACGCTATGGCCCAGCGCGTGTAGGTGATTTCGATTCCGGTTACTTCCTGTGCGAACCGTGCGATGATCGGGTTTGACGCCTGACCGGTTAGAAACATCGCACAAGCAATGACATTACATTGGTAAACACTCGCCATCAAAAACGCGCCGAGCCGAGTTGCTGTAGGACCGGGTCTGGATTCGTAGGCTTCAGCCAAACTCTTCGCGATGGGAAAGATTATTCCCCCGGAGCGCGCGCCGGTTGATGGAATAACCGTCGCGAGCACGATCTCGGTCGATCCCAGTGCGTACGTGAGTCCGAGTGAATGGCGGCCGATCGCTTTGATAAAAAGGAAAGCGATTCGGCGGCCCAATCCGGTCTTGATCATCCCTCGCGATATGAAAAAGGCGGCGAGGACCAACCACACGACCGGATCTGCGTAGCCCGTAAGCGATTCATTGATCGTTAACACTCGGAAGACGGGTAAGGCACTGACGCCTAACAAGACGACCGCCGCGCCTGGAATCGGGCGTACGATCGAGCCGGTGATGGTGGCAGCGAAGATTGCGAGTAAGCGCCACGATTGAGGCGTAATGCCCGAGGGAACCGGAATCAACAAGATTCCGGCTGCGACGGCCAGCACAATCCCCCACCGCAGTAATCTGCTGCGAAAACCAATTTTATCTGCGGGTTCGTCTTTGGATTGTTCGGGAGGTAGCGATGATGGTTGTTCCACGCGATCGTCCTTCGATTGGGGCGAACACAACAACGCGCGATACTATTCCCTTAGCCGCTTATTACTCAAGCATTTTCATCGGCGGGAATCCGATGGCTACTTTGGCTGCGTAAGTATTTGGCGAACCTGGCGACTAATAATGGCGACTAATAGAGGTATTCTAAAAACAGGGTTTCAATGGCTGAGAAATTAAAGGTTACTGAGAAAAGCGATTATCTGAACCGCAGGACGTTCATGCGTGCTGCGGTTCTGGCTGGAACTGCGACTGCGAGCACGCTGCTCTACCGACGGCTTAATCCTCGACCCGCAGGACGGGTCGAGGGCGAGAAACTCGTGACGGTCAGTGCGTCCAAACCGGAGGCGGTCAAAGAAGGATACGCGGTATCGGATACGTTGACGCCTTTAGACGCGATCACTAACTACAACAACTTCTATGAGTTTGACACGTCGAAGAGCGGAGTCGCTTACGCGGCAAAAGGCTTTGTTACAAAGCCCTGGATGGTGACGGTCGAAGGTCTGGTTAACAAGCCGAAAGTTTTCGATCTCGACGAGCTGCTGAAGTTTCCGCTCGAAGAACGGATTTACAGGCTGCGCTGCGTTGAAGGGTGGTCGATGGTGATCCCGTGGATCGGGTTTCCACTGCAAAAGCTCCTGGAGAAGGTTGAACCCACCTCGCAGGCGGGCTACGTAGCATTTCAAACGCTTCTCGACCCCGAACGAATGCCGAATCAGCGTACGGGCATTCTCGATTGGCCGTACGTGGAAGGTCTCCGTCTGGACGAAGCAATGCACCCGCTGACGATCATGGCCACGGGAATGTACGGACAAACTCTGCCTCCGCAGGACGGAGCTCCGATCAGACTCGTTGTTCCCTGGAAATACGGTTTCAAGAGCATCAAGTCAGTTGTGAAGATCACGCTTGTCGCAGACGAACCACCGACGACGTGGAATATACAGGCGCCGGACGAATATGGTTTTTATTCAAATGTAAACCCAAACGTTCCGCATCCGCGCTGGAGCCAGGCTACAGAGCGAAGAATCGGCGAATACGGACGCCGCGACACGCTGCTATTCAATGGGTACGGCGAACAAGTCGCATCTCTTTATCAGGGGATGGATCTGGTGAAGAACTTTTAGCATATGACATTTCCAAAACTCGTCATCTTCATCAACTCCCTGGTTCCGCTGGTATTGCTCTTGTGGGATGTGTACCGCAAGCAAGTGGGGCCGAACCCGCTCGACTTCGCGACGAAGACGACGGGAATGCTGACGCTGATTTTTCTCAGTTTGACGGTCGCGGTTACGCCGTTGCGAAAGATCTTCGGCATCAATTCGCTCGTGAAGTACCGGCGAATGATTGGACTGTTCGCGTTCTTTTACGGCTCGCTGCATTTGCTTACATATATTTGGTTCGATCGGCTGTTCAATTTGAAAAGCGTCGGCCAGGACGTTGTTCGCCGTCCGTTCATCCTCGTGGGCATGACTGCGTTTTTCTTAATGGTTCCGCTGGCAATCACCTCTACGAACAAGATGGTGAAGCGACTCGGAGGCAAGCGCTGGGCGCGACTGCATCGATTGGTTTATGTTGCGGCGATCGCGGGAGTGGTCCACTTCTGGATGCTGGTCAAGTCAGATACACGTCTGCCGTTGACGTTTGCGTTTATCGTGCTGTTTCTACTTGGGTATCGCCTGCTAGCGAAGTACTTGCCGGCGCAACGACCCCACGCCAGTGCCAACCTGTTTCCGCGCGAATAAAAGCCGTCATATCGTTTAGAATGACGAGCGATGCGTGACGAGCGAAGAAGTAGCAAACGCAAAAGAATTCTTCTGGACGCGAAATGGGAAAGCATGTCCAACGCACACGAGGCTCGTGTTGACGACGTCAGTGTGGGTGGATGTTTTGTAAACACACTTGGCAGAGTGGAGCTTAACGAAGAGGTGAATTTGCAGATCCAACTGCCTTCAGGAGTGTGGTTGCCGTTGCGAGGTCACGTTACGTCGTATCAACCCGGAGTTGGTTTTGGAGTCTCTTTTACATCGCTAAGCGAAGTGGAAACCACGGCACTAAAGGACCTAATCGCCTCGGCGAAAGAAAGGTTTATCTAATTCTTCTTACGACGCTTCACGTCCGTAGAAAGTATGCTGACAGCAAGCCCCAATCCACCAGCAGCGGCCACCAGGAAAAAGATCATCGCCAATCCTGGGTAGCCGAAGATTCGAAACGACGTCTCGACACGCATCAGCATTGCGGCGCCGACGATAAGCGCAGCCACTACCAGACCGAGCGTGATGCGGTTGGCCACTTTCTGTAGACCTTCCAACACAACCTTTTCGTCAATCGCATCGACCTTCAAACGAAGATTGTTGTTTCCCGCTGCATCGAGGATTCGATTAACACGAGCGGGCAGTTTCTCCGCGAACTCTTTCAGATCGACAACACCCGATAACAGGTTGTTTGGCGCAACACTCTTCAGGATGTTTCGTTGCAGAATCTCGTTCGCACGTTCGCGAATGATCGAATTCGGATCGAAGTGACTATCAAGTGAGTAAACGACTCGGTCGAGGTTTAGAAGCGCTTTTGCGATCATCGTGAACTCGGGAGGCAGGTGGAACCAACAATCGGCTGAGACTCTGGTTATCTCGAGAGTCACTTTGCCCGCGTTCATCTTACTTAGAATCGCATCCGAGTTCTCGGTAACAAGATCTGTGATTCGCCGCTCGAACGAAGCGCGATCGAAGCCTTCCTTCGGTTCGCCCATCTTGATTGCTGCTTGAGCAGCCATCTCGCCTCGCCCCTCGCTGATTGCGAGCATCAGTCGCAAGAGGTTGTCCTGAAAAGATCGCGTTACACGTCCCACCATGCCGAGATCGATCAATCCGATGCGATCGTCGTCAGTGAGAAAAACGTTTCCCGGGTGCGGGTCAGCGTGAAATATACCGTCGATCAGAAACTGTTTGAGATATGCACTGAACAACTCTTCGGCGAGCAAACTACCGTCGATCTCCAAAAGGCGCAGAGGATTGAGCGCGGTGATTTTCTTTCCGGAGATGTACTCCATCGTCAGAACGCGCGTAGTTGTGTAATCGTCGATTGGTTCGGGGATGACGATCTCTTCAAACTCGGCCAGGTTCTGTCCGATGATGTGAAGATTGTTTGCCTCGATCGTGAAGTCAAGCTCGCGCAAGAGACTCTTGCGCAGGTTCACGAGCATGTTGTCAAACTCGTACCGTTTGCCGAGTTCTGTATGCAGGTCGAGAAAATGCGCGATCTCGCCTAGTGATTCGAGGTCGCCGACGATGAGTTCTCTGATGCCGGGACGTTGAACCTTTACGACCACGGCTCGACCGTCGCGCATGGTAGCGCGGTGAACCTGCGACAGAGACGCTGCGGCGAGTGGTGCGGGTTCAAAATCAGCAAATGCTTTGGATATCCTGACGCCGAGTTCGCCGGAAACAATTCGCTCGACTTCTTCATACGGGAAGGGTTCGATCTGATCCTGGAGTCGTTCTAAAGCGTCGAGGTAAGGACCTGGCAGGAGATCGGCGCGCGTGGAGAGTAACTGGCCCAGCTTGATGAAAGTTGGACCAAGTTTTTCCAGATCGTTGGCGAGATCCTCGGCCGGAGCGGTCTCTGTTTCCGCGGCGATCTCGTCCGGGAGAACGCTACCTTCCAGTCCAGCCGCACTGATCAGATCGGAGCGACCGTACTTGATTAGGAGCATGGCGACGTCTTTGTAACGCTTGAGTCGCTCTGGTTTTAACGAAACCACCATCTCAGAACTCGGGCTCGTATCGTCTACAAAGGGGCTTTGATCTATTTAGATTCACTGTTTGTCAGGTAAGCAACGGAAGTATTACGTAACGTTCACGTCGCACGGTTTTGGTCCAAGTCGCTATTTCGGCGAAGAGTTTGTTTTACCGGCATTGCCCAGCGCTCGCTCGATCGCTTCGCGCAATGCTTCCTCGCTCAAAGTTCTGAGTTGTACTCCGTTGATGAAAATGGTCGGCGTACTTCCGACGCCGTACATTTCGCCGTCCTCGATGTCCTTTTTCACTTCCGGGGCGTACGTGCCACGGTCCAATGCGGCGTCGAAACGCGCACGATTCAACCCGAGATCGCTCGCGTATTTCTTCAACGACAGCACATCGAGCGCCTTCTGATTTTTGAAGAGCAATGCTGCGTATTCGAAGAATTTTCCTTGCGCGTGAGCAGCATTCGCGGCTTCCGCCGCCTTGCGAGCGTACTCATGCTGGACCAGTGGAAAATCACGGACGACGAAGCGCACCTTGTTGCCATACGCTTTCAATACCTCATCAAGAACCGGATGCATGGCAGCACACGCCGGACATTGAAAATCCGTAAACTCGACGATCGTCACTGGTGCATTTGCATCGCCACGCGCGGGATCGTCGTCGGTGCTGATGTTCTGAACAGGCGGAGCGGGCTCGGATATCAGCCAGCGAATGTTTGCGGTCTTGCGAAGTTTGTCGGACAAATCTTTCTCGAGACTCTGTCGTGATTGCTCCTGTAGATAGTTCGCCACCTGGTCGCGTACGCTGTTCAGATCGCCAGAAATGCGTGCCTTGTTGTCGTTATAGAATTTCACGACCTCGTCGTCGGTTGGGGGACGGACCTTGTCGCTGATCTCTGCCCTGATAATTTCTTCTGGTCCAATCTGGCGGCGCCTTGCTTCTTCCAAAAGCAGCGTGTCGTCTACTAATTGGTTGGTCTGGTTTTTTGTTAGCTCGTAAGCTTCGAGTCGCAGCTTGTAGATGATTGGTTTTAATCTCTCGATCAGAGGCTCGGCTTTCAAAGGAAACCCTGCGATCGTCGCAATCACTGCGTTCGGGTTCAGATTGGGTGAGTTAATGTCCACTCCCATGACAACGGGATTCGTCTTACGCAATCGCTTCACGAGGTCGTCGGCAAGTTTGTTTTCAGCCTCCTGACCCAGGTAGGCAGTCACCTGTTGGTTGGCAACTGCCGGATCCATGCCTGCAAATTCGCGGCTGTTATCGTCGATGAATTTTTTGATTTCGGCCTGAGTGATTGTTGGTACACGACTGCTCACCTCGAGTTGGTACAAACGAGCAGTATCGATATGCCGCTTTGCAGCTTCCGCCTGAAGCAGCAGGGTGTTGATTTGCTGGTCTAAAACTGCGGCACGCGCTTCCGCAATTTTTTGGTCCAGGCGGTCCAGATCCTGGCGCAAGGCGGGTTGGAGATCCGCGGTCGTAAAGGTTTGGCCATTCACAACAACGAGCGAAGTGGGGCTAGTGGGTTGTGGTGTTGTTACGGGCGGTTGCGCGCCTGGCTGCGGCTGTGGCCGCGGCGTCGTGACGACGGGTGTGTGAACTGATCCTCTTCGTTTCGACTTTTGCGCGAGGACGGGGGACCACACCACAAGGAGCAGCAGGAGGCAAAGTAGTTTGAAATTCATCGGTTGACTCACAGGGATCGAATTACGGGGAGAAAACATTGGCGCTGCCTTTTTTTGAAAGCAGCGCCATAAATGTTAGTGCATTGTCGACAAGAGCACTAATGGTGACGAATGATGCTACGGCGTCTCTTCTTAACGGGCGTTCGGATCGACAGGAGATCGCTGTGACGGCCGTTGAGAATGAATGCGAGTCCCTGGTGTGTTACGCCGAGACGACGAGCGGCTCGTGTGACGCTGCCGCCGGATTCTTCGAGGGCTTTGCGGATCAGACTTCCTTCGTAGCGAAGCACTTCGGCATCGAGCGAAAAGTCTGTGGGTGTTGATTGTGTTGCGTCCGCTGATATGGCTTCTGCAAGTGATGCAGAGAGCACGCGTCGCGCACATTCGCCCAAACGATTTTTGATACCCACGTTCTGAGAGTTTGAAAGGAGCGACTCAGCAGTGCGGTAATAGTCTTGCAGTGCGGCGGTCGAGAGATAAGTGTTCAATTCTTCGATTGCCGTAATTGCGGCGATGCCGCCCCGGTCGGGGTTGCCGGCGTTTTGAGCAATCTCAAGAGCTCGGTCCAAAGCTGCTCGAGCAACAGGAGCCTCGTTCAGTCGCGCGAGAGCTTTGCCATGAGTAGTGAGCGCTTCAGCCAACATCGCTTGCTCTCCTCCGTCTCTCAGCGAACGCACGGCTGATCGCGCCGCCTTCTCGGCTTCGCTGTACTTTCCCTCTATTAAAAACGCTTGCGCCTTGCTGTCTTCAGCGCCTGCGACACCCGCACGATCACCTATAGCAACACTCAGCGCGCGCGAACGGTTCAAGTGCTCTTGAGCCTCGACAAATCTTCCTATCGTTGCAAATAAGAAACCGACGTTGTTTTCGAGCCGTGCCTGATACCGATGATGTCCTGCTCGCTCAAGATGAAAACTCGCTGCAGCGTATTCCACCAAGGCACGGTCAATGTACTCCTCTCGATTTTGTGACGTGCCTAAACTTCTAAGGACCGAGGCATAGGTGTTGTGAAACTTGCCTTTGAGAGCGTCATTCGAGCTAAAATCAAAGAGCGGTGCTGCTTGTGCACAAATCTTTAATGCGTCCTGATCTCGCGTCGCTGCCCTCTCCACAATCGCGCTATTATGAAGTGCCCTCAGCCTCTGTTCGCTTGGAGCCTCACCCAAATTGTCAAGCACCAGCTTCAACGTGACCCGTGCCTCATCGAGCCCGCCTTCGCGCCAGTAACAGATCGCCAAGTCAACTCTTGCCTCTGCCACTTTTTCAGACAGTCCTAAACTGTCGAACCGCGATGCGCTCTCGCTAATAAGATCCTTAGCAATCTCCTGAGCACCGAAAACTTGCTTTGCACTACCGAGATAACCCGTCAGGGCTCCAGTTCTTAACAATAATTCTGCGTGCGCTTCTTCTTGTAATCCCGTTGTCGTTGGAGGATCAGGTAAACCGCTCCAAAAAGGGCTCAGCGTTTCAGCAGCTCGTTCAAACTCACCTGCTTCCTCCAAGTTCTTCGCAAGTTGACACAAGGGTAAGACATCATCCGCTACCGCTGGGTCAATGACATAATTAAAAACGGATCGTTGGAAATCCATGTTAGCGCTCCAGTTTTGTAAATCGGCAAGGAACCTTGCAAGCCTTTTAAATGGCGGATATTATCGCACTTAACCAATTATTCTACTTGGTTGCCTCCCCCCTCACCGGCTTTGAACACAACATTATTTGAGGAGAAGATCCATGAAACTTGTCAAAAATTGCTTATTTTCAGTGCTGATCGTTACGGTCCTCGCAGTCAGCGCATTTGCAGGAGAACTCGATATGCCGGGCGCTAAGCCGCCGGGCGCCACAGCTCAAGACGAGACAAAGTACGTTGTTTCCGGCGATCCCGACGCTACTGTTGCTACAGTTGAAACCTCAGATTACCTGTTGTTCGAGGCGTTGGCGGCCCTTCTGTCAGTGTATTAAGAAGCGCACACCCAAAACAAACCACTATTGCTCACGCCGTGGCGCAGCCTAGCGGCAGGTGGTTTTGTGTGTCCGGGCTCACCGATCAAGTTTGTACTGCGTGCTGGGAGGCGGTGACGCGCAGCATCGTACCGCCTTCCGGCCTTCTGAGGCAATAGGAACTTTATATAATTGCAACAAAAGCCCTGATAATATTCAGCCCGCATCCCTTGTTTCGACCTCTTTCGGTCGACTGTTCTCCTTTCCGGCCGTGCTTTCCACCAGCCGTTGCACCGTCTCAAGTGTGTCGATCTCAGCCGCGGTTTTATCAGGTCTCAACCGCAATATCCTCGGAAATCTCAGCGCATAACCGCTCTTGTGTCGCTTCGACGGTTGAATTCTGTCAAATGTTACTTCAATAACCACCGTCGGCTCTACGACCCGAACCCGCCCATGCCCGTATTCCTGAAGTGTGTGGCTCTTGAACCATTCGGTAAGCTCGGTCAATTCCTGATCGGTCAGACCCGAATACGCCTTTCCAATATTCAGGAGTTGATCGTCCTCACCCGAGCGCCGGACGGCAAAGGTGTAGTCGGACAGCAGGTTTCTCCGTTTGCCATGGCCGACTTCCACCGCCGTCACCACAACATCGAGAGTAGCTATGGCTCGTTTTAGCTTGAGCCAGTCGCGCCCTCGACGCCCCGGCTTATACGACGAGCTGGGGCTCTTTATCATCAGGCCTTCGTTTCCGCGGGCTCGGGCCAGTTCAAACTCCTCATCCAGCATTGCTGCGTCGGTGAGCAGTTTGCCCTGAGACATCCGCAGTGACCCTCGATCAGGCACTACTTGGCCCAGTAGATGTCGTCGCTCGCTCAAGGGTTGGTCGATGAGAACTTTTCCGCCTGCATAAAGGAGATCATAGGCCACCAGGACGACCGGCACCGCCGCCAACAACTGGCTCCCGACGTTTTTCCGGCCCAGCCTTTTTTGCAGTTCGCTGAAAGGAAGTATGACATCACCATTCGCGGGAACTATCTCGCCATCGATGATCACATCCGTTGTCAAGGATCGCAGCGGTTCGACCAACTCCGGAAATCGATGCGTGACTTCGTCCATGGTCCGAGAGTAGATAGCGACCCTTCCCGACTCGACATGCGCTTGAGCACGAATTCCATCAAACTTGTCTTCGATCAAAAATTCCTCAGGCATGGTCCTGGCAACGTCGGTCAGATCAGCAGCGGGCGTAGCTAACATGAACTTGATGGGATGAAACAGCCGCATGTCCACATCACGCAGATCGCCAACTCTAGCTCGTGTCGCTGTCTCACCAATGTCACCCAACAACATGTTCGCGTAAGCAACATCAGCCAACGGTTGACCGAAGATGCGCGCGATCGCATCCTCCACCAATCCTTCTCTTAGACCAATGCGCAGATCACCTGCGAGCAGCTTCACAATGTACTTAGCTTCAAGCGGTGATGCACCATGCAGCACAGCAGCAAGCAACGCAGTTTTATTCTTAATGCCGCGTGTTTCGCTTAACCGCGCGATGAGCGATTCCGTCTCTGCAAGCGTGATGGTCGGATTAAAATAGCGTTTGGTCTCCTTGATTATTTCAGCAGCCAGTTCACCAGGATCTCCGAGACGCACGTAACGCGGAGACATAGCTTCAGCACTAAATCCAGTAGCTTCACTTAACGCCGCGCTTATAATGCTGCCGCCGACATTCGTGGTCCGCGAATCTGACATCGCAAACTGATGGACCGCAAAATATCGCGCGGCGCGAGTCAGATCAGGATCTGAAAGCGTCTCGAGATAGCTTCCGAGTATCGCCGCCTTCTCGAGCTTTTTCGTCGTAGCCGCAACTGCTTCAGCGCACTCGGCGAAAGCCTGAAGAGCCCCGGCAGTAGAGATGTTTACCTCGTCTTGCATCAGAAAGATTCTAGATGATCCCGCTAAAGTCTCTTAATGGCCCTCTGGCCTTCTGCTTTCAATCGCGACGCGCTACAATTCGCTGTCACCGAATCCCGACTCTTTCCGGCACTCCCGCTCCGGCGAGGTTTTACATCGCATTTTCTTAGAAAGGTGAACACAGCCGTGTTTGCATTCATTCTCGAAGGTCTCGGCAGCACTGAATTACTCTTCATTCTTGTAATCGCACTGATTTTCTTCGGCCCGCGAAAACTGCCTCACCTCGCACGTTCGATGGGTAAAGGACTGGCGGAGTTTCGGAAGGCCTCAGACGACTTCAAACGAACGTGGGAACGCGAAGTAGCACTGGAAAGCGCCAAGCTTGAAGACAATTCATTACTCGAGGCGCATCAACAACCAGTCTACGCACCCCCACAAACATTTGACCAACCAGTCACTGAAACCTCAAACTCTGAGTTGGTAGTGCCGCGCGAGAGCGAAACTCAAACGCCGCCCGAAGCAGTCGCTGCCGAAGCTACTCAACCAGAACCGCAGCCCATACGAAAACAAGATTGGCTCTAACCTAATCGCAATGTCTGCATTTCTAAAAGCACTATCCACAAACAGGGGACAAGAAGAAGAACTCGGCGGGCAGATGTCGTTCCTCGAGCATCTCGACGAGCTGCGCCGTCGTCTGATCCGTTGTTTCGTGTTCATATTTCTCGCCGGCACGCTCAGTTGGTTTGTCTCCGGTCAATCTACGCGTTCCTCGCCGCTCCCGTCGAACGCGCCTTGGCGGATGCACAGCGACGACAAGTTCCGATTGCCGGTCAAACCGGCACCGAGATGATCGGCGCCATGAACTCATTGAAAGAGAATGATTCCGGCCGTTACGTCTTCCCAGAAGAGACAAAACTGGGCAGTAGTTTGATCCCCGCCGGTGCTTCAGTCACAGCCCGCGTATTTAAGGACGCCGAAGGCAAATTAGCTCTGTTTACCGACGAAGCACTCTTTGCCGGCAACACCGTGATCCCCAAAGGCGTGCGCCTTCCCGCGGAACTCGGCACAGCAGCCACAGAATCGTACTCGGGCGTGAATGACAAACTCATCGTCACCACCGCACTCGAGCCATTCTCGCTTTATATAAAAGTCTCCCTGTACGCAGCGGTCGCTGTGTCAGTGCCCTTCCTGCTGCTTCAGATCTGGGGTTTTATTTCACCAGGACTCTACCCGCATGAACGAGCGTACGTGACGCCGTTCATCATGTTGTCTTCCATCTCCTTCGTTGCGGGTGCGGCGTTCGCCTACTACATAATCTTTCCGCCCGCCGCGAAGTACCTTCTCGGCCTGGGAACTGACTTTCGTTTGCTCCTGAAGGCCAACGACTATTTCGACTTCATCATTCTCGTCATGCTCGGAATGGGAGTGGTCTTTCAGATGCCCGCCATAACCTATGTTTTGGCGCGAATCGGGCTGGTTACCGCCGGACTTATGATCCGAATCTGGAAAACAGCACTGATCACCATCCTCATCGCTGCCGCCGTTTTGTCCCCGACAAGCGATATTGCAAACATGCTTCTGTTCGCGGCGCCGATGTTTGTTCTCTACATCATATCGATCGTCGTCGCATGGATTTTTAACAAGCCGCGGACCGCCAGCTAAACGCTCCAAATTCACTGATTTTGCGCGCCTTTAAGGCAACGAGCCTCCGGCTCCTGGCATCCTTGACTGTGTTCTCAGGCGGATCTTAGAATCCAAGGTCTCAAACGGGTCGCCGGCAGTAGTCCGTAACGCACGAATTCGTACAGCATCGTCAGGAGTACCTAATGTCTTACCAGAAAGTCGCTCTTCGTCTGGCTCTGATTCTTAGCCTTTGTTTCAGCGCCATCCCCCGCGTATACACACAAGACCAGCAGGACCCGAGCACCAAGGCGCGAAACGTCAAACCCGAACTGAAAAAGGCTTACAAAGACTGGCTAGACAAAGACGTCACCTACATCATCACCGACGAAGAGCGCAAAGCGTTCAAGAAATTGGCGACTGACGACGAGCGCGAACGCTTTATCGAGGAATTTTGGCGCCGCCGCGATCCAGACCCTGACACCGACGAAAACGAATTCAAGGAAGAATATTACGAGCGCATCGCTTACGCGAACGAGCACTTCGCCTCCGGCATACCCGGCTGGAAAACCGATCGCGGCCGCATCTGGATCATGTACGGGAAACCAGACGAACGCGAAACACACCCGATGGGGGGTTCTTACGAGCGTCCTTCATACGAAGGTGGTGGCTCGACCAGCACTTACCCATTCGAGATCTGGTTCTATCGCTATCTTGCTGGTGTTGGGTCTGGAGTCGAAATCGAGTTTGTTGACCCGACCGGCAGCGGCGAGTACCGCATTGCAAGAAATCCAAACGAAAAAGACGCCCTGTTGATGATCCCCGGTGCCGGACTCACCTTATCTGAACAGTTAGGCCTTTCGGATAAAGCCGACCGCATCTCCGGAATGGGTGGCATCGGCAACTCGCAGTATCAACGCGAACAGGACAGCCCGTTCTCACGGTTGCAGTTGCTCGCTGATCTAAACAGACCGCCACAAGTGAAGTTCAACGATCTCGCGACCGCAGTCAACACCGGCGTCGTCGAAGAGAATCCGCTTAACTTCGATCTGAGAATTGATTTCTTCCGCCAGTCAGATGAGAGAGTAATCACCGCGTTCACGATCCAGGCGGAAAACAAGGATCTCGTTTTCCAGGACAGCGGTGGACTGCAGCAAGCGCGCATGAACATCTTTGCGCGAATCACTTCCGTGGCAGGCCGTCGTGTCGGAATCTTTGAAGATCCCGTAATCACCACAGCAACGGCAGAAGAACTCACCGAAGCGAGAGACAGAAAGTCGGCCTATCAAAAAGCCGTTCCACTCGCTCCCGGAACCTACAAGGTCGACGTGATCGTGCGCGACGTTACTTCAGGCGCAACCGGCTTGAAGCAACTCGGCTTCACAGTGCCGAAGTACGATCAGGAGAAACTCTCAACCTCGACGATGATCCTCGCTGCAAAGCTCGAGAGCCTCGTCAATACACCAGCGGTGGGCCAGTTCGTGATCGGCACCACGAAAGTCATACCGAATGTTTCCGGCGTTTATCATCGCGGTCAACCAGTCGGTGTTTACCTGCAAGTCTACAATGCCGGTATCGATCAAACTACGTTGAGACCTTCGGTCGACGTCGAATACGCACTGATCAAGGACGGCAAAGAGTTGGGCAAACAGGCTGAAGACTGGAAAGGTCTGAGTGACTCAGGTCAGCGACTAACACTGGCGCGCCTGATCGATACGCGAAACCTCGGTAACGGCGAATATGAAGTCGCGATTCGGATTCGCGATCGCGTAACCGGACAATCATTGTCGCCATCGCAAAAGTTTACCGTCACTAACTAGTTTCGGTTGCTTGCGATTGACTCGCGAACGAACTGTTCGACCTGGGCGAGATACGGCTCGCCCATCGAACTCCACATCCCACAACCGTCGCAGCAATCAAAAATCCTTTTCACAGGATTTACAGGATTAGACAGGATAACCCTGATAAATCATGTAAATCCTGTGAAACGGCCTTTCGCCCGTGTCGTGGCCTCGATGTTAAGATGACAAATGCAATGGACAAACGCGTCGAGTTAACCGGGCTGAGTCAGCCGGAACTGATCTCCTTCGTCGAAACGCTGGGTGAACCGGCGTACCGCGGCCGCCAGATCTTCGCCGCGCTCCAGCACCGTCGCCTGCGCGATTTCGAGGAAATCAGCGACCTGCCAAAGGCTCTGCGAACTCGACTGAACGAGGTGGCGCAAGCCGGGACGCTCAAAATCGAATCCCAATACATGTCCGACGACGGCACGCGCCGGTACTTGATGAAGACTCATGATGGTCTGCCAGTCGAAACAGTCTTCATTCCCGAAGAGCGCCGCGACACGATCTGCTTTTCGTCGCAATCCGGTTGCCCGTTGCAGTGTACGTTTTGCCTGACGGCCCAACTCGGCCTGTTGCGCTCGCTGACGGCGGGCGAAATCGTCGAGCAAATCCAAATCGCACTCAACGACGCTTATGGCGCGGGCGTCAAACCGCCAAGAGGAACGAACCTGGTTGCAATGGGCGCGGGTGAGCCTTTGCTCAATCTCGATTCGCTCTTGAAAGCTTTACGCGTGATGGCCGATCCACAGGGTCTTCACATAGTTCCCAATCGCGTCACGGTGTCGACCGCAGGCGTGGTCCCGCGCATCCTTGATCTCGCGAACACAACGGATCGACCGCACCTCGCGATTTCGCTGGCGGCTCCCACTGACGAATTGCGCGACGAGCTGATGCCCATCAACAAGCGATGGCCGCTCGATGAATTACTCTCCGCCTGCAAGGTTTTTGAGAAGACGTTGAAACCCGCCGAGCGGCTTACATTCGAATACGTAATGCTCGACGGTGTGAACGATTCAGACGAGCAAGCGCGACAACTCGCAAATCTGCTCAACCGCCATAACATCAAAGCGAAGGTGAATCTCATTCCACACAACTCGGCGGATCCGCTGCCGTATCATCCTTCGCCGGAAGCGACAGTCGAACGCTTTAAAAACATTCTGGAGTCGAAAGGGATTCACACTTACGTTCGCCGCCCGCGAGGGCGCGACATTTTTGCGGCCTGCGGGCAACTAGCGGCGCGTCAGGGCACACTTAGTAATCTCAGTCAAATCACTTCAATCGGAGCAATCAGCTAAATGATCAAACACTCGAGACTTCGGATATTTTCATTACTCGTTATCCTACTGATCCCCGCGACTTTCTATTCCAACCCGGTTCCACAGTCTTCGACGGACGTGAACGTCAGCGGCTCTATTGCTCCGGACAAAATAAAAAAAGGACGAGTGGTGCGAGCGACCGTCGTAATGGACATCCCTTCCGGACTTCACGTGCAATCGAGCAAGCCACTCGACAAATTCCTGGTTGCGACAAAGTTGGATGTTGAAACGCCCTCCGGAATGAAGGTTGGACCAATTTCGTATCCACGCGCGTTGATGCGGAAGCTGAAGTTCTCGAAAGGCATGGTTGCAGTCTACGAAGGCAAATCGATCGTGCGTTTCAACGTCACTGTGCCCGCAAACTATTCCGGCGGATCAGGCGAGATTAAAGGCAAGCTCCGATTTCAGGCATGCAACGATGAGTCGTGCTTTCCTCCGGTTACACGCGAAGTGAAGATGTGGCTCAACGTGGAATAGAATCCGTGTAATCTGTGGATTGCCTTCCCACGATTGCCATCAACCTTCCAACTTTCCCGTGCAGGTTCTTTTCTTTGCGATAGGAGAAGAAGAGATCTGTGCGGCACATCGTACAGATCGGTGCGGTGTGAATTCGTTCCGGTATAACTCCTGCTGACTGCAACTGGTCTCGATTCGCTTTCAGCAGATCGATCATCGCATGACCCGGACGCGTTGTAGTGAATAAATCTGCTCCACCGCCAAATCGTGTCGTGAACGCATCGATCACTTCACTGCCAACTTCGTAACAACATGGTCCAGCCGAAGCACCGATCGCAACGCGCAAATTCTCAGGTCTCACACCATACTCGTCTCGCAAACGCTGCACGGCAATAACAACAGCCGTCGCCAACGTGCCACGCCATCCAGCATGAACCGCCGCAAACGCACGTGTCCCCGGATCGCCGAGCAAAATCGGAACGCAGTCAGCAGTCTTAACCGCCGCCAACACTCCGTTCGCATCGCTCACTATCACATCGCAGTAAATCGTCTCGCCCAGCGTAGTCTCTGCCGGCTTCGCGTCTTCGACGGATTGCACCACGCGCACGTCCGCGCCGTGTACCTGCCAACAACCCGCCAGCGCCCACTGGCCCGGAAAAAGCTTGAGAAACCGGCGACGATTCTCCAGAATGTTCTCCGCAGCGTCATCGTGGAAGCCGGCCAGACTCAGTGCATTCGCAGGCATCTCGCTGACGCCGCCGAGACGCGTTGAGAAGCCATTTACAAAACCGTCTTCTTCAAGTGGGGCACAGATAAGCGCGCGAACGCCGTCGGTCTCGCGCCAGTAAAATCCGGCTCGGTTTAGGTCTTCGTCACTCGTGATTCTTTCCATCGGTATAGACATTATCGAAGTCGCGCGAATTCGCGAAGTGCTGTTGCGCACGCCGCGCTTCGCCGAGCGTGTTTTTACGCGCGCCGAGCGTGAATACTGCGATAGCCGCGGCGTCGTGGCCGCACAGCATTATGCAGCGCGCTTCGCGGCAAAAGAAGCGGCGCTCAAAGCATTGCAAACAGGATGGCGTGGCGGAATAAGCTGGCAGGACGTGGAAATCGCGGCCCGTGAAAACGGCGCACCGTACTTAATCCTGACCGGGCAGGTGCAAAAAATCTTCGAACAATTCGGCGCGACCGCAACACATCTAACAATCTCACACACGAGCGAACACGCAATAGCCCAAGTGATCCTCGAGAGGTATTTGTAGGAGGCCACGAAAAGGCACAAAAAGTCAAAAAAGAGTATTTGTGTACCTTTTGTGCCTTTTTGTGGCTAACGCATGTCATTCACTAGTGTTCGACGACCGGTTGCGTCTACGTCGATGCGCGTAGAGCCATACGGTCTCAATTCCAAAGAAGTTGTCGCCGGTTTTTTCTGAGCAACTGATTCGGTAGTCGATTCATTCAGTTCAGCGAATGGACTTGTGTGCACCGGCAAGTTTCCATGAAGGTAACACTCGAGCGTCGGTGACATTCGTTCACTAACTGCTATCAGCTCGCGAAGCGGACAAGTGACCGTCGAGAGCAGTCCTGTCGTGGAGTCGATCTCGACGAACTTGATCCCCTCGGGACATTCGAAGTTCGAGCCACCCAAATCAGGTCTCAGCGCAACGCTCGCATTCATAAACTCAACCCATGCAGGCAAAGCTGCTTCAGCGCCAGTCAAACCAAGCTGCTTGTTATCGTCAAAGCCGATCCACACGACACAAACCAGGTTCGGCGAATAACCAACAAACCAGCCATCGCGCGAGGTCCCGGTCTTTCCGGCGATCGCAGTACCGGAAACAGCGCCACGCGCCTTGCGCGCGGTTCCACGGTCAATCACGGCTGAAAGCATGTTTGTGATCATATAAGCCGTCGACGGACTAACCACCTGCTCTTCCGACGATGGCATTGCGTGAGCCGCAGGAGGTTCGCCCACACTCGTGATCGCTTTCGCGTCGACCCGACGGCCGTCATTTACAAACGCAGCATAGGCTGAAGCCAACTGCAGCGGCGTCACTTCTTCAGTGCCGAGCGCGAGTGCCGGGTAGCGCTCGGGCTTCGGCAATCCAAACCTGTTTGCCAGGTTCGCGATTCGAGCGAGCCCCGTCTGAAGCGCGATATCGACTGTGACCACGTTCAACGATTTCACCAGCCCTGTGCGCATCGTGACTTCCTGCATCGAATAACCGCCACCATAATTCGCCGGGCGATAAAGCTTGTTGCGGTCGTATACAAATTCCCTCGGCGCATCCATGAACATCTGCACCGGCGACATTCCGTCCTCGATCGCCGCCGCGTAAACGAACGGCTTGAAAGTCGAACCAGGTTGGCGTCGCGCGTCGGTAGCGCGATTCAATTGTGTCTCGGCGTAATTGCGTCCACCGACCATCGCAAGGATGTTTCCGGTGTGCGGATCGAGCGCGACGAGCGCGGCCTGCGGTTTGAGATCCTGCTTGGCGTAAACAGTGTCGAGATGGTCCAACTGCCGTTTGAGCGCTGTTTCAGCGGCTTGCTGTAATTCCAGATCAATAGTCGTGTAGATTCGCTGCCTCGACCCTGACGTCTCAAACTCGGATTCTGCGAGCCGATTCACGTAATCGACGAAGTAGGGCGCCAATGAATTATCCACAGCAGGAGCAGGCGCAACTACGATGGGCTCGTTACTCGCGGTCGCGTATTGCTCCGCAGTGATCGACCCGAGTTCTCGCATTGCTGCGAGAACCGTATTTCTTCGGACGCGCGCTGCTTCGGCGTCTCGAACGGGCGAGTAATGCGCGGGACTCTGAATCATTCCGGCAAGCGTGGCCGCCTCTGCGAGCGTGACGTCGCGGAGTTCCTTGCCCAAATAAACCCTCGCCGCCTCCTGCACGCCACGCACAGCAACGGCGCCGCGCTGCCCCAGATAGATCTCGTTGCAGTAGAGCGCAAGGATGTCGTTCTTCGAGAGCCTGCGTTCGAGCGCCACAGACAACATCGCCTCCGCGTACTTGCGGTGTAGCGTTTTCTCCGGCGAGAGATATGTGTTTTTGACGAGCTGCTGAGTAATCGTCGATCCGCCCTGGCCGAGGCGTTCGTCGCCGGCGTTTCTCAAGAGCGCACGCGTCAGACCACCGACGTCCACTCCTGAATGATCGAAGAAACGTCGATCCTCAATCGCCAGGATCGCGCGAACCAATACGTCCGGAATGTCTCCAAAACTCAGAACTTCACGTTTGCCACCCTTTGCGGAAAGATCGTTCGACAGAATCTCCGGCTCCAGTTCAAACGATTCAAGTGCACGCCGATCACCGCGGAGTTCGGCGATTTGATTGGCGTCAAATACCACGCGAACGACTTCAGGCTGCGTTCCGCTCGAGCGGCCCGGCCGGATCTCGATCGCCGAATCCTGGACCCTAAAACTGCAACTC
>Ga0068851_10000328_pt1 | contig 21556 bp, 18 predicted proteins | sample KBSCornC12_FD_66588 | JGI IMG/M metagenome (GOLD analysis project Ga0068851, IMG submission 66588) | Corn rhizosphere microbial communities from Kellogg Biological Station, Michigan, USA - KBS Corn C1-2 | ecosystem: Host-associated > Plants > Roots > Rhizosphere > Soil ...
CGTGTGTTCCATAGTGAAGAAACGTGCAACAGGATCACTCATCGTGGTCGAATCAAACCGCACTTTCTGACTGAAGAAATATACGATCAATCCCACGACTACTTGTAGGTGCGTTGCGATGAGTCCGAACAAACTGAATTTTTTCGCCTGTGCAGTTACGGGTTTGCCGCCCATAAAGCCTGCGGCATTGATGACATTGATGATCAACAGGAGGAGGACGATCCATCGAAGACCGGAATGGAGGTGAAGAAGTGCGGGATTCATGTTTTGATTGTTTTGTAGAAAGGCTAAGGTAGCTAATGAATATCGAATAATGAATACTTCGACTTCGCTCAGTACAAGTAATGAAGTAAGAATGAAGAATTAAAATAAGGAAGTAAGAATAAGAAATCAGGAAGTTAGAAGGGAATGAGTAATTCAATAGCGTCTTTGCGCGAAAATATTCTATTATTTTAACCCTTTATCTAAAATGATGATGGTTGAGTCTCCGGTTATGTAAGCCGGTAATTGCTGCGGATCGTTGTGATATTCAAAAGCAGCAAATTTATATCCTATTGTCTGTAGAGAATCCAGGACTCTTGGTTCGGGATACCAATGATAGGCCAACACATCTTTGTAAAACATGAGTTCAATATTCTCATAGGGTCTGCAATTAAGGATGACGCGGTCATGAATAATAGAATCGTCAAGATGCCTGAAAATGTCAGCATTGTGAATTTTATTATTGCGCCATGTATTCGCATCAGATCGTTGCTCAGCGATATTGCCTGGTTTTAAGGCAATAAACCCAAGGCATAAAGTGATAATAGCCAATACTTGTAAGCGGTGTTGATCAATAATGTGGAGATAATCAAAACCAAGCGTGGAGAGATAATAAATTCCGGTTGCAGCAAGAATCAATAATAAGGAAGAGACAGGGTAGACAAAAGCAGGCATTTTTGTAGCCACGAACAATGAAAAGAAAAGGAAAATCACTGACACCATCGCCAGGAAAGAAATGGATAAATTGCGATTGACGCTTTTGAATTTAAAAACATAGATCAGCCCAATCGCCATGAGGGGTATCATTATCCCACTGTACGCTACCGAGAGAAATTTGAGATGAAACCATTTGCTTCCGGGATGGCCGAGATCATCTCCCATGTGTTTTACATTATATCCAAAAGCAATAGCACTTTCCGCCGGGAAGGCTTTTAAGATATAGAGTTGCCAGGGAATAAATATTATGCAACACGTTAAGACCGAAACCATATAATGGAGATACATTTTTGGTTTTGTTCTCCAATCAGACAATAAAAGATAAAGCCCCCAACCCCCATAGACTATTAAACCCACCAGCCATTTATTGAGAATGGCACATCCGGAAAAAATTCCAATGAGCAACGCATATTTCCATTTTCCCTCTGCATGAACATAGCGTGTGAATGCCCATAAACTGCAAGTGACGTAAAAGGTGAAGGCCAGATCATTATGTTCCAGGCTATGTCGTCCTGAGGTCAGCTCCAATGAATAAAATGAGAAAGCGGCAATGAAAGCAGCCATGAATGCAATGCTTTCATTAGTTATCCATTTTCTCGCCATATCATAGATCAGCCATACCATGATACAACCCATGATCGCTGACGGCAGCCGCATGGCAAAAGGAGTTACGCCAAAGATTTTCATCGACAAGGCCATCTGCCATAAGAATAAAGGTTGCTTATGCACCCAGATATGCAAACTCCCCCAATCATGAGGATCCTGAGCCAGGATAGGATTGAGAATCAACATGGGCTTGAAAGGATATTCCATCATATGCTTCGCCACTAAAGCATGGAACCGTTCGTCCCACTCCTGGACAAAAGGATCAAGAGAAATCATCAACAATCGAAGGAAAAACGCACTTAGCATCAAAAGAATAACAGCGGCCTTGCGCCCACCACGAAAAAAGAATAAATACAAACTCAGTATCGCTGGTATCGAAGTAACGAATAGTCCTATTGAAGTTTGCGATGAGTTAAAAATCATGAATCAAAAATGTGTTGCTGCTTGTTGTTTTGAGCATGCAATTTACAATTGAAAACGGGACCTTCTCAATTTTTTAAATCATGCTTTGGAATCCTTTTTAATGGACGCATCAAAATGATTTAATGAAACAGCACGGAGATCTTTATACAAAATAATCTTTCCACATAAGACTGCTGACATGACCAGGAAAGACAATAAGTAGTAACGATAAGTCAATGGTCCAAAGAAATAATAATCGGCTATAAAAACATAAATCCCAACGGCTGAAAGAATGAAAAAATCAATTCTTTTTTTCCATCGTTGATAAGCCAATAATCCACCAGCGAAGGTTAGCAAGAGTGCAATGGCCATCACTACACGTGTTAAATAAATGCTGTGAACTATATCTTCTCCAAACAGAGCTCTCATATGGGGGGCAAAAGAAATGCCTTGTTCCTGTGTCCACGAAATTGGAGGATCTCCGCAACAACCCAACCAATCTCCAAACGTTGCATTTTTATAATAGCCTAATTGTTGGCCGAGAAAGGAAGGATCTTTACTATAGAAAGGTATAATGTATAAGAGTAAAATACTTATAGCTACAGTTCCCCATATCCAAAGACTTTTTTTCCAGCCGCATTCAATAAATAGTAAAATAGCAAACCAGGGAATCCAGAATACGAGCGTATACCGCGATAAAATACACAGGATGATCCCAAGCGTAATCAACCAATAATTCCTGAACATCAACCCGATAACTAAAAGAAAATAATAGGCGGCAATGATCAATTCAAAACTAACAGCAATATCAATGGGACCCCACATAATATAAGCCCATAGCGGCAACGATGGAAGTAATAGCGCTCCACATCGAACCCATGCTGACCCGGGCTGTGAAGCAATATACCATCCGTAAATAGCGGACACTAAAGCAATAAATCCGAATCCAATCCACCGTATATCAATATGTAAAGGGCCGGCCAACCCGATGGGTAACCAATGCAGGGGCATGTATACGGGGATAGCCTGATAACCGGCAAAAGGAACGGGAGCATAAGGAAATTCCCCGTGAAAAAACCGTTGAGATAAAGTAACAAGTTGAGGGATTACATCTGAAAACTGAGCCGGATCACTGTACTTCACAAAAATCTTTCGCAATTCTTCATACGACAATAGAAAAATTAGCAAACTTCCCACGGCCCATAACGATCGATACAAGGGGCGAACAATCTTTGAAAAAGAGATTACAGAAGGACGTTTTAAATAAAGCCAAATCAAATAGGCCGGAATGGCCATTGATACAATAAATAATAATACTGGATTGAGATATTTATTAAAAATGAAATCACCTTCTTTAAAAACCAATCGAACCTGAAGTAAGAAAAGGGAAATACCAATGATGATTTGTTTCATAAAAAATGCATTACTCGAGAATCTGTTGAATGGTTTCTCAAAGATTTATCTTTTTAATCTTTTGTAAGTCTTTATAATATTTTCTCAAAACAAATCACCTTCGATTCATCCTGGTGATGATATGGCGGGATCGTATGAAAACCCAGGCTATAATACAATTGTTGCGCCGCCTGCATTTCATACATGGTATCCAGGATCATGGAGTGATAACCTTGTTCCACCGCTTTTTCAATGATAGCCTCAGCTAGTTTTCTACCGAGTTTTTCACCACGATAGGAAGGTACCACATATAGTCTTTTCATTTCCGCTACTTCCGGTGAAAAACTACGCATTGCAACACAGCCGGCAATAGTGTCTGTGCTGTCATCGACTACGATGAGTTTTATTTTATCATGGTCAGCATAATACTGCTCGATGTTATCCATTTCTTCTTCAAAAGAAGTAAAGCAAGTCTGATCATCAAATTCACCACGATAATCCAATAGCATTCTTTTGACGGTTGCCCATTCTTCACTGGTTTCAGGTGATCGGATAATAAAAGGTTCCGGCATCAGTTACTCTTTTTTGAAAGACTAAATTTGCAAGAGATTTTCAGATTATGGACGAAAATAAATTTGACCCATCCGGGCTTAATAGTGTCAAACGGCTGCCCAAGCGTGGCCACTACGACAAAGAAACCATTTTTCGAATCCTCGATCAAAACTTTCTCTGCCACCTGGCCTGGGAAGTCGATGGTCAGCCATTCATGATCCCGACTGCTTTTGGTCGAAAAGAGGAAACACTGTATGTGCATGGAAGCAGCAAGAGCCGCATGCTGTCTTCATTGTCAGATGGCCGGCCACTGTGTATGGTAGTCACACAGATCGATGGACTGGTACTGGCAAGATCAGCATTTCATCATTCGATGAATTACCAATCCGTGGTGATCTATGGTCACGCTCATGAAGTGGAAGGCAATGAAAAATATGAGGCGCTGAAAATAGTTTCCGATCAAATCATCGATGGTCGTTGGGATGAAGTACGATTGCCCACACCAATCGAATTGAAAGCAACTACTGTGCTCGCTGTCAACATTGACAGCGCATCAGCAAAAATCCGCACAGGTCCTCCTGCCGATGATGCTGAAGACTATGATCTCCCGGTTTGGGCCGGTGTACTTCCTACGAAGATGATGTATGAGTTACCTATCACCGATCCTCAGATGAAAATGGAGCTTCCGGCTGCAAACAGTGTTTTGTTTAAATTGAATCCTTCCGTATAATGTCATTTAATGAATTGATATGAGCAGATCACATTATCCATTTGAACACACTAAAAAACCATTGCTGGATATCAAATCTTTTCACCAGCGCCAGGTTAGATTTTTTCTTTATGGAATTGTTTTGCTCCTGATCAGTCTTGCTATTGGAATGATAGGCTACCGATATTGCGCCGACCTGGATTGGGTGACTTCGTTTTATAATGCCTCGATGATTCTTACCGGCATGGGTCCGGCTGCCGATTTGCATACAGATGGAGCTAAAATTTTTGCTGGCTGCTATTCCATCTTTAGTGGGATCATTTTCCTGGGGACTATAGCGATTATGTTTGCGCCTATGGTGCATCGGTTTTTACATAGGATCCATCTCGAAAGTTGACATTAGAACCGGAGCTGAAATTCTAATATCCTTTTGAACAACTATTGGACTTCAACAGGGCAGAATCAGCCTGTATGCTTAAATTTGCACCTCCGCGCTAAATCAAAGCGGTCCCTACAGACTTAAATCTTAATTCATGAGAATTTTTAGCATTGTTTTTATCCTGGTACTACTTGGTTTAGGGTTCGGTTGCGGCAAAAAGGACCAGGCTGTGGATAAAAGCACTCCGGCTGGCACCATTCAAATGTTTTCCTCATTACCCTCCTCGAAAACCGGTGTCACATTCAACAATGAATTGAAGGAATCTCCTCAGCGTCACTACAGCAACTTCAATCCTATCTATGATGGAGGAGGAGTCGCCACCGGTGATTTCAATAATGACGGATTGCCGGATCTCTATTTCACGGGCAATGAAGTAGACAATCGACTATACATCAACAAAGGTGATTTCAAATTTGAAGACATCACTGAAAAAGCAGGAGTGGCAGCGAAAGGTGGATGGAAAAACGGCGTCTCTTTAGTGGATATCAATCATGATGGCTTCCTCGACATCTATGTTTGTAAAGGCGGATGGATCAAAGATTCCACGCAGCGCAGAAATCTATTGTACATCAATAAGGGCAATCTGACGTTTTCTGAAGAAGCAAAAAAATACGGACTCGATGATGCGGGTTATTCATTTCAATCTGCATTTTTTGATGCGGACAATGATGGTGACCTCGATGTGTATGTCATCAACCATCCTGATAAATCCAACCTTACACTGGAAGAATACAAAGAGGGAAAAGCACATGGCAATGTGTATTGCAAAGATCATTTCTATCGGAACCATGGCAATAACACATTTTCTGATGTTACCGGCCCCACCGGATTAGGCAATGATTATGGATTTGGATTGAGCATATCCACTGCCGACCTCGACCATAATGGTTACGTCGATATTTATGTGTCCAACGATTACCAGGAGCCGGATTATTTATATCTCAATAATGGTAATGGTACGTTTACGGAAAGTATCAAGGACAGGACAGGACATATTTCTTTTTTCTCGATGGGCGTTGATATCGCCGATCTTGATAATGATGGATGGGAAGATATATTCGTTTCCGAAATGTTGCCCGAAGATTACAAGCGTTCTAAGATCAACATGGCGTCTATGAATGCTCCGCTCTTCAACCGGATGGTGGATGAAGGTTTCGATCGATGCTACATGCACAATGCACTTCAACTCAATCGTGGCAATGGATACTTCAGTGATGTAGCACAACTCACCGGCATGTCGAAAACCGACTGGAGTTGGGCCTGCTTCATGACCGATTTTGATAACGATGGATTGAAAGATGTATTTGTCGCCAATGGATATACCCGTGACTTATATGACAAGGATGCCATCAAAAAAATGAATGATTATTTCGCAGCACATCAAGGTAAGCCTTCCAACATCCAGGAAGTAATGGATCTCTATCATTCAGAAAAACTGGTCAGCTATATGTATAAAAATAATGGCGGACTGAAATTCACCAAAATATCACAAGACTGGGGATTGACTCAACCCAGCTTTTCAAATGGTGCCTCAATCGCTGATTTTGATAATGATGGCGACCTCGATTTAGTCGTCAATAATCTCAACCAGGAAGCCTATGTCTACGAGAACAATGCGGAGAAAACTAATAATCACTACCTGCGAGTCAAAACAGTCGGTCCCCCGATGAACCTCCAGGGTCTTGGTGCAATGGTCTCCATCAAGTATGAAGGTGGACAACAAATGGAGCAAGTGAAATTGAATCGCGGTTATCTCGGCACTGTTGAACCAATCATTCATTTCGGTTTAGGACAAGTACAGGCGATTGAAGAATTGAAAGTGGAATGGCTCGATGGAAAAGTTAGCACCATTAAAAACCCGGCTATCAACACAGAAGTCACAGTTGATTATAAGGATGCAGTGAAAGAAAATACTGCACCTGAAAAAACGCAGACCCTTTTAACAGAGATCACTACTGATGCCTTCAAGACTCCGTTTGTTCATCATGAAAATGATTACGATGATTTTAAAACACAAATCCTCTTGCCTCATCGCCAATCCCGCAATGGTCCTTTCATTGCTGTAGCGGATGTGAATGGTGATGGTCTTGAAGATTTTTATGTGGGAGGTGCAACCGGTCAGGCCGGAGCTTTATATCTGCAAAATAAATCAGGACAATTTGAGAATAAGGATGTAAAAGCTTTCATAGATGACAAAGCGTATGAAGATATGGGCGTTTTGTTTTTTGATGCTGATGGCGATAAAGACAATGATCTGTATGTCGTGAGCGGAGGATTTGAATTTCCTGCAGGATCACCTAGTTTCCAGGACAGGCTGTATATCAATGATGGCAAAGGCAATTTCACTAAATCAAACGGTCTTCCGAAAATCACGTCCAGTGGCTCATGTGTGTCTGCAAGTGACATCGATGGCGATGGTGATCTGGATTTATTTGTTGGAGGTCGTGTGATCCCTGACAAATATCCGTATCCACCACAGAGTTATATTCTCATTAATAATAAAGGCGTTTTCACAGACCAGACAGCGGATGTAGCACCGGAGATAGGTCACATTGGTATGGTGACTTCTTCATTGTGGACAGATATCGATGCTGATGGTAAATCCGATCTCATCCTGGCTGGTGAATGGATGTCGTTGAAGATTTATAAAAATGAAAACGGAAAGCTTCGCGATGTATCTGATCAATACATTTCAGATCCTAACACTGGTTGGTGGAATAAGATTGTGGAAGCCGATATTGATGGTGATGGTGACAAAGATTATATGGGTGGCAATCTTGGTTTGAATTATAAATTCAGCGCCAGCAAGGAAAAACCATTCCAGGTCTATTGCGAGGATTTTGATAAAAACGGTTCTTATGATATCGTCCTCGCCAAATTTGTTGGGCAGGAACAGAAACCTATTCGCGGCAAAGAATGCATGACACAACAAATGCCTTTCGTTTCAGAAAAATTTCCGACCTACCACGCTTTTGCAGATGCCGGTGTATCGGATATTTGTGGAGAAGATCTTAAAAGAGCGTTCACTTATAAAAGTGATTGGTTCGCGTCTTCATTTTTAATCAACGACAAGGGGGCACTACACGTCACCAAAATGCCACTTGAAACGCAATACTCGTCGGTCAATGGTATCATTCCTTCAGACTTCGATGGTGATGGTGATATGGATTTATTGATTGGCGGCAATATGTATGGTTCTGAAGTCGAAACTACTCGTGGCGATGCTTCTTATGGATTGGTGTTGCTTCAACAACCAGATCACTCTTTTATTTCCAAAGGGTACCTGGACACCGGTTTCTTTATTCCTTATGATGTGAAAGACATGCAGCTGATTCATATCGGTGCCGATAAAAAACCTGCTGTGTTAGTGGGTTGTAACAACAGCACCCTTCGACTTTTTATTAGCAATTCAGTTCCTAAACCCATCTGATATGATCTATCCGTATCTCTTCATCAATGGTGATATCCTGCAACAGGACAGAGCGTTAATTCCCATCTATGATTTAGGATTATTGAGGGGCATGGGGATATTTGATTTCTTCCGCGTATTGGATGGCGTTGCCATATTTGCTGAGGATCATATTGAGCGCCTGCAAAACTCAATGCACCAGATGGGTTTGGATGTAGACTATACAGCTAATGATTGGGCGGATAAGTTTAAAGATTTGATCAAAGCCAACAACGCCGATCGTGCCGGTTTCAGAGTGGTGGTGACCGGAGGTTTTAGTGAAGACGGATATTCAATTCCTGATCAGAAGAATGTTTACATGCTCCTGCATCTTCTTCCACCGAATGATCCGAAACAATTTGCAGAAGGAGTGAGCCTGATTACTTCTGATTACAGAAGAGATATTCCTTCCGTCAAGACGACCATTTATGTCCGTTCCATGCAGATGCAACCGAGGATGAAGAAAGAAGGTGCTTTTGAAGTGTTATATCACTGGAATGGTGAGATCACAGAATGTTCACGTTGTAATATTTTCTTCATTGATCGCGAGGGACAACTGATCACGCCTGATGCAGGCATGCTGCATGGTGTTACCCGCAAAAAAATCATTTCCATTGCAAAAGAGAATAATATTCCTGTTGTCGAAAGAAAAGTAACCTTGAGTGAGCTTCCTGAAATGGCCGGATCTTTTCTGACGGCTACAACAAAAGGTGTGCTGCCTGTGGTTAAAATTGACAACCAGGTCATTGGTGATGGACGAGTACATCCAATTTGTGTCAAGCTACAGGATTTGTTCCAGGAGAAAATTGACCAATATATTGCAGCTGCCCGGCTGGCACAGATGGTGCTTTAAACCAATCTCCCTATACCTCATTCAAACAATTATATTTGGGGCTCCTTGGGAAAATGGTTTTTTTAAAAAAGAAAAGCCATTTATGTTTACCGTTTAAAAACTAACTATGAAAAATATTGTATTACCTCTCTTCATTGTCATAACATTCATCTCCACAGCATCCGCGCAATGGAGTATCGGTGGCCGGTTTGGAGGAGCTTCCGGGATCAGCATTAAGAAATATCCGAAATCCGGAGCGATTATGTTTGAAGCCATATCAGCATTCAATTTTGATGAAAATGTGGATGATTATTCCCTGACATTGTTGGGAGAGAAATTCGGACCGTTATCCGAAGATGGCAAATTGGGAGCCATTTTAGGGGTTGGTGAAAGCATGATTTTCGGTGATGAATTCCGTTTAGGCGTCAGCGGCATCATAGGCTTTGACTGGCGTATCGGTAGAAGGATCGGTCTTCAATTGGATTGGCTGCCGATCTATATTTTTATCAATGACAGTTATTTCAGTCCTATCAATACAGCCTTCACCGCACGATGGTTATTCGCCGGCCGGTAGAATTCGCGGCAGGTTAAATACTTTCAGCTACTATCCGGGCCTTTTGCGAATAGTCATTTTATGGCTTAATATTTGCGACCTTTGATGTACAGACATCAGGCCCTAACGCGAATGTTCAGACACCCACGACATTTCCATACCTATTTTTTGATTGCCGGGATATCTGTATTCCTGTGTTTCTTTTCATTTGTAAGTTCGGCACAAAGCACAGCGGATGTTAATCCGTCTAGTGTTGATTCATCGCAATTACCACTTCCATTAGATAAGCAAAAGGATTTTAGTGATGTCTTTAATTCGATTTTTCATATCATCCCCAAAGAAGAGGTAGCGGATGTTGCCAAACCGAGTTTTGCTTTACTCCCGGTGATTGGGTATAATCCAAGTTTTGGATTTGTATTAGGTGCTAAAGTCAACATCGGAAAACAATTGGGCGATCCTGCCAATACTGCCTATTCGATTTATAGTTTGAATGCCTTTGCTTCTTCAAAAGGTATTGTAACCGGACAGGTGAGACACAATGTTTTTACACCGCAAAATAAGTGGAACCTTCAAGGCAACTGGCAACTATCAAGATTTGGATTAGTCGATTATGGCTTGGGGGTTGAGCACATTGAAGGTAAGAAAGGCATCTTCGATATCGGCGAATTTCCAACCACCAATCCTGATAGCGCATTCCCGATGCAGTATAAATACATCCGGTTGAATGAAAAAGCCTTCAAAAATGTGGCACCTGATTTATATGCCGGACTTGGCGTCAGCTTTGACATCTATGCTGCCATCAATGATTTGAAATTAGACTCCATGCCGCACACTCCTCATCAGGACTATAGCATCAGCAAAGGAATTAATCCTGATCATTATTCAGCTAATGGATTGCAACTTTGTTTTCAATACAACACCAGGGATCATCCTTTGCGGGCCTATGAAGGAATTTATGCAGAGATCACTTTTCGGCTTAACCAAAAATGGATGGGAAGCACAACCAATTCATCACAGTTTCAATATGATTTGCGCAAGTATTGGTCTTTAAGTAAAAAGAATCCTGAACATGTGATCGCGATCTGGCTTTGGGGTTCCTATCGTTTGGGCGGGACAATTCCATACCTGGAATTACCTAATACGGCATCTGATGTATACAATCGTGTAGGAGAAGCCTATCCACTGGGTCGCTTCAGAGGGCCATCCTATGCATTTGCAGAAACCGATTACCGCTTTCCGATCACGCGAAATAAATTTATCAGCGGAGTTGTTTTTGTCAATTTTCAATCCGCATCTGATGGTGGCGAAACAAAATTGTATGAAGCCTGGGCCCTGGGAGAAGGATTTGGTTTGCGAATTCTTTTTGATAAAAAGAGTCGCACCACACTTTGTGTCGACTTCGCGAAAGGCAATTACGGATCATCGGGTATCTATTCCGGCCTGGGTGAAATATTTTAATGAAAAATCACCTGGCACGATCTATGTTTGTAATACGAGTTCAATAATCTGCAGATGGTCAGGCGCGAGGATATAAAAAAACTTCTCTTTCTTGGTGAAAAGATCCGGACTAGAATCCTGCATCTTACGCATGTTGATAAACCCGAAGGATCAAAGGTGCTTGTTCTGGCACCGCATCCGGGAGACGATGTATTGGGTTGTGGAGGTACAATTATTCTTCACCGCCAGTTAGGGCACGAAGTCCATATTCTTTACCTGACGAATGGTGAAAAAGGGGTGCCGGGAATGAACCCTGCTAAAGCTAGCGAAGCACGTAAACAAGAAGCGATCAATGCCTCCCAATTCCTGAATGTTGAAGCAACGAATCTTCATTTTCTTCACCTGCCAGATGGTGATTTGATCAATAACTCCGGTTCCAATTATGAGTTTCGACACATATTGGAAAAAACCAGTCCCGATGTGATTTATTTACCCTCTTTTGTAGAGAAGCATAGAGATCTGTATGCGACTAATATTTTGTTGAAAAACAATCTCATTCAAAGTTGCAATATTGGCGCTTATGAAATTTGGACACCGCATACACCCAATCGATTAGTGAACATCTCCCCGGTCGTCGAAGAAAAACGTGCCGCTATGAGAGAGCATGATTCACAATTGCATGAACTTGATTACCTCGAAGCTTCTATTGGATTGAATCGTTACCGGGCCGGGATGTATAGTGTCGCCTTACAATACGCTGAAGCCTTTGTGATGAGTAAGTCGGAGGAATATTTTGAACTGATGATGGATGCGGAATAAACTAAAATCTAAAAACTAAAAATTAAAACGGACAGGTAAAATTAAAAGTCGGCATTTTAGCCATCAGTTTTTAGTTGTTAGTTTTTAACTGTTAGTTTTATTTTTTACATCATTTCTTGAACGACTTCCTTTACCTGAGGAACCATGCGTTTCAACATGGCTTCGATTCCTGATTTCAATGTTACAGTGCTTGAAGGACATCCGCTGCAAGCACCTTGCATGATCAGCGTAACGACACCTTCGTGATAGGATTTGAATTCGATATTGCCGCCATCCATTTCGACAGCGGGTTTGACATAGGTGTCGATGAGTTCGCGGATGCGTTTCACCATTTCTTCTTCGTCTTCGTTGTAGGAAGTTTCTGACATCCGTTTTTCTTCCTGGGCGGTCATGGCATCGGCAAAGCCATCGAGGATGATAGGCTTTTCATCCATGACGTAATTTTTGATAAAATCCTTGGTCCGCATCATCAGGTCTTCCCACTCATAGTTCATCTCTTTGGTGAGGGTGATGAAGTTGTTGGAGATGTAGACAGATTTGACGTAGGGAAGATCAAAGAGGGCAGCCGCCAGCGGGGAATACTCATCTGCCAGCTCCCGGGTGCGGAAGTCCGCTGTACCGGCGTAGAGCATCTTATTGGTCACAAACTTGAGGGACTCGGGGTTAGGAGTCTGCTCGGTGTAGATGAGGACCGGATTCTTAGTCGTGGTGGTAGTTTCCATGCTTTCTTAAAATGCCAAAACGGGTAAAAGGTTCATTAGTAAGGGGTGGGGCGGCAAAGGTCGGTATTTATTTGATTTCCCAGGCTTTCTTCCCGGGATCCTTAACATTCAGACAGTTCTGATAGGTAATGAATGAAGGCTGGTCAAAAGCAGCTGAAATGAGAAATCCGCCAAAAAATTCAGCCAATCCCAGCCCGATTAATAACCCGGCATCATCTTCTCCGACAATTGGGGCAGAAACCAGGTGTCCTAATCCAATCACGGTGATCACCCGCCCGATGGTATTTCCGGTGGTGTTTTTACGGCTTTTATTTTTTCCTTTGATGACGATGCTGAGAACATCCTCTTTTTTGAAATCCATGATGGGCAAATCAAAATGCGTACTGAAAATCTTACAGGTAGAATAATAAGCGGTTGAATCACCAACAGGGCGATCCACGATATTGCTGACTTGCATCTTCAGGATTCCCTGGTCATACTGAATCAATCGTCCGTAAATAATTTTGCCGGCATCCTTCCCGCAAGGATCCTGATCCGGCTTCGTCACTTTAAGTTTCAAATACGTGCCGGCCTTAATGGTTTTGGTTTTGTGCTCATGGGTTAATTCTAGATTTTGCGCATTGGCTAGATTGACAAGAAAAAATGAAAGGAATAGAATCGATGGCAGTCGGAATATTTTCATATAGCAACCAATTTATAAAATGATAATTATAAAGGGAAATCTATTTGCGTTGTAACGGATATTTCGCCCCGCTTGAGGTATTAGGAATTTTCATTTATTATTTGTGTAACCAAATTTAGAACTATAGGGGAGAAATGGAAAATTGGTTTTTAAAATTTCAGTGCAGAATGATTAAGAAATTAATGGTGAATTATTGGAGTCAGCATTTATTTGATCGTCCATGGTTTATGCTTAATTTTTGTATTCAGTGGATTTTCAATTTCGTAAGTCTTTCGGTTGAATACAGCCACCATAACCAATCCGATGGAAGCCATGGTGATTCCACTTCCCAATAAGGCATCCTGATTCGCTTCCTCTTCAGCAGCCCAGGCAGCCAGCATAAAAAAGGTGCCAACAGAAACAAAAGTAGCTCCGAGCATATCGCCATCATTTAAAGGTTTCCATTTTTTTGTTCCCTGTTTGGTGATGCCTAAAATCGAAGTGGAAGGAATTTCAATCATAGGCCATTCAGCTTCCATCTTTTCTTTGTACACGTTTCCTTTTGTGCCGATATCTTTTTTATTCCTGATTATTGGTTCTCCTTCAAAGCGTACTCGAAGCGAAAGCATTTGGTTTTCATAAGAAATCAACCGGCCAACAACACTATGCTTTTGACATTTTTTACATTCCAAGCTATCTTTTACAGGCAAATCAACCCTGATCAGGTGACCGGCTTTGAAGGTCTTAGTTTTATTGCCCTGCGAGATTTGAAGGTCCTGGCTTTGAATTCCTGTGACCAGAAATAATACTATAGCCATGATGAAAAGTGGGGTAGTCAATTTCATGAGGGATATTTTAATCATTAATAAATGTTGCTCCTTAGAATAACACGCCTCCTAAACTATTTCAAATAGACCTCTTAAAATTAATACGAGTTGGGTTATTTTTTAAATATTCATGTGTCAATTGGCATTGGGCTATACCCAGGATTAAAATAAATCAAGGTCGGGCTCAACATCTTGAGCCCGACCTTGATTTATTTTAATCGGTTTTCCTATTTGAGTCTCACGCTCTCACGTTCTCACCCTTGCTCCCTTTATCCCTTCATCCTTTGCTCCATTTTTGAGGCGACGAACTCTCCAATTGAGAGACACGAAGTTGCCGCAGGACTAGGTGCATTCAGCAAATGAAGTATTCTATCCTGTTCGAGCAAAACATAATCATCCACCATGTTGCCATGCTTGTCCAAGGCCTGGGCACGGACACCACTGCGACTTCGGGTGATGTGTTCACTGCGCAAGTCAGGCACCAATTCCTGCAAACTTTTGAGAAAAGCAGATTTGGAAAAAGATCGTTTCATCTCATCCATTCCCTTTCGCCAATGCTTGCGGGCAAGTCTTTGAAATCCGGGATAACGCAAGGCTTCTGAAAGTTCGCCCAGATGAATATCAAGATGTTTGTAGCCTTCTCTTCGAAAAGCTAAGACTGCATTCGGTCCCGCTTCCACTCCACCCTGAATTCGTTTCGTCAGATGCACACCGAGGAAGGGGAAATTAATATCGGGTACAGGATAAATTAAACCCCGAACCAATTTTGATGCTTCAGGTGACAACGCATAAAATTCACCGCGAAAGGGAACAATCTTATGCGGTGGTTTTAAACCAGCAATTTTAGCAATGTGGTCGGAATATAGACCGGCGCAATTGATGGCATACTTAGTTTGTATTTCACGATTCGGAGAGTTGATTACAACATGATCTTGTTTTTCAGTGATATGTTGTACTTCAAATCCCGTCAGGATATTTCCTCCTTTGCTCAGAATCAATGTTGCCAGCATATTAGCGACCTGGCGATAATCAATGATGCCGGCTTGTGGTACCCAGATGCCTTGTATGGCATTGCAATGCGGTTCAATATCCAGTACATCCCGTGCATCGAGTTTAGCAATGCCATTCAATCCATTTTCAATTCCTCGCTGATAAATACCATCTAAAACAGCAAGTTGATTTTCTTTATTTGCAACAATAATTTTTCCACACAATTCAAATGGAACTCCATAAGTTTTACAAAAGTCGAGTAGCATCGCATGACCTTTCACACAATTCAATGCTTTTGCACTGCCGGGTTTGTAATAGATGCCGGAATGAATCACACCGCTATTGCGATCTGTCTGATGGGTGGCGATGGCAGATTCTTTTTCAAGAACGACAAGACTAAGGTCGGGATGCTGTTGCAGTAACTGCCAGCCTGTGGCCAGGCCAACGATTCCACCACCGATGATCGCTACGTCGTACTGCATATAATTGAATAACAGGCAATTTAAATGCCATTTATCAAGGGATCAAGGGATCAACGGATGAATGGATCAATGGATTAGTTTTTTCAAATAATACTCCTCTTTCTTCCGGATAAATGCAATATCGTCTTCTTCATGATCATCGTATCCGCACAAATGCAAAATACCATGAATGATCACGCGTAGCAGTTCTTCCTGGAATGGCACTTTAAAGGAAGCTGCATTTTCTTTCACCCGATCGACACTGATATAGATCTCCGCCATGATCGGATTGGCATTTAGTGGAAAGGTGATGATGTCCGTATAAAAATCATGATCGAGATGCGTGCGATTCACCTCCAATAAAAATTCATCCGAACAAAAAATGTAATCGATGCGCGCCAGTTCGTAACCTTCATTTTCGATAGTTTCTTTTATCCAGGCCGACCACGCATCAGGATCAATGATGTCCAGGTCGACGTCGTGACAAGTAAAGAAAATACCGGAGTCATCGGCTTCCGCTTCGGGCCAGGTAGGATCTATATCTTCCACATCAATTGCACCGTGCGACCCTGATCGAGAAAATGTATCTCATCGGTCAGCTGCTTCATCAGGAATACACCACGTCCGCCTTCCTGTGTCAATCGTTCTTCACTGGTGGGATCAGGAACCTTGACTGGATCAAAACCACTGCCTTCATCAGAAATAAAAAGATGGATCCGGTGCGATTGTCTTCGAAAGGAAATAACAATGGTTTTTTTATTATCCAACTGGTTGCCATGGATCATGGCATTATTGACTGCTTCAGTAAGGCTGATAAGAATATTGGAATAAAGATTTTCATCAATATTCATCTTCACGACCAGGCGCTTTACGAAATCTTCGACTTCGCAAATGCAACTGGGGTGAGAAGGAAGTTTTAATATTTCAGCTTTGGCGTGGATAGCGCTTTTAGTTTGTTTTTTTCAACGATTGATAATACTCTTCGACGAGAAATTTATAATAGGGTTTCAGGTCGGGAGATACTGATTTGTATTGTTCGATTTCGGCTTCGCGTTGTCGGATATATTGTTCCAGTGCGGGTGGCATCGACTGCTTTTGTGATTTTGCAGTTTCTGCCTGGCGACGTTCATCCTGCTCACGCTGACGATCTGATTTTTCAGCTTCCAGCAAACGTGTCTTGATATCCTGCTGGCGCATCAGGGTTTCATTGTTGAGTCGTTTGTTGACCAGGTCGATTTCGACTTTATTCATTTCATCGCCAAGTTTATCCAGTTCAGGATTTCCTTTTCCTTGTTCTTTTTTCTCCTTGCTCAATTTTTGCAGTGCTTCACGCAATGCAGCTTGCTTAGCGGCCATCTGGGCAAACTCTTTACTCATTTTGTCACTGTCCCCTTTCTTCATTTGGTCAGACATCTTCTGCATTTCTCCGTTGAGTTCACCCTGGCCTTCAGTGATTTTATCCATGGGAACGCGGCCGGTTTTACCGCCGCCTTTTCCACCGGAACTCTTTCCTCCCGGATTGTCGCACATCTGGTCACCGGGCATCATTGAAGACATCTGCTGTTGCATCTGCTGCATCACCTCACTCAACATTAATGCCAAATCGTTCAGATAGGTCATGGTCCGCTGTTGATGATCACTCGAAACGACTTTATTCCGATCTTCTAATTGCTCCAATCCCTTACGAAGGTTGACTTTGATATCAGAAACTTTTTCCTGCACATACCCTTCTATTTGAGACACCCGTTTGCTTAATGCCTGTAAGGTGTCTTCCACGACTTTAAAATCATCCTTGATTTTGTATTGGTCCTGAACTAATTCTACATAGCGTGGAGAAGAAACTTCCACTACAGAAAATTCATTCATCAAATTTTCCTGGTCAAACGAAAGTGTCACGAGGTTTTCCAACAATTGACGGAGCATGGCCATATCTTCCTGCATCTGCGCCATCTTGCCGGATTGCATCTTGCTCTTCATTTGATTGGCCAGGTTCTTCATGCGTTGGGAAGCATTCTTTTGGGACTTGGAAGCATTCTTATTCTCCTGCTTTTCTAGTTCCTCCTTACTATTCTCCATATCCTGATCAATCTTGTCCATCTGCTCTTCAGCACCCTCCATATCTTTTGGCTTCTCCAACTCTGCGTTTTTCTTTTCGAGTTCTTTCATGTCCTCCTGGACCTTGTCAAACGCTTTATTGAGACTGTCCTGCTTTTCTTTCAGTTCTTCATTTTCTTTTTTCTTTTCCTCTGTTGCAGTAGCGAGGGAGTCTTGTTTTTCACTGAGCTCATTGAGTTTTTCAATCTGCTGTTCCATTTCAGCTTCTACCTGCAGGTTTTTGAAAAGCTCGAGCATACGATCCAGTTCTTTTTGAAGATCCTCATCTTTCTGCTCAAACTGTTCCGTCATGTCGATGGTGCTTTCCTTCTCAGGATCCTTCATCAGCTCCTGCATTTTCTTCATCAGCTCCTGCATCTCTTTGTCATCCATCTGATCCATAAGTTTCTGGATCTCTTCCTGCTTTTTCTGTAATTCTTCAGAAGGAGTAGTATGTTCCTGTTGGTCCTTCAGGTTTTCCTGGAATTTCTCCAGGGCCTCTTTCATTTGGGATTGCAACTCTTCGTGACGTTGCATCAATTTTTCAAGTTCTTTCTTATCCTGCCACTCCGGTTTTTTCTCATCCATCATTTTCTCCTTCAGCTTCTTCATCTCATCCTGGAGCTTGCGGGCTTCCGCCAGTGCTTTCTCCAGGTTGGATTGGATGTTTTCATTGTTTTCATTTTCTTTCTTGTCGTATTCATCAGCGGTTGGCTTCCGGTATTGCATGACTGGAGTACGACTGGCTTTACTACCATGGATAGCATCGTTGTCATGGACTTCAAAAAAATACTGGACCGATTCTCCTGGTTCCAGTTGAAGTGAATTAATATCAAAACTATGCGTGTAGGAAAACTGGGTTGGATGAGGCACATCCATGCCTTCTGTCTTGGTAGTTTTTATTTTACCATTTGGTGAGACGATTTCATACTGGAAAGTCAATGAACGGATTCCGTAATCATCATCTGCATTGCCGGCGAAATAAATCAGGTTATGATCTATGCTGTCTGTAAAAGACTCAACGCGTATGCCTGGAAACCGATCAGGTATTACACGAATGTTGTACTGCACACTATCCGGATGGGGTAATAAACTATTGTTGAGGAAAATCGTGTAGTGGCTGTCTTTGCCGGCTTTTGATTTTAAAATAAAACGGTCCTCACTACGTCGTTCAGATTCAATCTTAGTGATATTGCCTTCAAATTGAGCATCAAGTGATTCGGTATGGGCAGCCTGAATATCCCAGGTCAATTGTGTGCCTTCCGGTACCACGAGATCACCGATGTTGTGCAGCTCTTCATCGTGACGACCTGTATACGAAGGATAATCAAGACCAATATCAAATGAAGTGATACCTGGTTTCTTAATCACATCAAGTGTCATCTCTTCAGACGAAACAGGTCCGGAATAAATTCTGAATGGAGTGTCGTCCTGAACATTCTTGAAATGATAGGAAAAAGACTCTTTTCCATCGGTCCGCATGCGATAGCTGTAATGATCGATCTCGATAAAGACTTCTGCAGGCGCCATTGATCCTTGCGTGTTGACCTTTAATTCAAAATCTTCGTATTGCGGAACTGACAAGTCCTGCTTTGGATCAATGACAAAATGAAACGGTGCTGCACGTTGATAGACTTTGCCAGTGTGAATCAAACGATCAGTGCTGTTGCGAATCAAACTCGGTGCTGCGAGTAAGATGACAAACAACAACAGGAGAGGAGGCAATGTATATCGCAAATATTTTTTATTGCCTGTTAAATCGATAGCGGATTTAAACGGAACGAGATCGATCTCTTTTGTTTTCTGATCAATACCGGCGAGCAACAATTCCACACTGCTATTGGCACTATCGGCCTGACGTTTCAGTTGAAGGATGTTGAGCAGTTTATCCTGGATATTACCAAAGTGATTACCGATGATGGCGGCGGCCTGGTCATGCGAGATAACTTTACCAAGTTTGTAATATTGAGCAAGCGGCCATGCGACGAGATAGCCGAGGCTGGCCAATGACATACCAATAAAAGATGTCAATAAAAATAACCGGATCCCACTGCTGAAATAGAATTGATTTTCGAGCAGATTGTAAGTAAGAAAAACTGCTAATACAGCACCCAGCGTGATCAGGCTGCCGCGAATCAGTTTGTTGAGATAATATCGTCTTGTGAATGCATCCAGTCGCTGGATGAGTAGATCATAATTGCCAGATTGCCCCATGCTGATAGTCTATAAATTGAGTTGATGCGGTCCCCGTCTGAATCGAATGTAAACAGCTGGTCCCGCCTGTTTTACAGACAAGTGACCAAGTTAGGGGTAAAATAGGCATCCTGTCAATACCTGTGAAGACGACCTTGGTGCCCTTTGAGGAGATAATAGTTTAATGTCTATTTAATATGCTGATAATCAATCAAATAAAACCTGATTTGGACTATCTTATCGTGGCGGCTTTGTTTGACTAACGAAATAGAATCCGGGGATTTAGACAACCTCTCCCTTAATCCCTTGTTCGGATATCTTTGCAATCAATCCAGCCCGCATGACCACCGACCAGATCTCCTACCTTGTTTTTGGTATTCTTCTTGTGCTGGCACTCACCTTTGACTTGGGTTTATTGAGTAAAAAAAGCAAGGTCATCACCATTCGACAGGCTTTATACCAGACTTTTTTTTGGGTGCTGCTGGCTTTTGGTTTTCTCATTTTCATGTGGAAGGAAAAAGGTCCGACGCTGGCCCTGGAATATCTCAGTGCTTACCTGATGGAATGGAGTCTGAGCATTGATAATATTTTCGTTTTCATTCTCATCTTTTCATCCTTCAGTGTTAAGGAAAAACACCAACCCCGTGTGTTGTTGATTGGTATCCTGATGGCCATTGTTTTCCGAATCATATTCATTACCGCAGGTGTATCGCTGGTAGCAGAGTTTCATTGGATCCTTTATTTGTTCGGCCTATTCCTGGTGTACACCGGATTTAGAATGTTTACCTCTTCGGATAATGAAGAATTTGATCCTCATGAAACCAAAATATTCCGGTTGATGAGTAAAGTTTTACCATTGGCAACACATGATGGTGAGGGTAAATTTGTCGTAAAGGAAAATGGCAAGCGATTGTACACAACACTTTTTGTCGTCGTGATGATGCTGGCTTCTATTGACCTCGTCTTCGCATTGGATTCCATACCGGCCGTGATGGGGATCACACGTGACAGGTTGGTTATATACACCTCCAATACATTTGCGGTGCTGGGGTTGCGTTCACTTTTCTTTTTGCTTCGCGGAGCCGTATCCAAATTTGATTATTTGCAGCAAGGCATTTCCATTGTATTAGTGTTCATTGGACTTAAAATGTTAGGCGAACACTGGATCGATCAATGGATGGAAAAATCAACGCAAAGTTTCTTCTCGTTGCTGATCATTTCGATGTGTATCGGGGGCTCTATTTTTTATTCCATTTTTATTTCGAAGAAAGGGGAGCCGGAGGATTGGAGGGAGCCGCCTGCCTCCTAGCCCCCTAAAGACTCTGCCCCCTAGCCCCCTAAAGGGGGTAAAAGAGAATCCTAACTTCTGACTTGGTTATTGACTATTCGGTATTGGTTATTCACTTCTAACTTCCTTATTCCTTATTTTTCATTCCTTATT
>Ga0068851_10000332_pt1 | contig 21495 bp, 8 predicted proteins | sample KBSCornC12_FD_66588 | JGI IMG/M metagenome (GOLD analysis project Ga0068851, IMG submission 66588) | Corn rhizosphere microbial communities from Kellogg Biological Station, Michigan, USA - KBS Corn C1-2 | ecosystem: Host-associated > Plants > Roots > Rhizosphere > Soil ...
CAATTGTATCCTATTACCAATGCTGTCGATATTAATCTCGGTCCTGCAACTGAAATCATCGGAGGTCCGTTGCAATTGTCGGATGCTGAACTTGATTATATGACCAGCGGCAGCATCTTTATTGGAAGTATAAATGCCGGAACAATAACCTTATCCTCTTCTATTACACGAAGTGCGCAGACGAATATTGGATTGGTGTGTGATGAAGATATCATTATCAATGGTGGAAGCCTTACGACGGCAGGTGGAGATGTATTATTGGATTCAGGTGCTTCACCGGATGCCATTAAAGCATTGCAAGCTGGCACAGATGTAAGTTGTGGCACACTTTATCCTGCCGGTGAAATAGCCATAACTATAAATGGAAATGTCGCTGATGTTTCCTATACACAACTTAATGTTATTGGATCAGTTAATCTGACAGGCATAGCATCACTTTCTGTTAGTGGCACCTATGATCCTCAACCAGGGGAATCATTTGTGATTATCAACAATGATGGTGCAGATCCAATTCTCGGCACTTTCTCCGGGCTTGCAGAAGGAGCTGTTTTTACTTCCTTCCTGGGAAGCGCTTATCCAGCTACTATAAGTTATGTTGGAGGTAGCGGAAATGATGTTGTCATCACTGTTGCATCGCCGAATTATTTACTCACTACAAGCGGTAATCAAATCACCTTCACCGATATCGCAGGCAATGGTGAAACCATAACCGTAAGTCAGGATGGTTTAAATAATATAATGTTCGCTGTGCCGGGTCGAAATTATAGTTGGAATGGGGGTGCAGTCACGGCTTTACCTGTTTCAACAACACTTGTTGGAATAAACATGGTAACTATAAATGCCGGTGCCGGCAATGATGGTATCACCGTAAATGCATTTACATCAACAATGTGTCACCTGGCATTGAATGGTGGTACAGGAAATGATTTGATTTCCATGAATGGTGATATTTCATTTGCAGCAGACGCCAACCTGGATATTGATTTGCAAAATGATGTCGCTGTTCCCGGTGATGATCGAATTACAGTCAATGACGGAGTGAATTTAAACTTGCTATCATTCGGTACGGCTACACTCAAAGCCAGTCAAAATATAGCGTTTGGCAATTCATCCAGTTTAACCACAGTAGATGGAAGCCTTACCATTGAAGCAAATCAGCAAGCCATACCGACGACCGGTAGTTTTTACGGAGTAGTGCTTCCTAATAATAGCCTTGTTGAAATAACTGGCACCGGTATCTTGACTGTGAAGGGCAGAGGTGGCACTGTCGGCATTAGCCAGATCGGTGTTTATTTATTTAACTCAGCGATGTTGAAAGGAGGTACAACTGGCAACAATATTGTTGAAGGCACAGGTGGTTTAACTTCCGGTGATCATAATCGAGGTATACAAGTGCAGCTCGGTGCTATCATCACCACTAATGGAGGTCACATCGTCGTGACCGGGCAAGGTGGTGGAACAGGTGCATCTAATCACAATCATGGAATTCATGTTGTGCAAGGTGGTGTCATCAGTGCTGGTGGATTTGGTACGGTTACCATATATGGTTATGGTGGATTGACCACAGGTTCACACAATCATGGTATTCATGTTTTCAATGCAGGATCTGCGATTACTTCAAGTGGAGCCAATGTTTATGTGTATGGATTCTCCGGAGGTAGCGGACCATCATCCTTTAATCATGGTGTGATTGTAGAAGATTATGCCATCATTACTGCAGGAGGTTTTGGTATTGTGACTGTTCAGGGTACTGGTGGCAATGCGCAGGGTGAGCGGAATGATGGCGTGATCGTATATCAATCCGGAGCAGCTATCACTTCAAGTGGAGGAGATGTAAATGTCACTGGTCAGGGTGGAGGTTCAGGTTCTTCATTTTCGAATTATGGAGTCAATGTAGAAAGTGGTGGTCTCATATTTGCCAACGGCATGGGCGATGTCGATGTGCACGGTACAGCAGGACATACATCAGGGGGTTCGAACATCGGTGTTTTTTTATTTGGAGGAACATCCTTGATATCATCCAATGAGGGAAATGTACATATCATCGGGGAAGGTGGGACAACAGAAGGCGCATCAAGCAGTGGATCAAACAATATTGGTATTGAATTAGTCGCAGGTTCAAAAATCAGTGCGGGAGGTTTGGGAAATGTTACACTGGAAGGTGCTGGTGCTTCATCTAATGGCAGTAATAATTACGGTGTGTTTGTATTCAATGCTGCTGCATCAGTGTCATCATCGGGAGGAAACATTCACATCATTGCACAAGGCGGTGGAATGGGTGCTGGTGGTAGCAATATTGGTTTTCACTTGCAAAGTCAGGGAGTGATTGCTGCCAGCGGATCCGGTGATATACTCATCGAAGCCAATGGAGGGCCAGCACAAGGAGGAGGAAATCATGGTGCTCTCATATTGCATAGCGGCACTTCAATAACAACCATCAATGGTGATATCGATATTATAGCAACTGGAAACGGAACAGTAAATTCAAGTGCGGATATTGGAATAGAAGTAAATGATGGGACCATACATGCTGGTGGAATTGGTCATATTTTTCTTCAGGGGAGTGGGGCTATGACGACAGGTGGATCCAACAATGGCGTTAAAATCAGTGGGCCCCAGGGATTGATTTCAACTTCTGCGGGAGATATTTTAATTAAAGGTGTACCTGGTATAAATGCTAATGCAATCGGCATACAACATAGCAATGGAGCACAAATTCAAACACAACCTGGTGGCGGAAATATTACACTCCTGGCGAATAGCATGAGTATTGCATCAACGATATCAACGCTGACCAACGACACCATTTTCATTTCATCATTAACTTCAGATACCAGCATCTTCCTGGGGCCAGTAAATGATGTGAATATCGGTCCATTGAAACTTTCCGATACGGAACTCGATAATATAACAACAGGGACGATGATAATAGGAACGGACGCAGCAGGTTCTATAACAGTAGTCAATACCATTACCAGGCCAGTTTCCACTGTAGTTAATTTAATCAGTCACCATGATGTCATTTTTAATGGCGGCTTGTTGAATACAAATGTTGGAAATGTCAAACTCGATGCAGGGAATTCGCCTGCAGCAGTACGACCACTTCAACCGGGTATTGATGTTTCCTGTGACACATTGACCTTTGCAAGTGATCTTGCTATTCGCATTAACGGCACAACGCCGGATGTTGAATATGATCGACTAAATGTGATCGGTATTGTTGATCTCACTGGAGTTGATCTCGTCCTGAGTGGATCTTATACTGTGGAAGAAGGTGATTCATTTGTTATAGTGATGAATGATGATTTGGATCCGTTGATAGGTAGTTTTATCGGTTTAAATGAAGGCGACACCCTTTTCAATTTTATGAATAGTGGACTTAATGCCATTATCACTTATTATGGTAATACAGGAAATGATGCTGTAATACGAGTACCCATCATTTGTGTGTTGCCGGATATTCCTGTCATTGGTTTTACTGAAGACACGATTTGCAGTGGCACTACTGTCACATTATCCATCATCAATGGAGATCTCCATGATGCTGCCAATTGGCAATGGTATGCAAATGCATGTGGCGGAGTAGCCATTGGAACAGGGAATAATATCATGGTATCACCAAATACAACGACTACATATTATGTAAGAGGAGAAGGAGGTTGTGTCACGAATGCAAGTTGTGGTCAGGCTGTATTGACTGTAAATCAATATCCGAATTCGGCAATTCAACAAACTTTTTCATCCCCTTGTTATTTTTCAACGCGAACATTTCAGCCCCAGGCGCCAGAAAATCCAGGTGCAACCTATCAATGGACTTTTGGTGACAATGCTGTACCCTTAACTGCAACAGGGTATGGACCACATGATGTTTATTATACCACTTCCGGTTCCAAATCAGTAAAGCTGGTAATTTATCCTAATGCACCAGGTGCACAATGCCCTGACAGTACTACCATTTCATTTGCAGTGACCAGTTGTCCCGGACAAATCATTGGTGCAATTAAAGGGCTTCCGAATACTCCTCTGCCAGGTGTTGGAGTCAAACTTTTTGAAGACAATAATACAGATGGGATGGCTGATAATTCCAATGTGATCAGGAATGTCATCACTGGCGTAACGGGTGTATATGTGATGAGTTCGCTTACGCCTGGAAGCTATGTCCTCGTCGAAACACAGCCCAGTGGATGGAATTCATTTGACGATGGTGATTCATCCTTTGATGACGACATTGTCAGCAATGATGATTCGCTTGATAATATCATTCCACTGACCATCGGTGTTTCGGAAGTGGATTCGATAAACAATTTTATTGAAATAGGAGTTGGCGGTACGATCACGGGCTCTGTCTTCAATGATTATGATGGCGACATGAATCCGGATGCCGATGAGGGAATACCGAATGTAAGCCTCAAACTTTTCAATGATAATAATGCGGATGGAATAGCAGACAATGGAGTACCAGTGATGACACAAATTAATAATGCTACAGGGAGTTATACCATGGCCAGTATCCCGGCAGGCAATTATGTGTTGGTGGAATATAATCCCGCCAATATGGTATCCATCAAAGATTTTGATCCCACCAATGATAATGATGTCGTACCCAATACCAATATGAATAATGACACCATCCCGGTTTCGCTGACTAACAATGAAACGGATGCAACTAATTTTTTCATCGACGTACCAGTCTGTACCCACATTGTCACGAACACAAATGATTCCGGATATGGCTCACTCCGACATGCTATTGATTGTGCGATGAACGGTGACACCATTCGATTTCATACGGTGCTGACAGGAGCTACCATTGACATAACCTCCGACTTGCTTTCTCTTGATCAAAATATTATTATCCTTTGCACCTTATCACCTCGCATTACAATTTCGTCGGAATTGGAAGGATTGTTTGTTTTACAAAATTCCTTTACAACCGAATTGAAAGATGTGAACATCATAAGCGGAATCGGCGGCGGAAGTGCCGGTGCAGCCATCGACAATTTTGGTACACTCAAATTGAATGGTGTCAATATCACTCGGAATCCTTCCTTCCCTACGGGACAATACCTCGTCAGGAATCACATTGGAGCTTCCTCATTTTTTGCGGGATCTTGTTCTATTAAGATGAATTAAATAAGAGCCTTCCCCTGCCCCTAAATCCCCTGATGGTTCGACTACGCTCACCAACCGAGGGGACTTTTTAATTTCTTCGAAATTATGGTTAACAATTGCAATCTTATTCTTTTCTCGCAAAGCGAGAAAGGAAGTCCCCTTCAGGGGATTTAGGGGCAGAGGAGTTCTTCAGGGGATTTAGGGGCAGAGGGGATAATCGCTCAGGCTTCTCTTTTCACAAACTGCTTCGGCGTATACCCAAACTTCTTCTTAAACGCAGAAATAAAATGACTCGGATTCTGGTAGCCAATTTTGAAAGCAATTTCTTTCACTAACATCTCTCCTGAAGAAAGCATCTGCATCGCGGATTCCAGTTTATGATCTGCGTGAAACTGGTGCAGCGATTTTCCGTATTTAAATTTATAACCTTCTTTCAAAGTATTGCGTGGCAATTCATACAGATGGGCCAATTGATCCGGATCTGGTACTTCATCGAGATTGTCCATGATGTGTTGACGGACGCGGCTCAATTTCACTTCAATAGCCGGACTCATCGCGACAGGACAAATTTCTCCAGGCTGACCAAAAGCAGATTCCATCAGCAAACTGAAGATTTCCATAAACTTAGCCCCCTCAAACAAAGAAGCAAAAGGTGGATTCAATTTGTGATGAATCAATTGATCAAAGCACATGATCAAAGCAGGATTCACAGGTATCAGCCGCATGAGATCCCTCATGTTTAATCGTTGCTCAGCGTTCAGTGATTTTGAATTGAAAGCGGGATTCATCAGTTGATGCAGCTTGCCCACTTCCATGCGGATCGTATAAAATTCGGATGCAGCTCCGCCAATGATTTTTACATTCCATTCATCTCTCGGAAAAGCCAGGAAAATAGCTTCACCGGATGACAGTTCCAAAGGGTGGGGAATGAAGGATGCCTGCAGAATTACCTGCCCTTGTTTTACACAGAAAAGCATCAACTCCAGCGGCCCTGCCTGAAGGTCGAATGATTTGGGCTGATGAAAGAGATAGGATCGGATCAACGCCTGGTCCTTGATATCTACTTCAGCAGCATGGAAGACTGTTTTGTTTGCCTCTATTGTTTCCACGATGTGTTTAATGTGTCTGTTCGCCTCTCTGGGATTCCGTTCTGCCAGCTAAGTAACGTTTACAAAGTCCTCAACTGCAGTCACTTCCTCCCGAACAGGCCATAAAGGTAGTTAATAAGGCTTTTTATTGGTTGATTGGGATTAGCAACTGCCATGAGATTTATCATTCATTCTTGTCCCTTATCCCTTATCCCTTATCCCTTATCCCTTATCCCTTATCCCTTATCCCTTATCCCTTACTCCTAACGAATACATCGAAAGCTTATCATTGTCCCTCGCCGCTAACACACAATTCCTTCCATTTACTTTGATCGGTTTCAAAGCACGGATATTTCCACCGGCATAAAATCCGGTTTCAACCGGCGAATGACATACCCAGCCATCAGGTGTCCAATTCATGATCACTCCTTTACCAGCATCATAGCGGGTTGTTTCCACTTCTGTATCATAAAGGTTTCCTGCTGTGATCACCTCCGGTTTACCATCACCATTAGCATCTTCAATAGCAAATCCAACGATCGGTGACAATTGCGCTTCGACCGGAAATGCTTCCCATCGATAATCACCTTCAGCCGTTCCCCAAAATATTCCACTGCTAAATTCAGTCAATTCCAATTTCAGACTTCCTTTCAGTTTTTCTTTTCCAATAATATCCTGCAGCGAAGCTTTCGCAAATCCGTCATAGGTAGGAAACTCTTGTTTGATGTAAGGCAATTGTTGTGATGAGCATTCTCTTCCGCGCACCGGAACTTCTTTGCCATTAAAATGAGTTGCCAACACAATGTCAGAAGTGCCATTCAAATCAAAATCACTCGCAAACACCAGGAAAGGTTCGTCTTTAGTTGCTTTGAATTTATTATTGGTCCCTGCGTTTCCGGCGAGTATGTCCAGGATGCCATCACCATTGATATCCGCAACTTCCACAGTGTTCCACCAACCGGAATGTGCCGATAAAACTTCAGATTTTCCACGCGTAAATTTTCCACCATCATTAATCAGCCAAACTGGTGCCATCCAGTCTCCGCAAATCAACAGATCCATATCACCATCTTTATCTTTATCAGCAAATTCTGCATCACCGATCATGCCGATCTGCTGTGACTCTGACCAAACCTGGTTCGTCACATCAGTAAATTTTCCACCATCATTCCGTAGAAAATAACTCTTATCGGGATAAGGATATTTTCTCGGCGTATTACGGCTACCCACAAACAAATCAAGATCGCCATCACCATCCCAGTCAGCTGCAGCTATAGCTTTTGTACTCGAATACATCGTAGGCAGTCCGGATGAAACAGTGAAATTTCCTTTTCCATCATTGATATAAAGGAGATCTTCGTAATTAGGATCACCAGCAAGAAATTCGCTTCCCCCTTTAGCCACATAGAGATCCATGTCCTTATCACCATCTACATCAAAGAACAAAGCACCGAGTGCATCACTGGCTGTATTTTTTGACCACGGCTGGGAACTTGCCTGGCTGAATTTTCCATCAGGATGTTGTATGTATAAAACACTCGATTGTCCTTCAGCGCCACCAACAAAAAAATCTTCAAGATGATCACCATTGACATCACTTACAGCTAGTGCAGGCCCCAGTGTTGAAATGCGGAACGGCAGCAACAGTTGATCTTTATAATCATCATACTCATTTTCTTTATGCACAAAAGCCGGTGTAATAGCAGCCGATTGATCAGATGTCCAATCACCAATCACGGTATGAGGTGTAAATTTCCGGTTGACAATAATATTATCCTGATCCAGAACAGTCCGTTTGTCAACGGCAGGGTGGGGAAGTACACATACATTCAGGTTGGGCCACAAGACAACTGCACTATCGATAGCAGTGACTGACCCTAAACCAAAATGAACAATCGGTTCACTGCTAGACATGAATCCACGAACAGGATGAAAGTATTGTGTTTCTAAAACTTTGCCATTAGCATATAAGGTAATGCGGGTGCCTTCAATAGGCTTGCCTGATTTATTTGACTTGGGTTCAAATTGAATGTAGTGATTGCCAGTAGTATTCGCTTTATTCTCATACACGAAAGCCGGGCTGTCCACATTATTGACCACGATGTCGAGATCACCATCTTTATCCAGGTCAGCAAATGCACATCCGCTACTGAAACTCAATTGACCCAGTCCCCAGTCTCCTGCTTTATCAGAAAAATGAAGTTGGCCATCATTATGAAACATAAAATTGGACATCGGAGTACTGGGAATCATACTGACTAATTTCATCAAGTCAGCAGGCACACTGTGCTCATCAATCATCTTCATGAATTTCGCCGTGAAGTCGCTGTTGCGTACATCACGTTTGATGCCATTGCTGATATAAATATCCTGGAATCCATCATTGTCAGCATCCATAAAAAGTACGCCCCAACTCCAATCTGTTTTAGCAACACCAGCCTGGTAGGCAACTTCACTGTATATACCATTGCCTCTGTTGAGTTGAAGTACATTATGCATGTATTGATAGTGCTTCCCACTCGCGACGAGCTTCCAGAATTTACTGGCACTCATCGACGGCATGTTGGTTTTGGAACGAAGGTGATTGACGCCGGCCATGTCCAAAATAAAGATGTCATCCAGATCATCATTGTTGAGATCACCGATATCCATTCCCATCGAAAAATTGGAGAGATGATCAAAGTACTGATGGATCTTATCGGTAAAGGTGCCATCATGATTGTTGATCAGCACCTGGTCGGCCCAATTGTAGTCACTCGCGACATACACATCAGGCCATCCGTCAAGATTGAGATCGCATATTTTCAAACCCAATCCATAAATAAAACTGACCACACCAGCTTCTGCACTGACATCAGTGAACTTCATATTTCCATCATTTCGGAATAATCGGTCACTAGTAGTTTCATTGGTGAATTCTTTTTCATTGTCATCAGTATACTTTGATCGTTCAGCGCGTGCATTGCTGGGTTGATTCATGACGAAGAGATCAAGATCACCATCCATATCATAATCGAAAAATGCAGATTGCACGGTATGACCGGCATTATCGATGCCCATGGACTTCGCCATTTCACTGAAGGTCCCATTTTTGTTGTTGATGTAACAACGATTGCGTTGTGATTCGTAATCCTGGCTGGCACCGGATTTAGAGACATAGATATCCAGCCAACCGTCACCGTTAATATCGGCCATCGTGGCGCCCCAACTCACCCCGATGCCACCGCCAACGCCGGCTTTTTCAGTTACATCTTCAAATACAAAGTTGCCCTTGTTGATATAGAGCGCGTTGGGTTTCATGGTGTTGGTGAAATACAAATCAGTGAGGCCATCGTTATTGACATCGCCGGCAGCAACACCGCCACCATTATAATAGGAGTCCCAGATCAGGTGATTCGTAGTCTCTGATTCCGGCAGATCATTGCTGTTGACAATATTGGTTTTGGAGGAAGGAAGAGAAACAAAACCAGGGAATCCGGATTTATCGGTAGTAACAGAAGAAGCCTTGTGCTGGCAGCCAAAACCTATAGTGGTGATTACCAGTAGATTAGCCAAGACATAAAAGGGGAGAACTTTCATGGACACTCAATTTTTCACAAAGGTAGCTTTTGAAAAATATTAAAAAAGCTTTAGGGTTGACCAACCATAAAGGAAAGGATGTGTTTGAAAAATGGCTGAAGCATAGTGAAGCCTACGTAAAACCATAGACTTCAAGCCTTTTCCTATCTTTCCTCAATAATTTTTAAATAGAAACGTCATGCTGAATGATAAAATGGTGAAAGCGCTGAATGAACAAATCGCGTTTGAAGGCTATGCCTCGTTTTTATACCTTTCGATGGCAGGATGGTTTGAAAATAAATCCATGCTGGGTTGTGCCGGCTTCATGTATCGTCAATCGCAGGAAGAACATGTGCACATGATGAAGATTTTTCATTACCTCATTGAAATGGATGCTGCGGCCATCAGTCCTTCGATCAAACAACCACCGGCTATTTTCAAAGATGTACAAACTGTTTTTAAGGATACCCTGAAGCATGAACAAAATGTAACCAAGTCCATCAATGAATTAGTGGAACTCGCGATCAAAGAAAAAGATCACTCTACTTATACTTTCCTTCAATGGTATGTCACCGAACAGCGTGAAGAGGAGAATCTCATGCGCACCATCCTTGATAAAATCAAATTGATCGGTGACGGATCACAAAGTCTTTATTTTATTGACAAGGAAATCGAAGCAATTAATAAGGCACAGGTTGCTGCTGATAAAGCAGAAGGAGTTTAAAAAAGTTGGCAAGTCATTTCATTTTGGTCATGCTCCTAAATTTTTTAAAATGAATAAAGACTTATTTCGGCTGCTCATAATTATTCACTCCTTGTCAACATGGGCAAGTTTATCTGCGCAGGTTCCTTCTTATGCCTGGGGTCACAGTTGGGGTTCTCCTGCGAATGAATCGGTGATCAGCATTGAATTAGATTCTCTGAGTAATGTCTACGTGGCAGGCAGGTTCCGTGGCACAATCGATTTTGATCCCGGCCCGGATACAGTAGCCATGACTTCTTATGGTAATGGTGTTGTGCCTTCTGTATACATCATTAAGTTCGATCGTGATGGTCAATTGCTTTGGGTAAAAGTGATTGGTTCAACCGGAGGAATGGATGTCGTTGGTATTGTTAAATGTCCTGATGACAATTATTTTATTACCGGAACATTTTCAGGTGAAGGTGACTTTGACCCCGGACCAGATCAGTTGCTGCTTACGGCCAATAACCAGGATACGTATTTGATGAAAATGGATCCGGACGGTCAGTTGTTGTGGGCCAAAGCGATAGGCGGTGATGGTGATGAATATTTTACGTGTTTAAGTTTTGATGCGGATGGCAATATCATTACTGGTGGGTTTTTCCTGGGTACTGCAGATTTAGATCCCGGTCCAGGTGAAGCACTATTCACTTTCATGGGTACTGCAGTTGATGGCATTGATATGTTTGCAGCTAAATACACGTCCACTGGTGATTACATCTGGGGGAAACAATTTCCGGGTGACTCACTTGCATTTTTCAACGATCTCATTGTTGATCCGGATGGTAACCTGAATTTTCTCGGCGCATTTTATGATAAAAGGGACTTTGATCCTGGTCCTGATTCTGTAACACTTAACACAGCAGGAGAGGCTGATATGTTTCTGTTGAAGCTGAATGCATCAGGAGATTTTCAATGGGTGAAACAAATCGGTGGTATCGGGGATGATAGTGGAAATGGATTTGTGCAGAACGAGAGTGGAGATTTTTTGATTACCGGATATTTTCATGATGATGTTGATTTTGATCCTGGTCCACCGCTTCAATTATTTTCAGCCAATCAGATGGATGTTTTTTTGTTATCGCTTGATTATAATGGGGAATTTAAATGGCTGCATACAATTGGTGGAAACAGCAATGATTTTGCCAGGGTGATCCGGAGAGATCCTGCAGGTAATTTATATGTCATGGGACATTTTGCGGATACGGTTGATTTTGATCCGGGAATTGAAGTGCATACGTTGAGCGATATAGGTCAAACGGAAAAGCTTGATGTTTTTATTTTGAAATTGGATCCATCCGGTAACTATCGCTGGGTCTATCAACTGGGAGGGCCAGGAAATGACCGGAGTGGTGAAGTTCGATTCGATTCAGAAGGCAAGGAAATTTTTCTGACCGGATTGTTCGAACAAAAGGCCATACTTTCTCCTGGCTTGACTGGCATGGATACTGTGACTGCAGTTGGTACGAGAGATGTTTTTTTGGCAAAATGGACGCAATGTTTTGAGACCTATGGCTCCTTTGGACTTTTCACCTGTCAATCCTACACGTCTCCAAGTGGAAATTATACCTGGACTGAATCCGGAGTGTACCTGGATACGATTCAAAATAAAGCCGGATGTGACAGCATCATCACCATTACATTGACGGTTTCTGATTTAGGACTCAACGTACACCAGGAAGGAAATATATTAGTTGGCGAAGGCGGTGTAGGTCAATACTTCTGGCTGGATTGTGATCATAATTATGAACAAGTGGGTGAAGGATCAGTCTTTACGCCTGCTGTGAATGGTAATTACGCAGTAGCAGGATCAGGATTTGCATGTACCGATACCAGTGAATGTTTTGCATTTGTGATGACTAGCATTGAGGATAATAATGTTGAAGAAGCGTTTTCCATTTTTCCTAATCCTTCTACTGGTTTCTTTACTATTAATCTTCATCAGGAAATGCCTCAGGTTGATCTTTCAATTTTCGATACGTTTGGGCGAAAAATATATGCTCAGCACTTTTCAGGTTTAGTAACCATTCCAGTAAATGTTGACATTCCTGCAGGGTTATATTTCGTAACAGCGGATGCAGATGGACATAGGATGCAGAAGAAGATATTCATACAATAATTTATATCCTATTTTTGCTTCCTTATCCCTTAAACCTTATCCCTTACACCTAAAACATTTCTTCTGAAATTCCTCATCATTCAAACCGCTTTCATCGGCGACGTAGTGCTGGCCACTCCGTTGGTAGAGAAGCTTAAGTTGTTTTATCCTAATGCTACCATTGACTTCCTGGTACGAAAGGGAAATGAAAGCCTGCTGGAAAATCATCCCTTGTTGCGAAACGTCATTGTGTTTGATAAAAAAAATGGCAAGTATAAAAACCTGGTCAGCCTGATCAGAACCATTCGACAACACAAATATGATTATGTCATCAATGCCCAGCGCTTTTTTGCTTCCGGGCTAATGACAGTGATGTCAGGTGCAAAACAAACGATAGGCTTTGATAAAAATCCTTTATCGGCATTCTTTTCGAAAAAAGTCCCACACCATATTTCCGCAAACGCCATCGGAGATCACGAGGTCAAGCGCAATCTTTCGCTGATCGCACATTTAACCGATGACGCTCTGATTAGACCAAAACTTTATCCATCAAAAGCTGATTTTGAAAAAGTAAAAACATCAGGTCCTTATATCTGCATCGCCCCTGCTTCCGTTTGGTTTACCAAGCAATACCCAAAAGAACGCTGGATAGATTTTATCAATGTCGTTCCAAAGGATTACACCATCTACCTCATGGGCGCAAAATCTGATATCCCGCTTTGTGATGAAATCCACTCACTACTCACTACTCACTACTCACAAATCATAAACCTTGCAGGTCAGCTCTCCTTCCTCGAATCCGCTGCTTTGATGAAAAACGCTTCCATGAATTACGTCAACGATTCTGCTCCCTTGCATTTTGCATCTGCAGTGAATGCACCTGTAACTGCTGTATTTTGTTCAACAGTACCTGCGTTTGGTTTCGGACCTTTATCGGATCAGTCATTTATTGTGGAAACCAAAATGGAACTCACCTGTCGACCCTGTGGATTGCATGGAAAAAAGGAATGCCCGCTTGGACATTTTCATTGCTCGATTATTGAATCGAATGACTTGTTAGCAACTTTGCACAAATCAGAAGGAAGTCCCCTGTAAGGACAACCTCGCACAGAGAACACGGAGATCACGGAGTTTAGAAATGAAACCACAAGACATCATCGCGTATCGTCTCGTTCGTCACCAGATTGCAGAGACATCCTTCACTCAACCGGAAGAGATCATCAATTATTACGGTGCCATGCAATCGCAGGACTGGGCCATGGCAAAATGGGCACTGGGTCTCAGGCTTCCTCACCTGAAGGATAAAGACCTGGAAGAGAAATATAATGCAGGGAAAATTTTACGCACCCATTTTCTCCGTCCGACGTGGCATTTTATTTCGCCAAAAGATCTTCGATGGATGCAGGCCCTGACATCCACGCGCGTCCGCCAGGCCAATGCTTCCCAGATTAGAAAATTGGATGTGAATCCTAAATTGATTTTGAAAACGGAAAAAATTATTGCGAATGCATTGCGGGATAAAAACTATCAGACACGCGATGAATTGAACCTTGTTTTTGAAAAGAACAAGATTAAAGCCGATCAGCTTCAGTTAGTCTATATTTTAATGCATGCAGAACTGGAAGCCTTGATTTGCAGCGGACCCAGGAAGGGCAAACAATTTACCTATGCTTTGGTGGAAGAAAGAGTGCCGGCTACAAAAGCATTATCACGGGAGGCTGCTCTAAAAAAACTCACCAATATTTATTTCAATTCAAGAGGACCTGCTACTGTTTATGATTACAGCTGGTGGTCCAGTCTCACGCTCAAGGATGCCCGTGAGGGAATTGAAATGTTAGGTACTGGTTTTGAAAAGGAGATCATTGAAGGGAAGGAATATATTTTCAAACCTGCACCGGTTCCGGATTTAAAAGGAAAACAAACTACTTTCTTAATTCCCGATTTTGATGAATATGGTATAAGTTACAAGGACCGCAGTTTGTACCATCATCCGAAGTGGAAAGAAACTGAAAGCATGACCAATGCCGATTACTTTCATGCGATTGCTGTTGATGGATATTTTGGAGGGACTTGGAACAGGAAAACGGTTAAGAATAAAATGACTGCCGAAGTTCATCCTTTCCAATCGCTATCGCAGACTCAAAAGAAAAAAGTGCAAAAAGCAATGATTGCGTTTAATGCCTTTTTTACCTGATGGTTATTCCGGCCTTAGTAATTATGGATGCTCTGCCGCGTCTCCTATTTGCGGATGTTCTGCCGCGTCTCCCGACGCGCTGCAGACATACCGCCGCGTCTCCTGACGCGCTGCAGACATCATCCTTTGATGTTACCAATAAATTTTCCTATTATTCGCTTTGTCAAGCAAAACCATCATCTCTTAATCGATCAACCATTCCATGCAAACACAGGACTACATCGTTTTCATCATTTACTTTCTTGCAGTTGCCAGTTACGGATTATGGGTGTACAGAAGGAAGAAAGCGGGCCCAACGAATTCCACCCAATTCTTTTTGGCAGAAGGACAACTGACCTGGTGGGCCATCGGTGCGTCCTTGATTGCCTCCAATATCTCTGCAGAACAGTTTATCGGCATGAGCGGCAATGGTTTTCGCTTGGGTCTGGCGATTTCAAGTTATGAATGGTTGGCCGCTGTCTCCCTCATTATAGTGGCAGTGTTTTTCATGCCGGTGTATCTGAAGAACCGCATTTTCACGATGCCTCAGTTTTTAAAGACACGTTATAATGAAACAGTGGCCATGATTATGGCCATCTTTTGGCTCTTCCTTTACATCTTCGTCAACCTCACGTCCATTCTCTATCTCGGAACATTGGCCATCAACAATCTTACAGGTGGTGAAAGTTTTCATCTTATCATGATCGGTCTTGCAGTATTTGCATTGGTGATCACCCTGGGTGGAATGAAAGTAATAGGGTATACGGATGTGATCCAGGTGTTGGTGTTGTTGGCTGGTGGATTGATCACTTCTTACATTGCATTGACGGTGGTGAGTGAAAAATTTGGATTAGGCACGGATGCTCTCGCAGGATTCAATCAACTATTGAAAACTGCGCCGGATCATTTTGATATGATCTTCAGCAAACCCACTGCATCTTCTACGCCTGACCAGGTCAATCATTACTCTAGTTTGCCAGGACTAGCTATGCTAGCTGCAGGTATGTGGGTCGCTAACCTCAATTACTGGGGTTGCAATCAATACATCACACAGCGAGCATTGGGTGCTGATTTGAAAACGGCAAGAACAGGGATCCTCTTTGCAGCTTTTCTGAAAGTATTGATGCCATTGTTAGTGGTGTTGCCGGGTATTGCTGCATATGTCTTACATCAGCATGGAGAACTGCAACAACAAATGCTGACCAATGGTGAATTCAGGGAAGACAATGCGTATTCAGCAGTCTTAGGCTTTCTGCCTACAGGACTGAGGGGATTATCGATGGCGGCATTGACTGCTGCAATTGTAGCTTCATTAGCAGGTAAGGCCAATAGTATTTCTACGATTTACACGCTGGATATTTATAAAAAATATTTCAATAAAGAATCGAGCGAGAAAAGAATGGTGTGGATAGGGCGACTCATGGTCATCGCCTCTTTACTGATTGCCATCAGTGTCAATTGGAATGATACTTTGGGCATCGGTGGTAAAGGTGGATTTGAATTTATCCAAAAATATACCGGCTATATTTCACCGGCCATCTTCCCGGTTTTCCTCTTCGGTTTTTTCTGGAAGAAGACGACATCGAGTGCAGCTATTTCCGGTATCATCGGAGGTCTGTTGTTAGCTGTATTATTTGATAAGTTTTTACCGGGATTAGCAGGAAACGAAACATGGTTATACACCGCTTATCCAAATGGTAAAGGTGGATTTGAAATACCATTCCTGATCCAGATGGGCTGGGTGTTTTTCTTTACCACCATATTAATCGTCACAGTGAGTTTACTCGATAAGAAAGGAAGAGAATTTGTTCATGCCTTACAGGTAGACAAGACGATGTACAAAGTCTCCAAGACCCATTTAGCGATGATTACTATTGTGTTGTTGCTGGTGATTGCTATTTACGTAAGATTCTGGTAATTAATTCTCATGTGGTCCCTGAGCTTGTCGAAGGGTAGGGACGCTAAATTATTTTTCCCTACCCCATTCTTTTCGCGGAAGGCGAAAAGAATGGGGTGGGGAAAAATCTAGAAGTATTTTTTCTACCCTTCGACAAGCTCAGGGACCAACATTTATATTTTACTCACTACTCACTACTCACCACTCATATCATTCAATCCACACACTCTTAATAAACACATCCTCCGGTTTCTTCCAATTTTCTTTTGGAATGCCAGGACCAATTGAAATTTCCATGCTTTCGATTTGAGACATATCTAAATGTTCGCCTGGTTTAACAGCAGAATAATAAGGAAGGAAAGTAGGATACGGACGAGGCATCAATACAACGGGCACCGGCTTTAGCTCATCCAATAAAATATAATACAACTGGTCCGTATCATTGACATCAAACGTGATTCCGAAGCCTGTTCCATTTTTCATAATGATGGAAACCTGCACAGGACATTTTTTTCCTCCGGGACAGTAAGCATTCAATGCCAATACCTTTTTTTTCAGGACATCCCTTTCCCGACCAATGAGTTGATCGGCGAAATAATGCCGGAGCGTATAATCCCCAATGCGAGGACCATTCTTGTTTTCATTATCCACATTGCCAAGCGAATCGAGTTTGATATTTATCGACGTGCGGATCGCGGGGAGGTCCGGTGTAGATTTTTCAAACGATTTTTCATTTTGAAAAGACGGCAGCCAATTGAAATTTGATCCCTCAAAATCACTGGAGGCTTTGAACAGATAAATCGCATGTTGGGCTTGATTATATTTTAAATAAGTATAACTATACCGCACAGGTGCTACATCGTATTTCGATGCTTGGCTGGAAAAGTAGATGGTGGAATCCTGATGCGTCTCTATTTGGTATTGGTAAACCATGTGTTCATCATTGTCAATATATTTTCCGGGAATAATGGTTTTAAATTGAAAGGGTCCGATTTGTTCCATTTTGAAATCCAAATCTAAACCACCATCTTCCTGAACAAATCGAACATTGACCTCCGGATTCTTTAAAGGCGTTACCACATTAGCCCATATGGTATAATCCTGGTTAGCCAGCCAGGGAGCAATATCATCATGGTATACATAGGAATGAGTGGGAGCAGAAGGAAGTGATAAGAATTCGGTGAACTTGAAAGCTTTCTTCGCCTCCAGCATCAACGCATAATCCTTGACATATTTGCTTCCCATGAGCAAATAAATTCCGGGTCTCAGCGAAATCGTTTTGTCTTTCGTTTTGCTTTTAATAATCGAATCACGACCATCTTTATTTTCAACGGAAAACTCATCTTCAAACCCAGGCAGATTGAATTTCATTTTCCTGCTTTCTTGCTTCACCACCGCCACTACTTTATCCAAACTATTTCGTCCAAATAAATTATTCACCTGCACAGCATCGGGCATGACTTCAAGGCGCCACATCTGATCACCCACTTTATCCAGGAAATACGCACCAGTTCCTTCATATTCCACTAAAGGCGAATTGCCCCAGCCAGCAATGAGTTTCAGCTTCTCAGGTGCCGGAGGTTGTGATGTGGTATTGTTAGTATAAATGAATTTTTCATCAGAAACCATTTCAGCCAGGTTGTTTTCATAACTCACATGAAAAGGTCCGAATGTCGTATTGTCCGGATACACACCATAATCCGTGTACAAGGGAATGGTCCGGAATATTTCGCCACAGATCATCAGGCTCAATGCTTTTTTCGGCATATAGAGCAGGTTCATGAAATGCGTATTGTATTCCGTGTTATATGGTGCTGTAAAAGTTGGATCCCAGGCAAACTGCGTAGCTAATTGAATTCCAGCTGTTCTGAAACTTCTTGCCATCGCCGGGTACAAATAATTTTTCGACAGGTCGGCAGCATCAAATTCATACACAAATCGTGCTGCATGATTTTTCTTTAATACATCATCAAACGGAATAGGGTAGCGGTCCACATTCGGTAACATATTTCCACCCAATTCTTTTTGAAAACCTAAACCGGTCGGATACCATTGAAAGGTACCACCATCAATACCGGCTGCGAAATAAGCATCAGCCAATTGAATTTTATGACTGACATTATAAAAGACAGGCTTGGTGCACCCGGTTTGCCGGATTGCATCTTTCATCTTTTTGACAAAAGTGGTCACTTCAGCAGGCGTACCATCATGATGTGGTTCATTGCAGACTTCAAATGCGAGGATCATGGATTCATCCTTATACGCTTTGCCTAAATATGGATTCACATGATTGACAAACTGATGCAGATAATTTTCCTGGGCTTTGATAGCTTCAGGATTGGTAAGGCAATTTGCTTTTCCATATTTATGAGAGAAGCCTGGTGTGTCTTCATCTTTTTCGGGCCATCCATTTCCCCAATATGCAATTGGCGTGATAATCGCATTGATATGATGTTGCTTTAATTGAGCAAGGAGATAATCGAAGAGATCGAGATGTTCATTGTTGAGAAGATTGCCGAGTGTGTCACTGATTTCAGTATCCCAGACATGCACACGATACAAATCAAATCCAAGCCTGGCAAACTGGTAGACATCCTGATCAATGGCAGCTTTGAGATCGACACCCATTTTCTTTCCATTGCGGTAAGCATACGCAAATGGAACGGTGTAATTGACGCCAAAGCCAGTGACTTCAGTATTATCTTTTGTCCATCGCATGACACCATCATCACCGATCGTAATCTGATCCTTAGTATCCTGAGCAATAAGATAATGCTGAGCGCCAAAACTCAGCGCAAAAACGAAAATGGAAATTAGAAGCCGCTTCATTGCCTGATTATTTTCCCGACATAACTTTCAGTCGATGTCTGCACCATGATGACATACATGCCGTTTGGAATGCCTTCTGGTAATTGCAGGCTGAATCCTCCATCACCAATCAATGTGAAATCTGGTTTGAAACTTCTGCCAGTCATATCAGTTACGATGATAGAAGTAATCTTGTTATCATTTGGGAGGCTTCCATAAATAAGAACATCATCATTGACGAGATTTGGAAATAAAGCAACAGGCTGTGTGGCCACATCATGCGTAGCCGTAAAATATCCACCCGGTGGTGCAATTCGTTTTGATGTATAGATTCGATATTCTCCCGGAGCAAATGTTATCCTCTTTTCTGTGTCAGTGACCTCGATACTATCGCCTGTAAAATATTCATACCAGGTGCCGGTATATTGAAATTTGGGAATAACATCTGAATTAATCACTCTGAAATTCACAAGAACCAGAGCATCCATATCAGGATGATTCAGTTGAACAGTCTTTATAAATAAGTTTCCATCATTAAAGAAAAAATTATCGGTGGAGAAAGTTGGATAGGTTGCTTTCAGATATGTTAAGGATACAATGATGTCATGCAATCTCTTGCGTTCCGGTTGATTTAGATAATCCCATCGTATAGGTTTCGGATCAAGCCGGCAATCGGTCGAGATCGAACCATTGACACATCGGTTGATCGAATAGTCATATCCAAGTTCGCCAAATTGCCAAAGCATTTTTGGTCCGGGAACAGAATAAAAAATAGTGCTCGCCGCTTCAATGCGCTTGAGTGCTGTCGGTAATTGTTTGGTATTGTAATCGCCCTGGCTGGCTCCGTAATTCAGGACCCGATACATCACTCGTTCTTCGTCATGACTTTCCATGTATCCCACGAGGTGTGGATCATTCCAGCCCAGCTTAGTATAATCCAGGCCTTTCAAGGTGGACTGGTATCCTTCTGCTGCTTCGCTAAAGTCATAATTGATGTTTCCCCATATCATCATTCCATAATTGGACAGCACAGTTTGTTCGTCATTATCCGCGAATTGTTCCAGTATAACATAGGATGTAGAGTCTTTACTCCAGACATGATGTGCATAATCTTCAAGGGTGGCAATTCGACCGGCATCGTAGTGTCCCCACAAGCCAACATCATTTCCTGAATTGAATTGCGTAAATCCTTTCGCCAGGTCAAAACGGAAACCATCGAATTTAAAATCAGTGATCCAATAGGATAGAATTCTTTTTACCCAGGTTTTAGTGTAGGGACTTTCATGATTCATGTCATAGCCTACATTGTATGGATGTTTGGCAATGACATTGAGATAAGGACTATTGGCTGCTGGTCTTGAATTGACAGGATCCCAATACATCTGTGCCAACGGGCTTTGACCAAATACGTGATTGTATACAACATCAAGAATTACAGCGATGCCTCTTTGATGAGCAGCATCAATAAATTTTTTCAATTGTTCCCGCGTTCCATAATATTTATCTACCGCCATGGGGAAATCAATATTGTATCCCCAGCTGTTATTTCCCTCAAATTCACTAATGGGCATGAGTTCAATGGCATTGACACCAAGCTTATTGAAGTAATCAAGTGTATCCAGTAAAGTGGTGAAACTATGTGTTGCTAGAAAATCTCGTAACAGCAATTCATAGATAACCAGTTTCGTCTTTGCCGGTTTATTAAAATGATCCACTACAAAATCGAAAGGTTGTCGATCCTCATCAAATGCAGTTACTATCCCATTAGTCATCCCAGTTGGATAAGGCGGAAGAGTAGCCATCACCGAAGGATTGATACCAGCATCATTATTTGGATCAAGCACGACTTCAGATAGCGGATCGGCCACTCGTATTCCATCACTGACCAGGTATTGATAGGTACTTTTTCCATCGGCAAACTTTGATCTTGGAAGTTCTATCCAATACGTAGACTTATTATCTGCTTCGTGCATTTGAAAGTTGGTGTCCGGCGTAAATTGATTATCAGGACACAGCAGG
>Ga0068851_10000335_pt1 | contig 21279 bp, 20 predicted proteins | sample KBSCornC12_FD_66588 | JGI IMG/M metagenome (GOLD analysis project Ga0068851, IMG submission 66588) | Corn rhizosphere microbial communities from Kellogg Biological Station, Michigan, USA - KBS Corn C1-2 | ecosystem: Host-associated > Plants > Roots > Rhizosphere > Soil ...
CCGATCGGCAGCCCCGACGTCGAGGCTGCCTTTCTCCTCGCGGTTCCCTTGATGCAGCTGCCATCCACGCTGACCGGCACGGTCCGCCTGGCGGTGGAGATCCAGCGCGGCGGCTCCCCGGTCTTCGCCGGCGTCCTCGTCTGCGTGGAGAAAGGCGCCATCACCTCCTGCACTCCCGACCTGGACGGAGAGGCGGAAGCCTGGGTCTCCGGCGCGCCCCGCTCCTGGCTGCGGCACATGAACCTGGGGGAGGAGAACCATCTCGAGCTGGGGGGAGACTCGAAGATAGCTCGAGCAGTCCTGACCGGACTGGAGCGTACCGCTTAAAAACCTAAGCGGGCTTCAGTCCAGCTTGACCTGGTGTGTCAAGCTGAGCGCGTGAAAATCTGTCTTTCTGCGAATTGCAGGGATTTTCGCCGGTAAATCGCTCCCAATTCTGATCTACGCGCTCGATTTTCAGGCGGTGCCTTGAACTCAAAGCTGCGCGGGCGAATTATTACCGGAGCGATCCCTGTCGGCGATCCCTGCCGGAATACAGGGAAACGAGGCCGGGATCGACTCGAAATCAACCATCGGACCCTTGATCTCCAGCCTTGTCAACTCAGATAAGACGCGCGGGAGGCACCGCACTCGGCCTCCTTTCAACCCAACTCAACCTGTACATCCTGCAGGCGCTTGCGGATGGGGATCTTTCCCCGCTCGACCTCCGGCTGGCCGCGAGCGTGCCGCCCCAGAGCACGATGCGGGTTTACATGCGGAACCTGATCGAGATGGGGATGATCGAGCGGGGTCGGAGCGAAACCTTCCCTCCGACCACCAGCTACTCCCTGGCTTCCCCTGGCCGCGCCCTGCTCAAAGTTGGCGATGAGCTCCAGGCTTGGCTTAACGCGTCGCCCAACGGGGCGATCCCCCTCGACAGCCCGGGGGGCAAAAGTGCGACGCAGGCGCTGGTCGAGGGATGGTCCGCAAACATCGTCCGCACCCTGGCTTCCCGGCCGCACTCGCTGACGCAGCTGAGCAGGCTCAACGCCCAGATGACCTATCCGGGGCTGGAGCGCCGCCTCAGCGCGATGCGCCTGGTCAAGCTGGTGGAGCCGCATCCGGCGGCAGGACGAGGCACGCCATACCGGGTCACGGACTGGCTGCGACAAGCGGTCCCTCTGTTGGCTTCGGCAACCGTGTGGGAGCGCAAGTGCCTCCCAGATTCGACCCCGCGGATCGGTCGCCTCGACGTCGAGGCCGCAGTCCTCCTCATCGCCCCACTGATCCAACTGCCTTCTACCTTCAACGGGAAGGTGCGCCTTGCGGTCGAGATCCGGGGAGGGTCAAACCCGGCATACGCCGGAGCCGTCCTGGAGTTCGAGGAGGGAGCGCTCACATCGAGCTCATCCCGGCTGGAGGGCGACCCGGACGCATCGATCTCGGGAACGGTGATGGGGTGGCTCCGACAGATGAACGGGAACTCGGTGACCGACGTCGAGTTTGGCGGCGACCGGGATCTCGGCGAAACGGTCGCGTCGGCGCTGCGAGCTACGGCCGCCGGCCTCTCCGCTCCGATCGACAAATCCCTTGGCTAAGGACGGAATCTTCCTATGCTGGAGCTGGGCAAAGACACGGGGGTAGAAGCCCGAGAGGACACCGTCACGCTCGAGCGCTCCGTCGCGAACGTCTTGCGCATGATCGACACCGGGGCAGGCGGCCAGATCCTGATGGCGCTGGGTTCGGGCGCCCTGCGCACCGGCCAACTGGCCGATCGGGTCGAAGACTTCTCCGCCCGCAGCGTCTACAGGCGTGCGAGTGAAATGGAAGCCTTCGGCCTGATCGATCGCAACCAGGACCCAGGCGTCCCGTCCAAAGTGGTTCTCAGGCTGAGCGAGCCGGCCGGACGTGAGCTTTTTCGCTTGCTTCGCGCCTTCGCGACAGCCTCGATCCCCCGGTCGCCGAGCGAGGAGCGTCACTTTCTCTGGCCGCCGCTGAACCTGCTTGGCGAACTTTGGGAGCTCGGGTTCCTGGAGGAACTCAGCTATGAACCGCGTTCGTTGGCTCAGTTTGCGCGGGGCGAGCATGAGCTCACTTTTCATCAGGTGAGCAGGCGGATCGGTCTGTCCCTCTCCGGCGGGCTCCTGGCTGCCTCTCCTCCCGCTGGGAATGGGAAGCGCTACGAGCTGACGAACTATGGGCGCCGCTGCATGGCTCTGATCGCCGGCATCGGCCGCTGGCGGCGCCGCGTCCTCGCCGACCGAAGCCCCGGGCTGACGATCGCGGAGATGGCGACCCTGCTGCGGGCGACGATGCCGCTGACCACGCTTCCGGAGCACCTTGGCGAGAGCATCGAACTGGCGATCACGGGTTCCGCTGAGGCAGGCGGGCAGCGACGCATGCAGGTGCTCCAAGGGACGGTGGATAGTGATGGGACCCTTCGGTACGCGGCGGCTGCCGGCGAGTCTGCCGGAGGGTCGGCGGGGGCCACGATCAACATCTGGCTCGCCGCCCTCCTCGACGGCAACCGGGGAAGGATGCGCGTGCGCGGAAATCTCGGCCTCGTCGACTCCTTCTTGACCCAGCTCTACGACGTGCTCTGGGAGGCGCCTATCCGCGCCACGCTTCCCAGTACCGACGCAGTCGGCGACTGAAGTCCGGCGGGCGCTCGGCGTAGAGGCGGCGGCCGAGTGGGAACGCCGACGTGGCGAGCTCCTCCTGGCGCCGGCCGATCGCCGCTTCCAGCGCGGCCGTCTCCGCCTCTCCGAGGTTCCGCGCGCGCAGGTCTTCGCGCAGCACCGCGAGGTCGTGGTGGTCGCCGAGTAGTTCGGTCAGCTTGTGGGCCTCCTCCGCGGTGGCTTCCAGTGGGCCGGGCCAGGTGGCGCTGAGCAGGCGTAGCTCGTACCAGAGGTCCTTCGCCCGTTTGCGCCACTCGTGGAAGTCGGCCTCACCGCGGTGCTTCGCCGCCGCCTTCATCGCGCGGCGGCCGCGGCGGTAGGTGCGGATCAAAGCGTCGTCGACCAGCTTCCAGGAGTCGCCCTCTAGTTCCGAGCCGTGGATGCTCTCCAGTCCTGCTTCGAGCAGCGCGATCGCCTCGGCGACGGCCGGCTCGTCGCGGGCGGCGTTGGTGGCGGCTTCGCGATCGCGGTCGAGGATCTTCCGCCAGGACTCGACCGCTTCCGCCGGCAGCGCGTCGTCGTGCTCGGCGAGAGCGTCGAGCGTCTCCAGCCTTACCTCGGCGTCGCGGGTCTCCGAGAGGGCTCGGGCGGCGTCGCGGAAGCGAGCGTTTTCTTTCTTGTAGCGCTTGGCGCCGAGCTCGTCGCGGAGCAGCCGCAGGACCGTCCGCAGTTTCTTCATGTCCTTGCGGGCGCCGTGGACGGCGTCAGCGGTCTCGGTCTCGCCGGCGCTGCTCTCGCGCAGCCGCTCGAGCGCCTTTTCCGCCCGGTCGGCGGCGACACGGGTCAGGCCCGCCGCCAATCCCTCGTCTCTGGTCAGTTCATAGGAGCGGTCGCGATCCGAAGACACCTCATTAGGGATACCACCGCGGCCCGTAGGATGCGGCTCTTGCGCGCCTTCCGGCTCAGCCTTCTCTTCGGCCTCGCCTTCGCCCTGCTCGGCGCGACGGCTGCGGCGGCCGGTCCAGCGCACGAACCCTTCTTCCCTCACGCGGGTAACCGCGGCTACGACGCCCGGGCCTACGACGTGTCCCTCGACTACGGGGGCGGGACGGGCGAAGTCCATGCGGTCGTCGATCTCCACGCGATCGCCGATCGCCGTTTGGAGAAGTTCTCCCTCGACTTCTTCGGACCGAGGGTGAAGTACGTCACCGTGGGAGCGCAGATCGCGCGGTTCCAGCGAAGCAAGGGGAAGCTGATCGTCAGTCCGCAGTCACCGATCGGCAAAGGCGAGCAGTTCATCACCGAGATCCACTACAGCGGCGTGCCGCCGAAGGTCACTGACCCCGACGGCACCCAGGAGGGTTGGTACCCCACCGACGACGGCGTCCTCGCCGTCGGTGAGCCGCAGGGAACTGCCGCTTGGATCCCCTGCAACAACGTCCCGGCCGACAAGGCCTACTTCAACTTCGCGATCACGGTTCCGAGCCGCCTCAAGGCGGTAGCCAACGGGCGTCTGCGCGGGATCAAACACAAGGGCGGGCGCACCACCTGGTACTGGGGCGAACACGAGCCGATGAGCACCTACCTCGCCGTCCTCGACATCGGTCGCGGCCGGCTCGAAAAGAGCCGCATCGGTGACCTTCCCGTCTGGACGCTGATCGACCCGCGGCTGGCCAAGGGCTCGCGTCCGGTGCTGGCGGAACTGCCGAGGATCGTCCGCTTCGAGAGCAAGCTTTACGGCGGCTACCCGTTCGAAAGCGCGGGATCGATCGTCGACTTCGCGCCGGGGCTCGGCTACGCGCTGGAGACGCAGAGCCGACCGATCTACCCCTACGTCCCGGACGTGACCACGGTCGTCCACGAGACCGCGCACCAGTGGTTTGGCGACTCGGTCGGGCTCAAGCGCTGGCCGAACATCTGGCTCAACGAGGGCTTTGCGACCTGGACCGAGTGGTACTACGCTGAGCGCCACGGCCGCCGCAGCGCCCACGCGATCTTCAGCCGCCTCTACCGGGTGCCGGCCTCGAACGAGGAACTCTGGAACCCGCCCTCGGCGCATCCCGGCAGCGCGAAGCACCTCTTCGGCCCCTCCGTCTACGTGCGCGGGGCGATGGCGCTGGAGGCGCTGCGGCTGAAGATCGGCACCAAGCCGATGCTGAAGGTGCTGCACGACTGGGCGGTCGGCCATCGCTACGGCAGCGCCGACATCGAGGAATTCATCGCCTTGGCGGAGGAGGTATCCGGCCAGAAGCTCGACCCGTTCTTCCAACGCTGGCTGTATCGGCGGGGCAAGCCATGATCCGCCGCGTCCTCAGCGTCGCGCTTGCACTGCTGCTCTTGCTCGTGGCCACGGCGAGCGCTCGTCCGGCGCCGGTGCAGATCGGCCACGCCTCTCTCGGTCACACCGTCGACGGCCACCCTTCGATCCTGGTGCCGGTCACCTACCCGATCCAGCTCGCCGGCCGGACGACGCCGCTCGAAGTCACCTTGCGCGATCGCACCGGCGAACAGATCTTCCAGCGGAGGGTCCGAGTCCGCCTCACTGCCGGCAAGCTGCGCAGCCCGGAGCGCCGACGGCGTTTCACCTTCATCCACCGGATCGACCTCCTCGACGTCCCTCCGGTGCCGATCGGGGCGGGCATGGAGGTGACGGTCCGAGCCAAGGGACGGGTGGACGTCAACGCCGACGGCACTCCCGAGATCACCGGTGCCGACAGCGCCGCCCAAGCCCTCCCGCTCACCTCATCGCGCACGCTGTGCAGCACGCCGGCGCTGAGTCGCACCCGGCCCGGTCGGCGGACGACGGTGGCGCTGCCGGCTTGCACCTCCCGGGTCCGCTGGCGGATCACCCAGGGGGCCGAACACGGGAGCGCTCACCTCGAAGACGGCAGCCTCGTCTACCGCTCCGGCCCGCGCTTCCGCGGCACCGACACCCTCACCCTCAACGGCGGGCGGCAGGTCCGCTTCACGGTCGGGGCGAGCGGCGAACCCGTGGTCCGCGCCCTCGGCGACTCGGTCACCGCCGGCTTCGGCTACTACAGCAACGGCAGCCCGATGACGATCGGCCACCTGCTCGAATGCCGCCCCGGCGAAAAAGAGTTCGATGACGCCTGCTCCTCGAACTCGCTCAACACCACCGGCAAGGGGACGAAGGTCGAATACGCCCCCGACTACGGGCTCTCGAACAACATCTCCTGGGCGGCGCAGTGGGCGAACGAACACGCGATCACCAACTACGAGAACCTCGCGATCAGCGGCTCCGAGCCCGCCGACTGGGCGCCCGGCGGCGAATTCCACGCGACCACGGCGCAGATCGAGTCCGAAGACCCCGACTACGTCCTGATGACGATCGGCGCCAACCCCCTGCTCTCAGAAATGCTGTTCGGGCTCGACCAGATGGGCTGCGCGGTCTACGCGCAGATCTTCGGCGGCTACAGCGAATGCATCGAAAAGGCGTTCGCCGAAGTCCACCTGCAGGAACACCTGAAGGCCCTCTACACCGACCTCGTCCAGCACACCAACGCCACGATCTACCTGATGCAGTACCACCTCTCGGTGCCTTCGACCGCGCTTGCCTACAGCGCCACCCAGATCGCCGAGATGGGCAAGCTGCTGAACCGCGAAATCGAAAAGGTCGCGGCGGAAGTGAACCCGCAGCGGCTGCAGGTGGTGACGCCGCCTCACTTCGACGTCGGCATCGACATCTCGCCCGTATACCCCTCGCGCTTCTCCTGCTCCAGCCTCGGCTACAAGGTCGACGGCCCGAGCGTGCAGTCGACCCCGACCCAGGACGAGCTCGAGATCCTGCACCCGCTCTCCTTCTGCGAAGGGCCGCCGGTCGGCCCGCCGTGGGTGATCAGCGGCGACACCGGCATCCATCCCAGCGCCGCCGGCTACACCCAGATGGCCTCGCAGGTCCCGCCGCCGACGAGCTGACGCTCACAAGCTAGATCTCCAGCCGCTCCTCCTCGAGGTCGATCTCGCGCTCGATCCGGCGCATCACCTCGGCCGAGATCTGGCCCTCGTTGCGGAGGCCGACGAGGGCGCCGCGCTGGGCGGCGTAGATCTGGTGCATCAGCCGCTGATAGGAGAGCGAGCGGTCCTCGATCCCGTCCTCGTCGTCGATCTTGCCGGCCTGGACCTTGAAGCGGCGGCGGCGGAACTCGTACATCGCCCGCACCCTTTTCACCGTGTCCTCCCGCGTCCACTCTTCGATCGAGAGCTCGTCGAGGCGCTCGAGCGCCGCGGCGGCGGCGGTGAGGCGGGCACGCAGCTCCTCGCGTTCCTCCTCGGTCCCGTCCTCGGCGACGTCGAAGCGGCGGATCAGCCACGGCAGCGTCAGCCCCTGGCCGACCACCGTGAAGAGGATCACCCCGAAGGTGACGAAGAGGATCAGGTCGCGGCCTGGCAGGGGCGCGCCCGCGTCGGTGGTCAGCGGCAGCGCCAGGGCGGCCGCGAGCGAGACGGCACCGCGCATTCCCGACCAGGCGGCGACCACCCGCAGCCTCCAGCTGGATCGCCGCTCGCGTTGCTGCGGGCGGCGGTCGAGCGCGCGGATGAGCGCGGTGACACCGAAACTCCAGACCAGCCGAGTGAGGACCACCAGTGCCGTCACCAGGGCAGCGTCGGTGATCGCCTCGCCGGCGTCGATTCCGCTTTCGCTCAGGCCGTCGACGATCACCGGTAGTTGCAGGCCGATGAGGATGAAGAGGGTCGCGTTGAGAAGAAAGGTGAGGATTTCCCAGATCGGGATCGACTCCAGACGCGTCGACGGCGAGACCAGTTCCGGCGCCCGCCAGCCGATGTAGACGCCGCAGGTGACGGCGGCGAGGACGCCGGAGGCGCCGATCTGGTCGGCGGGGAGGAAGGCCGCGTAGCCGCTGAAGAGGGAGATCGTGATCTCGGTCGTCGGGTCCTCGACACGGCGGCGGATCGCGGCGAGGAGGTAGCCGGCGAGGAGGCCGATCGCGAGGCCACCGGCGACGGCGAGGAGGAAGCGCAACCCCGCCTCGGCGACTGAGAAGCTGCCGCCGACCGCCGCCACGAGCGCGACCTTGTAGATGACGAGGGCGCTGGCGTCGTTGACCAGGCTCTCCCCCTCGAGCACGTTGACGATCCGGCGCGGGATGCCGAGGCGGCGGAGGATCGTGGTCGCGGCGACCGGGTCGGTGGGGCCGACGATCGCGCCGAGGGCGATCGAGACCGCCCAGGGCAGGTCGAAGGCGAAGTGGGCGACGATCCCGACCACGAGCGCCGTCGCCAGCACCAGCCCGATCGAGAGCAGGGAGATGACCCGGGTGTCCTGCCGCAGCGCGTTGAGGTCGGCGAAGAAGGCGCCCGAATAGAGCAGCGGCGGCAGGAAGATCAGCAGCACCAGGTCTGGGTCGAGTTCGATCTCCGGTATCCCCGGCACCAGGCCGAGGATGAGGCCGCCGAGCACCAGCACGATCGGGTACGGCACCTGCCACCAGTTGGCGAGCGCGTTCAGTAGCGCGACCGAGACCAGCAGCGCCGCGATGAAGATCTGGATCTCGCCCACGGCGCCCCATTATGTGGGGCTCACGCGGCGCGAGGATCAGTGCGGTTTCAGCGCAGCGACGTGCGACTGCTGATGCAGCGGCGAGGGCTGCGACCAGGCGACCTCGGCTCCCTCGTGTCCGGTGCGAGCGACCCAGACCAAGGCGACGACCGCCAAGACCGAGATCCCGATGCGGGCGAAGCGTTCCATGCCCGGGTGGTGAAGCAGTTGGGCGAGCTTGTCGAGGGCCCGCGGACCTCGCTTGAGGTCGGCGGCAAGAAAGACGACGAGGGCGCCGACGAATAGGACCATCACCGCCTTCAGCTGGTCGCCGAGTTCGGCGTGCTCGTTCAGCGCCGGGGAGGCGAAGATTGGCCGCGAGGCACGGAATGCCTCGCCGGCGGAGGCGGCGAGGATCGTGAAGATCAAGGCGACAAGGCCGAGCGCAGCGACGGCCGGCCCGTAGCGGCGACGCCAGTCCGGCCGCACCATCAGCGCGATCGTCGCGCCGGAGAGGATCGGAATCAGGACCACCGGCACATGCAGCAGCAGCGGGTGCGCCGGGAGGCCGGCGATTTCATTGAGGTCGAACACGGCGGGCGCGGATGCTGCTGCCGCTTCCTAAACGAGATCTGAGGATCTCCTAAAGATCGACCTAGCGTGAGAATGTTCACATGAGCAGGAATTTTCTCGTCGCCCCCGACTCCTTCAAGGGGACCTTCGACGCGGCGGCGGTGGCCACGGCGATCGCGGTGGGGATCGAAGCGGCGGGCGGCGAGGCCGACCGCTGCCCCGTCGCCGACGGCGGCGAGGGGACGATGGAGGTGCTGCTGGGGACGCTCGGCGGCGAGCGGCTCAGCGCCCAGGTGCACGACCCGCTGCGGCGGCCGATCGAGGCGACCTTCGGGCTGCTCGGCGACGGCGAGACCGCGATCGTCGAGGTGGCGCAGGCCTCAGGGCTGCCGCTGCTGACGCCGGAGGAGCGCGACCCGGAGCGGGCCGACACCTTTGGCACCGGCGAGCTGATCGCCGCCGCGGTGGCGGCGGGAGCAAAGCGCGTCCTCCTCGCCGCCGGCGGCAGCGCCACCACCGACGGCGGCCGCGGCGCGATCGAAGCGCTGCGCCAAACCGCCCCGACGTCGATCGAGGTGCTCTGCGACGTGCGGACGCCATACGAGGAGGCGGCGCGCGTCTTCGCCCCACAGAAGGGCGCGAGTCCGGAAGCCGTCGAGCGGCTGGCTGAGAAACTCGACGCCTTCGCCGCCGAACTCCCCCGCGACCCCCGCGGCCTGCCGATGACCGGTGCGGCCGGCGGCCTCTCCGGTGGCCTTTGGGCCTACGGCGCCACCCTCCGCCCCGGCGCAGACTTCGTCCTCGACGCCCTCGACTTCGACGCCCGCCTCGCCCGCGCCGACGCCGTCATCTCCGGCGAGGGCCGCTTCGACTCCCAGAGCCTCGAAGGCAAGATCGTCGGTGCCATAGCCACCCGCTGCGCCGCCGGCAAGCCCCTGCACCTGATCGTTGGGCAGAACGGCCTCGAGGAGGAGGCACCCATCGCAATTTCTTCGCTTAGAGCGGCAAGCAGCCTGAAAGAAATCGAAGCCGCGGGGGGAGAGTTGCTGCGCTTCCAGCCTTAAGGAAGGCATGGCGGTCCAGGTAAGAGACAATAGGCGACAAAATGTGGCGCTATCATTAGGCGACGTGCCTTCCGACACCGCCACGATCCGTGTTCCTCGTCAGACCCGCGACCGTCTCGCGGCACGGGCTCGCGACCGGGGAGTCTCGCTCTCGGCTCTGCTTACCGAACTTGCGGAGCGGGCCGAGCGGGCTGACGCTTACAAATCTGAGCGGGAAGCAACCCTGGCCGACCTCGAAAGCCCCGAGGCGCTCGCTGAGTACAGGCTCTGGGAAGGCACCATTGAAGACGGAATCGATTAATCCCAGACGCGGGGAGATCTGGCTCACTGCGTTCGGTGCGGGTCGTCGGGGTGAGCCGGGGAAGCACCGACCCGCGGTCGTCTTGTCCGCAGAGGAGCTTTTGGTTGGAAGCTCCGACGAGCTAATCGTCGTGGTTCCATTTTCGAGTTCGGTGACTCCATCGCTTCTACGTCCACAGATCGATCCGAGCAGCGGCATCGATAACCCGAGCGTGGCGATCTGCCGCGGGATTAGGGGCGTCGCGCGCTCGAGGTTGCTCCGCCACTTGGGCGCAGTCGATTCGGCGGAGATGGCTGAGATCGAGCGTGCCATCGGGCTTGCCCTCGCGACTACGTGACCTAAGCCGCCAGGTCCCTCCGCTCGAAGAGCCACGCCCCGAGGGCAGCGAGGGCGCAGGCGGCGAGGGTGACGCCGACGAAGGCGATCGGTTCGATGCCGTCTTCGATCGCGTTGCCGTAGTACTTGAAGACGGAGGCGTAGCGGAGGTCGGAGAGGCCGGTATCGAGGCGGCCGATCAGGTCGACGACGTACATCGCCACCAGCAGACCGGCGACCGAGCCGGTGACGACGCTGGTGCGAAGGGAGAAGCCGGCGGCGACGGCGCCGAAGCCGGCGAAGAGGAGGGCCAGCGGCCAGACGTTGGCGAAGCCTTCGGCGGCGTGGCCGGCGTCGAGGCCGGAGCCGGCGAGGAGGCTGCCGAGGCCGGTCAGCAGCCCGGTGACCAGCAGGACCACGGCGAGCTCGACCGCCGTCGCGATGAAGCCCGCGGCGACGAGGCGGCTGCGCGAGACCGGGGCCGAGAGCAGGACATCGAGCCGCCCCGATTCGGCGGCGCCGGTGAGGCCGCTGGCGATCGCCCGCACCGCCAGGTAGCCCATTGCCAGCGGCACGATCAAGCTCAGCATCTCGGCCTGGAGGTACTGCTCGACGTTGCTCAGCTGACCGATCCCGAACGCTTCCTTCAGCCCCTGCGGATAGCCCTGGACCGCCTTCGACAGCGACTCTTCGACCGAGGGGAAGATCGCGACGATGAAGGCCGACATCAGCCCCAGCGGCAGGCCCCAGGCGAGGACCGAGCGGCGGCGGTCGGAGAGGTGGGTGACGACCAGGGCGTCGGTCTGCGCGCCCGGCGAGTAACGCTCGCCGCTCACTTCGCCTCCCCTTCCTCGTAGTAGCCGAGGAAGACCTCCTCGAGCGAGGGATGGGCGGCTTCGAGGTCGACGACGTGGTGGGCCGCCAGCTCCCGCACGACGGCGTCGAGGTCGCCGGCGGCGGTGAGGGTCGCCCGGTTGCCGGCGATCTCGAGCTCGGCGACGCCGGGCAGCGAGCGCAGCCGCTCCAGCCCCGCCGGGTCCCGCACCTCGACCGTGAACCGCCGCCGCGCCTTACCCAGCAGCTCGTCGATCCGCTCGACCGCGATCAGGCGGCCGCCGCGGACGATCCCAACCCGGTCGCAGACCCGCTGCACCTCGTCGAGCTCGTGCGAGGAGAGGAAGACGGCGCAGCCGCGCTCGCGTTCCTCGGCCACCAGCGCCAGGAACTCCTCCTGCATCAGCGGGTCGAGGCCGCCGGTCGGCTCGTCGAGGATCAGCAGCTCGGGCCGGTGGAAGGTGGCGAGGATGAGGCCGATCTTCTGTCGGTTGCCGCGCGAGAGCTGGCCCAGCGGCCGGTCGAGGTCGGCGCGGAAGCGCTCGGCCAGCTCCTCGGCGCGGGCGCTGCCGTCGACGCCGCGCAGCCGCGAGAGCAACTTCACCGCCTCGCGCCCCGGCGTCTCCCGCCCGAAACCGAAGTCGCCGGGCAGGTTGCCGAGCCGGGCTCGGATCGCGACGCTGTCGCGGCGGCTGTCGAGGCCGAAGAGGCGCGCCGAGCCGGAGGTCGGGTGGATCAGGTCGAGCAGCGTCCGGATCGTCGTCGTCTTGCCGGCCCCGTTGGGCCCGAGGAAGCCGAACACCTCCCCCGGCCGCACCGCGAACGTCACGTCCTCGATCCCACGGTGCTGGCCGTAGCGCTTGGTCAGCCCCTCGGTCTCAATCGCGGGAGCGTCGCTCATGCCGGGGTGCAGGGGTCGACCGTTCGTGCGATCAGCCTGGATCCGTCAGAGAATTCGCTCGTTGCCGCGAACCTCCACTGCCTGGTCGGATGCTCGATCGGGCAGGAGGCGGAGATCCCCTTTTTCAGCCGCAGCCGCAGACTCGTCAGGTACGCGCTGCCGCCCGCTGCTCGCGAGATCGAGAGGGTCCACAACCGGCGGTACGGACCGCTGCGGAAACGCTGCACTTCCAGCGGGTCAACCACCATCTCTTCGGCGGGACCTGGAGCCGAGTAGCGGAGCCACAGACGCCGGTTCCCGCGCACGATTCCACCGTTGTAGACGTACACGGCACCGTTGTCGACGAACGGCGCTTGTTCGGGGATGGCGACGTCGAAATAGATCACGCCCGTGCCGATGATCGCCCTACTGCAGCGATCCCAATCGGTTTTCAGATCCTGGGTGGGAGCGTAATGACAGACAGGCGTGTGCTTCAGGTCCAGGATGAGGTGCGAATCGGTTTCGAACAAGAACCTCCGCAGGGTTTTCGGACGGCCGCCGTCGAGGCTGGAGATCTTGGTCGCCATCATCAGGTCGGCGGGCAGGGCACGCTCGGCCGGACGCTTTGGAGGGGCGATGCCCATGTCGAACGCCATCTGCGTGTTCCCTTCGGAGACGACGACTGGCTTGCCGGCGGATGAATCGGCTACGACCGTGGCGGTCAGAGCTAGGGCGACCAGGACGAGGAGGGGCGACCGGCGGTCCATGCGCTCGACCTTATCCGTAGAGGCGCTAGCCGCCTAAGACCGCCTCTAGTCCGGCCAACTGCGACTCGATGCCGGCGGAGATGCCGTCGCAGATTTCGTGCACGCCGGGGTCGGTGATCCGGTAAAGCGAGCTGGTGCCGCGCTTGCGGCGGGAGACGAAGCCCTCGGCGTGCAGGGCCGAGAGGTGCTTGGAGACGTTCTGCTGCGAGGTGCCGAGGATCTCCGTTAGTTCTCCCACCGAGGCCTCCTCGTGGCTGCGGAGGTAATCGAGGATGCGCAGTCGCGTCGGGTCCGAGAGGGCTCGGAAACGGCGGGCGATCAGCTCGGCTGCCTCGGGATTCAGGGGACTCTGCATGGTCGTGTTATTGTACTATCCACAACTGTTAAGTTGTTCAACTGTGTAGATGTCAATCAAGAGGAGAGGTTGAGATGTCGGTCCAGCGAGCAAACCCAACTTTGAAGGATCGGTCGGAGGAAGCGGGGGAGAGACTGGGGCCAATCGGGCGCCTCGGTCGGGCTGCCGCCACCAACCGCGCTGCTACCTTCGCGATCTGGGCAGTGATCGCGGTAGCCCTCGGCTTCCTCGCGCCACGCGCCGAGACCGCCCTCTCCGGCGCCGGTTGGGACGCGACCGGCTCGGAGTCGGTCGCGGTCCGCAAGCAGGTCGACGCCGCCTTCGGCGGGGCCGGCGCCTACGGCCTCCAGGTCGCGGTCCACTCCGAAAGCCTCGTCGCTGCCGACCCGCGCTTCCGGCGCACGGTCGCCTCGGTCGAGCACACCCTCGCCGCCGACTCGGCCGTTGGCAAGGTGGTCCCGCCCGAGGCCGGGGTCTCGATCTCCCGCGACGGCCACACCGTCGTCATCCGCGCCACCGCCGCCAAGGACCCGAACGAAATGGTCGCCGCCGCCGACGGCCTCAAGTCGGACCTGGTCGCCGCCGCCCCCGGCGTCGAAGCACACCTCACCGGCGCAGCCGGCATGTGGTCCGACTTCAACGAAGCCAACAAAGAAGCGATGCTGAAGTCCGAGCTCTTCTCTTGGCCGGTGACGCTGGCGATCCTCGTTCTCGCCTTCGGCTCGCTGGTCGCCGCCGGCCTGCCGCTGATGCTGACGATCACCGGCCTCGTCCTCTCCGCCGGCGTCCTCTACCTCGGCACCCTGCTCTCGCCGATCTCGATCTGGGCGATGAACTTCGCGATGATGTTCGCGCTCGCGCTCGGAATCGACTACGCACTCTTCGTCGTCATGCGCTTCCGCGGCGCCCTCTTTGGCCAGAAGCTCGAGCCGGCCGAGGCGGTGGCGAGGACGATGGACACCGCCGGCAAGGCGGTCCTCTTCTCCGGTCTCACCGTGCTCGTCTCGCTGGCCTCCGTGCTGCTCGTCCCCAGCCCCGCCTTCCGCTCGGTCGCGCTCGGGATCATGATCTCGGTCTTCTTCGTCCTCGCCGCGACGCTGACCCTGCTGCCGGCGGTGCTGGCGAAGCTCGGCCCGCGCGTCGACAAGCTGGCGCTGCCCTGGGCGCACTCGGGCGAGCACCGCTCGCCCCGCTTCGCCCGCTGGGGCGAGCTGCTCTGGCGGCGACCGCTGCTCTTCGGCGGCCTGGCCCTGATCGCCCTGCTCACGCTGGTGCTGCCGATCCTCGGCCTCCGCACCGGCATGCCCTCGATCAAGGTCGTTCCGCAAGGGGACAGCTCCCGCGTCGGCTACGAACAGGTGAGCGCTGCCTTCGGCCCGGGCGCGCCGGGGCTGCTGCAGGTGACGGCGCCGGCTGCCCAGGCGAAGCGCGTCGCCGCGCAGCTCGGCAACGAACCCGGCGTTGCGATGGTGCTGCCCCCGCGCAGCGGCCGCGGCGGCGTGGCGCTGATCGAAGCGGTCCCGACCGCCGCTCCCTCGACCACCGCCTTCAACGACACCCTCGACCGCCTGCGCGCGCAGCTACCCCCGGCCGCACTGGTCGGCGGCGGCGCGGCGGAAAACACCGACCTCGAGGCCGCCCTCGCAGCGAAGACGCCACTGGTGATCGGCGTCGTCCTCGCCCTCGGCTTCCTGCTCCTGCTGGTCGCCTTCCAGGCCCCGCTGGTCGCCGCCCTCGGCGTCCTCACCAACCTGCTCTCGACCGCGGCCGCCTTCGGCGTCGCCAAGCTGATCTTCCAAGACGGCAACCTCGCCGGCCTGCTCGGCTTCGAACCGCAGGGCTTCCTCGACGCCTGGGCGCCCGTCTTCTTCTTCGCGATGGTCTTCGCGATCGCGATGGACTACACCGTCTTCCTCCTCTCCTCCGCCCGCGAGCACTGGGAGGAGACGGGCAGCGCCAAGCAGGCGATGGTCGGCGGCCTCGCCCACTCCGGCCGCGTCGTCCTCGCCGCCGGCGCGGTGATGGTCGCGGTCTTCTTCACCTTCGCCCTCTCCGGCCCGCTGCCGCCGAAGGAAATGGGCGCGATCCTCGGCATCGCCGTCCTCCTCGACGCCTTCCTCATCCGCCTCCTCCTGCTGCCGGTCCTGCTGCGCCTGACGGGCAGCGCTGCCTGGTACACGCCGCGCTGGCTGCGGCGGTTGCTACCCGACGTGCGCTTCGGACACAGCGAGGCGAGACCTCGCCCGACCGAGCCGGAGGTCGAAGAGCCGGAGTTGATCTCGGTCTGAGTTGCTTTGTTAGTCGATCGGGACGGGCAGGCCCTGGACAGCGCCCACTTTGGTCGCCCAGACGCGGGCGTCATCGAAGATCGGTTCGCCGTCCAGTGCCTTGCAGACGAGGGCGATCGTGCGTTCCGAATCGAAGGAAGCGGCGCCGGCGAGACTGAGGTTCGCCGCGGTGAGCGTGGCTGCGGAACCCGGGAACGCGACTGAGCCGGCGTCCCAGACTTCGGAGGGGGCGAGGCCGGTCCCGAGGAAGCAGGATGCCGCCCCGGCGGTACTGGCCGAGGTTCCCGCGATGGTCGTTTTTGCCTGCAGGAGATACTGCCCCGGCGGGACTGAGATCGAGGTGACCACCCCGTAGGAAGTGGACAAGCTGCCGGCGGCAGCACCACCGATGTAGACGTCGCTGGGGCCGGGGGTTCCCGTACCTCCTTTAGGACCCTGAGGCCCGGTCGGCCCCGGCTTCGAAAAGGCCTTCACCAGCTTCCTCAGTTCCTTCTTCTGCTTGATGGTGAGCTTGATGGGACCCGTGTCTGCGCTTCGAGAGAGCTTGGCCGGCGTAACCGAGCCGTTCTTCAGCTGCTTCGTGCCGACGCTGTTCGCCGGCAGCTCCGTGACCGCCGCGTAAGCCCCACCGCCGAGGGCGAAGAAGAGCGCCGCGATCGCAATCGCGTGGGCGCTGCTGAAGCGGCGCTCTCTTCTCCTCGACATCCTCGATCCGAACCTAACCGCTCAACCCTTTCCCGTACAGGACCTGACAACTCCACCGGAGGCCTTGACGCCGTTGGCGAAGATGGCGGTGCCGCGGGCGTTCAGGTGCCCGTCCGGGCACTTGGCGGAAATGATCCCCTTCTGGAAGGTGAGGCTGAACGATTTCACTGAGCCGCTGCCGCCGGCGATTTTCGGGATCGTCGCGACCGAGCCGGTGCCATAACGGCCTTTGTGGATCTTCTTCACCTTCACCGTGGTGACGATCGCCGCCGGGGTCGGGACGGTGATGTAGGCGTGGATGAACAGCGTGGTGACCCCGCCCTTTTCCCCACCGCTGAAGACGAGCAGTTCGCTCTTCACCGGGATTTCCGGCTGTTCGGGGAACTTGATCCCGGCTTCGGTTTTACCCGTGCCGATGATCGCCGCGCCGCACACTTTGCGTGCGCCGGCCGTGTCGCGCGACTGCAACTGGCCCCCTTTGCACACGGGGATTCCCTTGACGCTGATCGAGGCGTTCTTGTCGCCTTCGAAGAGAAATTCCTTCAGAGCCGGGACGTGCGGTTCCTGCGGGTTTAGGCTCCGCATTTTCCCGGAGATGTTGAAGACGATCGGCGTTAGCTTCGTCTTCGAGATCGCCTTCGGTGAGAAGCCACCGTTGAATTCTGCTTCGAGTTCGCCAACCACGATTTTCACCGGTTTTTCGGCGGCGGTGGCAACGCTTGCAAACACGATTACGGCGATGGCCAGCGCCGCGGCTGCAAACACATGAGTTTTTCGTTTATTCATTGACTACCTCCCTAATTTGACCCTATACCGTCTTCAGGTGTGAGGGTTCTCGCGATCGTCCACCAGCGCGACGCCGGTCCCGGCGTGTTCGCCGAGGCGATCCGGGACGCGGGTGGCGAGCTCGACGAGTGGACGCTGGCCGAGCGGCCGCAACCGCCGGCCGATCCGCTCGGCTATGACGCCGTCCTCGTTCTCGGTGGGGCGATGAACGTCGACGAAGGCGATCGACATGGCTGGATCGCCGAAGAGGAGGCATTGCTGCGGGAACTACGCGAACGCGAGGTGCCGCTGCTGGGACTCTGCCTCGGCGGGCAGCTGCTGGCGGCAGCCGCCGGAGCACAGCCGCGCCGCGCCTCGCGGCCCGAGATCGGCTGGCACCAGGTCGAGGTCACGGCCGAGGGAGAAGACGATCCGCTGCTCGCCCCCCTCGCCCCAACCTTCGAGGCACTCCAGTGGCACAGCTATGAGTTCCCGCTTCCGCCGGGCGCCGTCCCCCTCGCCCGCAGCGAAGTCTGCCTGCAGGCCTGCCGCCTCGGCGAGCTCTCCTGGGCGCTCCAGTTCCATCCCGAGGTCAGCCGCAAAGACGCCCTGCACTGGATCGACGACTACGAAGCCGACCCCGACGCCGTCCGCATCGGCATCGACCCGGCGGTGCTCACTCCGGAGACCGAGGGGAAGATCGGCGCCTTCAACCAGCTCGGCCGCGACCTCTGCCGGCGCTGGCTCGAGGCCGTCAGCTAGTCCGGGGTCGAGACGACCAGCCGCAGCGACCCCTCGAAGGACTCCATCTCCCGCAGGTGCCCGTAACGCTCGTCCCAGAGACCTGACTCGAGGTCGCGGGCGAGGCGATCGACGATCTCCTCCTCGACCCCGTCGTCGAGCAGTTCCCACAGCGACTGCGAGGCGCGAACGCCGGGGTCGAGGAGCGCCTCGGGCCGGTTCCAGAACGCCTCGAAGAACCCGTCGCGGCAGTCGGCAGGGGTTGGGATCGTCTCGATCCGCGTCCGCCCACCGAGAGCGGCGGCGACCTCGTCGATCGAGCCGAAGCGCGGCCGCTCGATCTCGACGCCGACTCGCAGGTAGTCCAGCTGCCAGGGCGGCAGCTGGTCGAGGTCGAAGGTGAAGACGACGACGGGACCGCGCGCCACCCGCCGCATCTCCGCCAGCCCGGCGTCGCGCGGCTGCCAGTGGTGGATCGTCACGCAGGCCATCGCCGCGTCGACCGAGTCGTCGTCGAGGGGCAGCGACTCGGCCCGGGCGTCGATCGCGAGAGCGGCGCTCGGCGGCCGCTGTGCCCGCATCGTCGCGCTCGGCTCGACCGCCAGGACCCAGCGGTCCCGCGGCTCGTAGGAACCGGTGCCGGCGCCGACGTTGACAACGGTCTCCGCGTCGCCGAGGGCGGCGTGGATGCTCGCTTCGATCCGCGGGTCCGCCCGGCGCCCCTGCGAGTAGCGCACCCCATGCTCGTCGTAGTCGACGCGGCGCTCAGCCACGCCAGCAGGCTAATCGACCTGAATCGGCGTCAGGTAAGCGGCGGAGAGCCCGCCGTCGACGAGGAAGGTGCTGGCGGTGACGAAGCTGGAGTCGTCGCCGGCGAGGAAGAGGGCGGCCTTGGCGATCTCCTCGGGCTCGCCGAAGCGACCCATCGGGATATGGACGAGGCGCTTGGCGGCGCGCTCGGGGTCCTTGGCGAAGAGCTCCTTCAGCAGCGGCGTGTTGACCGGGCCGGGGCAGAGGGCGTTGACGCGGACGCCGCGGCCGGCGAACTCGACCCCGAGCTCGCGCGAGAGCGAGAGGACCGCGCCCTTGGAGGCGGTGTAGGAGCCCTGCGAGACGGCGGCGCCCACCACTGCGACGAAGGAGGCGACGTTGATCACTGAGCCGCCCCCCGCCTCGAGCAGGTGCGGGATGCCGTGCTTGCAGCAAAGGAAGACGCTGCGCAGGTTGACGTCCTGGACCCGCTGCCAGGACTCGAGGCTGGTCTCCAGCACCGAGCCGTCGTCGGTCGGGTTGATGCCGGCGTTGTTCATCAGCACGTCGATGCGGCCGAACTGCCGGTGCGCCTCGGCCAGGGCGGAGCGGACCTGCTCCTCGTCGGCGACGTCGGCGGCGATCGTCAGCGCCCCCACCGCCTGCTCGGCGTCGAGGTCGATGCCGACGACGTTGGCCCCCTCGGCCGCGAAGAGCCGCGCCGACTCGGCGCCGATCCCGCTCGCGGTCCCGGTGATGACGCAGACCTTTCCCTCCAGCCTTCCGGACATCGGCTCAGCTCCCCTCGGTCGCGTAGTAGACGTTCTTCACCTCGGTGTAGTGGTCGAGCGCGTCGGGCCCCAGCTCCCGTCCCACGCCCGACTGCTTGAAGCCGCCGAAGGGAGTCGAGACCCGGACCGAGGTGTTCGAGTTGATTGAGATCACCCCGGTCTCGATCGCCCGCGCCACCCGCAGCGCCCGCGCCCCGTCCCGCGTCCAGATCGAGCCCGAGAGGCCGTAGATCGTCTCGTTGGCGAGCCGCACCGCCTCCTCCTCGCCCTCGAAGGGGATGACGCAGACGACCGGGCCGAAGATCTCCTCGACGGCGGCGCGATCGTCGTTGGCGACCGGCGCCAGCACCGTCGGCGGGAACCAGAAGCCGGGCCCGTCGGGGACGCTGCCGCGGATCGCCACCGGCGCGTCCTCGGGGACGTAGCTCGCGACCGTCTCGCGCTGGTCGGCGGAGATCAGCGGCCCCATCTGCGTCGAGTCGGCCAGCGGGTCGCCGACCTCGATCTCCTCGACCGCCGGTTGCAGCGCCGCGAGGAAGTCGTCGAGCGCGTCTCGCTCGACCAGGATCCGCGAGCGCGCGCAGCAGTCCTGGCCGGCGTTGCCGAAGACCGCCGACGGAGCCGCGGCCGCGGCCGCCTCGACGTCCGCGTCGGCGAAGACGATGTTGGCCGACTTGCCGCCGAGCTCCAGCGTCACCCGCTTGATCGTCGCCGCGGCGCCGGCGGCGATCCCGCGGCCGACCTCGGTCGAACCGGTGAAGGCGATCTTGGCGACGTCGGGGTGCTCGACCAGGCGGCGACCACAGACGCTGCCGGGGCCGGCGACGACGTTCAGGACCCCCTCGGGCAGGCCGGCGTCGAGGGCCAGCACCTCCAGCTCAAGCGCGGTCAGCGGCGTCAGTTCCGCCGGCTTCAGCACCACGCAGTTGCCGGCGGCCAGCGCCGGCGCCACCTTCCAGGAGGCGATCGTCAGCGGGAAGTTCCAGGGGACGATCAGGCCGACCACCCCGAGCGGCTCGCGGAAGGTCATGTCGATGCCGCCGGCGACCGGGATCGTCTGCCCCAGCAATCGCTCCGGCGCGCCCGCGTAGTAACGGAAGGTCTCGGCGACCATCTCGATCTCGCCGCGGGCGTCGGCGATCGGCTTGCCGGCGTTGCGCGCCTCCAACTGCGCCAGGGTCTCGTGGCAATCTTCGACCGCCGCGGCGAGGTCGAGCAACAGCTCCGCCCGGTCGCCGGGCGACACCGCCCGCCAGGCGGGGAACGCCGCCTTCGCCCGCGCCACCGCCGCGTCGACCTCCTCGACCCCGGCCCGCGGCACCTCCGTCATCACCTGCTCGGTCGCCGGCTCGATCACCTCGATCACGCTCACGACGGGCCGCCCTGTCCACTTATAGCTGCCGACGGGCCGATTTGACTGGCCTGGTTGGACTTATCGGCCCATCGGCCTATAGAGGTGGACTTTTCGGCCCGTCGTGAGGCGTCGACCAGCGCCGCGATCACCTTGGAGCTCTCGTCTTCCTCGGGATGCCAGATGACGCCGAGGGCGAAGTGCTTGCCCGGCAGCTCGATCGCCTCCGGCAGATCGTCCTCCGCCGACCATCCCGTCACCTGCAGCCCCTCGCCGAGTTGGTCCACCCCCTGGTGATGGTGCGACCAGACGACGAAGCTCTCGACCCCCGCCGCCGTGCAGGCGAGCGATTCGGGCTGCAGCCGCACGTGGTGCTCGCTGAAGGTGCCGGCAACCGTGCGGTGCGACTCGTTCCCTAGCGTCTCCGGCAGGTGCTGGACCAGCGTCCCGCCAAGGGCCACGTTCAACAGCTGCATGCCGCGGCAGATCCCCAGGACCGGCATGTCGCGCTCCAGGGCTCGCCGCGCCAGCGCCAGCTCGAAGCGATCGCGGTCGGGCCAGGTCCCCTTCGTCTCCGGATGCGGCTCGGCGCCGTAGCTCGACGGATCGATGTCGGCGCCGCCCGCCAGCATCAGCCCGTCGATCCCGTCGAGCAGCAGGTCCGGCTCCTCGACTGCCGCCTCG
>Ga0068851_10000339_pt1 | contig 21112 bp, 20 predicted proteins | sample KBSCornC12_FD_66588 | JGI IMG/M metagenome (GOLD analysis project Ga0068851, IMG submission 66588) | Corn rhizosphere microbial communities from Kellogg Biological Station, Michigan, USA - KBS Corn C1-2 | ecosystem: Host-associated > Plants > Roots > Rhizosphere > Soil ...
CAGGGTCGCGTCGGCGTCGAGGATCGCGCTCAGCGTCACCTCGGGGAAGTCGTGGCCCTTGGCGACCATCTGGGTGCCGACGAGGACGGCACTGGGCAGCTCGTCGAAGCGGGCGAGGATGCGGGCGTGGGCGCCGCGCTCGGCGGCGGTGTCGGAGTCGAGGCGCAGCACCGGCATCGGGTCCAGGCGCTCGGTCAGCAGTCCCGCGATCCGCTCGGTGCCGGCACCGGCTTGCGAGAGCGTGGTCGAGCCGCACTCGGGGCAGGCCCGCGGCTGGGGCTCGGCGTGGGCGCAGTGGTGGCAGACGAGGCGGCCGCTGTGGCGGTGGACGATCAGGGAAACGTCGCAGTTGGGACAGTCCCAGTGGTGGCCGCAGGAGCGGCAGGTGAGCCAGGGGGCGAAGCCGCGCCGGTTGATCATCACGATCGCCTTGGCGCCGGCGGCGCGGACCGCCTCCAGCGCCTCCCAGGTCTCGGCGTGGACGGGGCCCGAACGCGGGTCGGCCTCGCGCATGTCGACCAGGTGGACCGGCGGCATGCGGCGGCCGTCGACCCGGCGCGGCAGCTCCAGGCGCGGCAGCTCCAGCCAGCTCTCCGGCCGCGGCGTCGCGGTCCCGGCGACGAGCACCGCGCCACTGTCCTCGGCGCGTTTGCGGGCGACCGCGCGGGCGTCGTAGGTCGGGTCGCCCTCCTGCTTGTAGGAAGGGTCGTGCTCCTCGTCGATGACGATTAGGCCGAGATCGCGGACCGGCGCGAAGACGGCGGAGCGCGGGCCGACGCAGACGCTCGCCTCGCCGCTGCGCAGGCGGCGCCACTCGTCGTAGCGCTCGCCGGCGGAGAGGGCCGAGTGGAGGACGGCGAAGCGGTCGCCGAGGCGGGCGCGGAAGCGGGCGACCGCTTGCGGAGCGAGGCCGATCTCGGGGACGAGGACGATCGCCCCCTTCCCCCGCTCCAGCGCCGCCTCCACCGCGGCGAGGTAGACCTCGGTCTTGCCCGAGCCGGTGACGCCGTGGAGGAGGAGCTGGCGCTCGGCGCCGGCCTCGCCGTCGAGGGCAGCGACAAGTGCGGCGACCGCCGCCTCCTGCTCGGGCAGGAGCTCGGGACGGGTGGCCTTGCCGCTGAGGCCCGGCTCGCCGGGGATGCGACGCACGGTCGAGGTGCGGGTGGCGACCAAGCCGCGCTGCTCGAGCCGGCGCAGGGTCTGGCGGTCGGAGCCGACCGCGGTGGCGAGCTCGCCCGACGACATCTCGCCCGAGCGCAGCGCCTCCAGCACCGATCGCTGTTTCGCGCCCAGCCGCTCGCTCCCCTCCAGCGCCGCCTCGCCGGCAGGCAGCAGCTCGGCCCGCAGCTCCGTCTTCGCCCGCACCGTACGGCCGCCGCTGCCGGTCCCCGTCCCCGGCGGTAGCACCAGCTGCAGCCCACGCGAAGGAGTCGAGCAGTACTCGCGGGCGACCCAGAGGCCGAGGCGGACCAGCTCCGGCGTCGCTCCCGCCTCCAGCGCCTCGATCGGCTCCGCCAGGCGCTCCGGCGGCAGCTCGGACGTCTCGGCCATCTCGATGACGACGCCGAGGATCCGCCGCGGCCCGAAGGGCACGCGCACCACGCTGCCGACCTCCAGATCCCCCATCGCCTCCGGTTGGCGGTAGTCGAAGGGGCCGCGCAGGGCACGGGCGGTGGTCAGCGGCTCGACGCGGAGGATCGTCACCGATCGAGGTTATGCGGGCGGGGGGACGAAGGCATATGCTGGCGCCCGATGAGCCTCAACCTCAGCGCTGGAGAGCACGTCATCTTCGAGGGCCACCCCTCCTGGCGGGCGATCCTCGGCTTCTACCTGAAAGGCGTCCTCGTGGCGGTGATCCTCGGCGTGATCGCGAAGCTGATCGACGGCAACGGCAGTGCCTTCCTGGTGATCCTCGTCGTCCTCGCGATCACCCTCCTGGTCGGCTTCGTCAAGCGGGTGGCGACGACCTACACGATCACCAACCGCCGCCTCAACATCAAGCGCGGCATCGTCTCCAAAGAGGTCCAGGAAACCCGCCTCGAGCGCGTCCAGAATGTCAACTACCGCCAGTCCGTCTACCAGCGCCTGATGCAGATCGGCGACGTCGACTTCGACACGGCAGCGGGCGACGACTACAACTTCATCTTCGCCGGCGTCGCGGACCCAGGCGACGTGGTGCACGCCGTGGACCAGGCGACCGGCGCGACCGCCGCGGGTTCGCACGGCCTGGGCGAGGCCCAGCCGCCGAGCGCTTAGGCGCGGAGATTCGCCGCCGTCCTTCTGAGGATGGTTTCCACGTGCCGTGGTTCGTACTTCACCTGCCAGTGGGAGAAGCGCAGCGGGGTTAGGCCGGCGGCGGTGTGGGTCTGGAAGCGCAGGGCATCACGGGTCTGGGCTGAAGGGGTGCGGTGGTAGCGCCAACCGTCGGTCTCGACGATGAGACCGAGGTCGGGCCAGAAGAAGTCGACCTCGAATTCATTGACCATGGTTTTGGTGAGCGGGACAGGCAGCCCGGCCGCGGTGGCGAGCGGGCGGAAGAGCCGTTCCAGCTCGTCGTCGGAGAGGCGGAAGGTGTGCTTGTCGAGGATCTGGCGGAGGGGGCGAATGCCCGGCTCGCCCGGGTGGTTCTCGAGGGCCCTGCGGAGGGCGTCGGGGTCGATGACGTCTCTCTTGTCGGCCTCGTTGATCGCGCGCTCTAGGGCCTTCGGCCCCGAGACCGTTGCGAGGTCTAGGAACGTCTGAACAGGCTGGGTAAGGGGGATATTCAGGCGCTTGGTGATCGCGCTGGAAGGTAGGGATGGACGGCGGTGGCAGCGGACTCCGCGTTGGCGAGATTCGGAGGCGCGCCTGACGCTGAGGTCGATGTAGTCCGAATGTTCCTTGCCGAAGCCCCAGAGCGCCGCGGCGCTGCGATGGCTGAGGGCGGCACCCGGTCCGCAGGCGAGAACGGCGGCCATCCAGCGCCCCTCGCGGCTCAGGTGGCGGCGACCTACCGCGTAGACGCCACGCGCAATTGGGTGCAGACGACCGGTGCGCGTGCGATGTTCGATCGCGCGTTTGGTGAATCCCAGCGCCAGCAGTTGCTCGCGCGCCACCACACCATGCTGGCGTCGAACCAACTCCCACGCCGTCGAATCTCGCCTCTCCGAACTTGTCCCCCTCATAGCGAGGACAAGTTCGGAGTCGCCGAATCTCGCCCCCCTTACCCAGCCTGTTTTTCTGCTGTTTGCGCGCTAAGCCGCTGCGGTCTCGGCGCCAGCCGCCTCGCGCAGCGCGTCGGCGCGGTCGGTGCGCTCCCAGGTGAAGTCGTCGTCGGCGCGGCCGAAGTGGCCGTAGGCAGCGGTCTTCTGGAAGATCGGGCGGTGGAGGTCGAGGTACTCGCGGAAGGCGCCGGGGCGCATGTCGAACTCGGCCTCAACGAGGCGGGAGATCTGGGCGTCGGGGAGCTTGCCGGTGCCGAAGGTCTCGACCATCAGGGAGACCGGGTGGGCGACGCCGATCGCGTAGGCGACCTGGACCTCGCAGCGCTGCGCTAGGCCGGCGGCGACGACGTTCTTGGCGACGTAGCGGGCGGCGTAGGCGGCCGAGCGATCCACCTTCGACGGGTCCTTGCCGGAGAAGGCACCGCCGCCGTGGCGGGCCATTCCCCCGTAGGTGTCGACGATGATCTTGCGGCCGGTAAGGCCGGCGTCACCGACCGGGCCGCCGATCACGAACTTGCCGGTCGGGTTGACGAGGAACTCGCCCTGGAGCTCGCTCTCGTCAAAGCGCCCGGGCACCTCCGCCTGCAGGACCGGCAGGATCACGTTCTCCCATAGCGCCGGCTTGATCTGGGCCTGCGAGTCGACCCCCTCGTCGTGCTGGGTGGAGATCAGAAGCTTTTCGACCGCGACGGGACGGCCGTCGGCGTAGCGGACGGTGACCTGGGTCTTGCCGTCGGGCCCGAGGTAGCCCATCGTCCCGTCCTTGCGCACCGCCGCGAGCCGTTCGGCGAACCGGTGGGCGAGGTGGATCGGCATCGGCATCAACGCCTCGGTCTCGTCACTGGCGTAGCCGAACATCATCCCCTGGTCACCCGCGCCAGCAACGTCGAGCACGTCGTCGTCGCCGGGGTCAACCCGGGTCTCGTAAGCCTTGTCGACGCCCTGGGCGATGTCGGGCGACTGTTTGTCGATCGAGGTGAGGACCGAGATGTGGTCGCAGTGGTAGCCGTAGTCGCCGTGGTCGTAGCCGATGCCGCGCACGGTCTCGCGGACGATGTCCGGGATGTTGAGGTGGACGTCGGTGGAAATCTCCCCCGAGACCACCGCCATGCCGGTATTGACGAGCGTCTCGCAGGCGACGCGGCCGCCCGGGTCGCCCCCCATGATCGCGTCGAGGACGCCGTCGGAGATCGCGTCGGCGACCTTGTCGGGATGGCCCTCGGTGACGGACTCGGACGTGAAGAGGTACTCGCCCTCAGCCAGCGGCTTCGAAGTAGTCATGGCGGAAGAGTAAAGGAATGTCGACTGGCGTCGGCGGGTCAGTCGGAGTAGCGACGACGGCCCGAGGCGGGGACGAAGTCGATGATCAGGGGGACGCCCTCCAGCCCGTACGCCTCGCGCATTCGGTTCTCCAGGTGGTAGGCCCAGTCGCGGCTGATCAGTTTGCGGTCGTTGACCTGGATCGCGACCCGCGGCGGGCTCTCCCCCACCTGGGCCGAGTAGTAGAGGCGCAGGCGCTTGCCGCGTTTGGAGGGCGGCGGGGTCTTCGCCACCACGTCGCTGACGAAGCGGTTCAGCTCCGGGGTCGGGATCCGCTCCGCTGCCTTGTCGGCCAGTTCCAGCGCCCGCGGCAGCAGGGTGGCGACGTTGCGCCCCCATTTGGCCGAGACGGTGATGACCGCGGGGCGCAGCCGCAGTTTGCGCTCGACCCGGGCACGGGCGTCGTCGATGTCGGTCGTCGTCACGTCCCACTTGTTCATCGCCAGCAGGGAGGCGCAGCCAGCCTTCATCGCCATCTCCGAGACCCGCAGGTCCTCGGTCGTCACCCCCTCAAAGGCATCGCAAACGACGATCGCGACATCAGCCCGCTCGACCGCCCGTTCCGAGCGCAGCTGCGCGTAGTAATCGACGGTGCCGGCAACCTTGGAGCGGCGGCGCAGGCCGGCGGTATCGACGAGGATCGCGCGGCGACCGTCGACCTCGACCTCGGTGTCGATCGCGTCGCGGGTGGTGCCGGCGATGTCGGAGACGATCACCCGCTCGGAGCCGAGGAAGGCGTTGACGAGCGAGGACTTTCCGACGTTGGGGCGGCCGATCACGGCGACGCGGGTGGCGTCGTCCTCGTCGGGCTGCGGCTCGCGGTCGCCGAGCGCGGCGGCGATCGCGTCGAGCAGGTCGCCGGTGCCAAGCCCGTGGGTGGCGGAGACCGCGATCGGGTCGCCGAGGCCGAGGCCGTGGAACTCGGCGGTGATCGCGTAGTCGTCGGGGCGGTCGGCTTTGTTGACGACGACGATCACCGGCACCTGCGAGCCGCGCAGCGTCTTCGCCAGCTCGGCGTCGCCGGCCCGCAGCCCCGCGCGGCCGTCGACGGCCATGACGATCGCGTCGGCTTCGGCGATCGCCAGCCGCGCCTGCGCCTGTACGTCCTGCGCCAGCTCGGCCTCGTCGCCGAGGTCGATGCCGCCGGTGTCGACCAGCTCGAAAGCGATCCCGTTCCATTCGGTCGCGAGCCGCTTGCGGTCGCGGGTGACGCCGGGTTCAGGCGAGGTGACCGCCTCGTTGCCGCCAACCAGGCGGTTGACGAGGGTGCTCTTGCCGACGTTAGGAAAACCGACGACGGCGACGGTCGCGAGGCTCATGCGAGGCCTTTCTCGCGGGCCAGGGCGACGACGCGGGCGACGACTTCGTCGAAGGAGAAACCGGTCGTGTCGAGCTCGACAGCGTCCTCGGCGGCGCGCAGGGCGCCGTGCTCGCGCTCGATGTCGCGGGCGTCGCGGCGGCGCTGCGCCTCCAGCACCTCCTCGAAGTATTCGCCGGTCTGGGCGGCACGGCGGTTCGCCCGCTCCTCGTCGGAAGCGGTGAGGAATATCTTCAGCGGCGAGTCGGGGCTGACCACGGTCCCGATGTCGCGCCCCTCGGCGACGTAGTTGCCGGCGGTGATCAGCGCTCGTTGGCGGGCGACCATCGCCGCCCGCACCCGCGGATGCACCGAGACCACGGAGGAAGCGGCGCTGACGTCGTAGGTGCGGATCATGTCGCTGACGTCGCGCTCGCCGAGCAGGACGCGCGGCCCCTCGAAGTTGATCTCCAGCCCCTCGGCCATCTCCCCCAGCGCCTCGCCATCGTCAAGCGAGACGCCGCTCTCCAGCGCCGCCAGCGCCACGCAGCGGTACATCGCCCCCGAGTCGAGGTAGGTGAAGCCGATCTCGCCCGCGACAGCGCGCGCGACCGAGGACTTGCCGGCCCCGGCGGGGCCGTCGATCGCGATCACCATTACGGCAGCGTATGCGAGGTGAGGAAACGCTCCAGGAGACAGTTGTAGGGGTCGCCCGTCTCGGGGACGCTGTGGCCCTTCCCTTCGATCGTCGCCCGCTCGGCCCCCAGCGCCTCGGCTAGCCGGTCGCAGACTGCCTCGAACACGGGAGAGTGCCCGCCGGAGACGACGAGGACCGGGAAGTCGGCCGCGGCGAGGCGGTCAAGCGGCACCTCTCCCTCCCAGGGCGGGCGCTCGCGCATCGCCAGCTCGGCCCCGCGGCGCAACGGCTCCGGCAGCTCGCTCGGCGTCTCGCGGGCGGAGTTGGCGCCGAAGCGGAACATGCGGACGAAGTCGAGCGGCGTGATCGAATCAGCCGTACCGTAGAGGCGCTCCCCGTTGGCGATCATCTCGGCCGCCTCGGGCGTGCCCGCCAGTTGCAGGGTGCCCGGCTCGGAGACGGTGAGCGAGAGCACCGCCTCGGGGCGCAGCGCCGCCGCGTAGAGGGCGATCACCGCGCCGTAGGAATGCCCGACGAGATGCGCGCCCTCGCCGAGCAGCTCCGCGAACAGCGGCGCTTCGACCTCGAAATCGTTGCGCGGCAGCGGCGGACTGTCGCCGAAGCCCGGCCGGTTGGGGAAGATCAGCGTCCAGTTGCTGCCGAGCTCGCGCTGGCGCCGCCAGGTCAGGTCCGCGCCGACAACGCTGCCAGGGACGAAGAGGACCGGCGGGCCCTCCCCCAGCCGCTCGACGTCGAGGTCGGCGCCCCGCACCTCACCCCCCAAGCAGCGAGCCGAGGTCCTGCTCGAAACCGGGGTAGCTGACGGCGGCGGCGTCCATGCCGCGCACCTCCACCCCCTCCTTCGAGGCGAGACCAGCGACGGCGCCGAGCATCGCGATTCGGTGGTCGCCATGCGAGTCGATCGTGCCGCCGCGCAAACCGCCGGTGCCCTCGATGACCATCCCGTCCGACGTGGCCTCGACCTTGCCTCCGAGCGCAGTGAGCGCCGCGGTGACCGTCTCGATCCGGTCCGACTCCTTGCGCCGCAGCTCCTCGGCGTCGCGGATGGTCGTCGTGCCTTCGGCAAAGCAAGCAGCGAGGGCGACCAGCGGCAGCTCATCGATCGCCAGCGGTATCTCGGCGCCGCCTACGTCGGTGGCGACGAGGGGTGCGGAGCGGACGCTGAGGTTGGCGGTTGGCTCACCGCCGCGTTCGCCGGTGAACTCGGCCTCGAACTCCACCCCCATCCGGTCCAGGATCACGAGCAAGCCGGTCCTGGTCGGATTAACACCGACACCTTCCAGCAACACCTCACTGCCGGGAACAAGCAGCGTGGCGACTACGAAGAAGGCAGCCGATGAAATATCGGCGGGAACGGCGACCAGGTCGGGTTCAAGTCGCTCGATGGGCTGCGCGACGACCGCGTTTTCGTCCCGCTCGATCGAGGCCCCTGCCGCGGTCAGCATCCGCTCGGTGTGATCGCGGCTGGGTAGGGGCTCGACGACCCGCGTCTCACCCTCCGCCAGCAGACCCGCGAAGAGCAGGCAGGACTTGACCTGGGCGCTGGCGATCGGCATCTCGTAGGTGATGCCGTGAAGCGGTGCGCCCTCGATCTCCAGCGGCGGCAGGCGATCCTCCCGTGCGCTGAGATGAGCGCCCATCTTCCTCAGCGGCCCTGCGATCCGGTCCACCGGGCGGCGGCGGATCGACTCGTCGCCATCGAGAGTCCACTGCTCCCCCACCTGCCCCGCCAGCCATCCAGGCAGCAGCCGCAGCAGCGTTCCCGCGTTGCCGACGTCGATCGTCGCGGGACCCGCACCGCGCAGGCCGACGCCAAGGATCTGCAGCTCGCTAGCGATCCGCCCCGGGTCAGCGTTCTCGACCCGCGCCCCGACCGCCTCGACTGCCCCCAGCGTCGAGCGCGTGTCGGCGGCATCGAGAAACCCGCGGATCGGCGTCTCTCCCTCCCCCATCGCCGCGATCAGCGCCGCGCGGTGGCTGATCGACTTGTCGGATGGCGGGCGCAGCCCACCGCGCAGGGGTCCCGAGGGGTCGAAGCGCGTCATCGGCCGACCCTATTCGCCGCTGCCGAGGACCGTCACGGTGTGGCCGAGGCCCCGGACCAGCTCCTCCGCCTTCGCCGCCTGCTCCTCGCCGCCGACCCAGAGCGAGACCGCGCCGGAGGTCATGTCGGGAGCCGGGTGCAGGGCCATGTCCTCGATGTTCACGCCCGCCTCGCCCAGCGCCAGCGCCAGCTCGGCGATCGTCCCGGGCTTGTTGGCGACGACGATCCGCAGCTCGCGCAGCGGCCCCGCCTCCGACTCGGCTTCGAGCAGGCGTTGGCGCGCCTCGCCGGCGGCGCCGTGCCAGGCGGCGAGCGACTCGCGGTCGCCCTCGCGGATCAGCCGCGCCGCCTCGCGCAGCCGCTCGCCGACCGAGTCGACCGAGTCGGCGACCGCCTCGCGATTGCTGGCGAAGATGTCGGCCCAGATCGCCGGGTTCGACCCCGCCACGCGGGTCGCGTCGCGGAAGCTCGGCCCGACGTCCGGCAGCCGCTCGGTTTCCTGCGTCAACGAGTCCGCCGCCTCGCTCGCCAACACGTTCGCCAACACGTGCGGCAGGTGGCTGACCGTCGCCATCAGGCGGTCGTGGCCCTGCGGGTCGATCGCCTGCGGCCGCGCGCCCAGCGCCGCGAGCGCCCGCTGCAGGCGGTCGTAGAGCAGGCCGCTGGACCGCTCTGTCGGGGTCAGGTACCAGCGCGCCCCCTCGAACAGGTCCTCGCGCGCGTTCTCCACCCCCGCCGTCTCCGCCCCCGCCAGCGGGTGGCCGCCGATGAAGCGCTCGTCGCCGCCCACCGCCTCGACCAGCTCGCCCTTGGTCGAGCCGACGTCGGTGACGACCGCGTCGGGGCCGGCGGCGGCGAGCGCCTCACGCGCCTGCTCCGGCAGCACAGCCACCGGACCGGCGCAGAAGACGAGGTCGGCGCCCTCGCAGGCCTCCGCGACCGAGTCGACGCCGCGGTCGATCGCCCCCAGCTCGACCGCCCGCGCCAGCCGCTCCGGGCTGCGACCGCTGCCGACCACCTCGGCGTCCAGCCGCCGCCGCGCGGCGAGCCCGATCGAGCCTCCGATCAGGCCCACCCCGAGGACGGCGATCTTCATGGACGAGGGCGCGGCCTCACGAACCGCGCCGCGCCTCCACAGCGGAAGCGAGTCGCTCCAGCGCCGAGACGGTGTCCTCCCAGTCGATGCAGGCGTCGGTGATCGACTGCCCGTAGACAAGCTCCTCGCCCGGCACCAGGTTCTGCCGCCCCTCGACCAGGAACGACTCCAGCATCACCCCGACGATCGCCTTGTTCCCGTCCGCAACCTGGTCGGCGATGTCGCCCGCGGCGAAGAACTGCTTTTGCGGGTCCTTGCCGCTGTTGTCGTGGGAGGCGTCGATGACCAGCCGCTCCGGCTGCCCAGCGACGCCGAGCGTGACCAGCGCGTCCTCGACCTCCGGCGGGTAGAAGTTCGGCTGCCCGTGGCCGCCGCGGAGAATGATGTGGCAGTCGGGGTTGCCGGTCGTGTGCAGGATCGCCGGCTGGCCGGCGTCGTCGATTCCGGCGAAGGCGTGCGGAGCCGCCGCCGAGCGCAGCGCGTCGACCGCGACCTGAATGTTGCCGTCGGTGCGGTTCTTGAAGCCGATCGGCATCGAGAGGCCGGAGGCGAGCTGGCGGTGGGTCTGGCTCTCCGAGGTGCGCGCCCCAATCGCCCCCCAGGCGACGCAGTCGGCGATGTACTGGGGCGTGATCGGGTCGAGGAACTCGCAGCCGATCGGCAGCCCGGTGTCCAGCACCTCCAGCAGCAGCTTGCGGGCGATCCGCAGCCCGGCGTTGACGTCGCCGCTTTCATCGAGGTGCGGGTCGTTGATCAGCCCCTTCCAGCCGGTCGTCGTCCGCGGCTTCTCGAAGTAGACGCGCATCACCACCAGCAGCTCGTCGCGCAGCGCCCGCGCCGTCGCGCTCAGCCGCGTCGCGTACTCCATCGCCGCTTTCGGGTCGTGGACGCTGCACGGGCCCACCACGACCATCAGCCGCGGGTCTTTCCCCTGCAGCACGTCGCGCACTTCTTCGCGGCCGCGGATGACCACTTTCGCCCGCTCCTCGCCGAGCGCTAACTCCGCCAAAAGCCGTTCCGGCGGCGACAGCTCGACGACTTTCCCGATCCGCTGATCGCGGACGCCGTCTCGTTTCGCCCCCTCCATTCCGATGAACATATTGCCTTTACCTTTCTCCAAACCCCTGAAATCGTACTTTCTGGTCGTTCGCTGCCGGGTCGGTTCGGCTCGCGAAACGCAACGCGAACTCGGACGGCGCCCGGCGGAAGATCTGGTCTTCTGGCGACATGCAGCCGCCAGGCCGGGCGCCTAGCTAAATCGCCAATACCAATAGGTGAGGTGAGCTGGCGCGACGAAAACGTCGAGCGCGCTGCTGCCAGCCGTGGATGTCTCTTTGTCCAACCTCACGTTGTTGGACGTTGTACCACGAGCACAGCTTTAGTCAAGTAATTCCGACAGGACGCGCAGGAAGCGCTCGTTCTCCTCGACCGTCCCGTAGCTGACGCGAATGTGGCCGGGCCCGCCGAGGGCCTTGCCGGGGCGAACGGCGATCTCGCGCTCGGCGAGGCCGGCGATGACTGCGGCTTCGTCGGCTTCACCGAGGTCGATCCAGGAGAAGTTGGCGTGGGAGTCGGTGCTCTCGAGGCCGAGCCGCTGCAGCCCTTCCTCGACGGTGAGGCGGGCGGCGATCGTGCTCTCGACCCGGCGCAGGACGTCGTCCTGGTGGCGTACCGCCTCCGCCCCGGCCGCCTGGGCGAGGGCGTTGACGCTGAACGGCTGGCGCACGGCGTCGACCGCGGCGCGGAAGTTGGCGGAGCCGATCGCGTAGCCGACCCGCAGTCCAGCGAGGCCGTAGCACTTGCTGAAGGTGCGCAGGACGACAAGGTTTGGGAAGTCCTTCAGCAGGTCGAGGCTGGCGTCGGGGTCGTCGTGGGCCTGAAACTCGACGTAGGCCTCGTCGAGGATGACCGTCACGTGGCTGGGGATCTGCTCGCAGAAGGCGGCGATCTCGGCTGCGGGGATGTGGGTCGCGGTCGGGTTGTTCGGGTTGCAGACGATCAGCAGCTGCGTCGCCGCGGTCACCTCGGCCGCCATCGCGTCGAGGTCGTGGACGGCGCCCTCGGCCAGCGGCACGCGGATCTCCCGCGCCCCGGTCAGCGCTGGCAGGTACGGGTACATCGAGAAGGACGGCCAGGCGTAGACGATCTCCGCCCCGGGCTCGCAGAGCGCGTCGGCGGCGGCGAGGAGGATCTCGCAGGAACCGTTGCCGACGGCGATCCGCCCCGGCTCGGTCTCGTAGCGGTCGGCGAGGCGCTGCCGCAGCAGGGTCGCGTCGGGGTCCGGGTAGCGGTGCATCGCCCCGGCGGCCTTCTGGATCGCCTCGACTACCTGCGGGTGCGGCGGGAACGGCGACTCGTTGGAGGCGAGCTGGGCGATGTTGCCCGAGGCGATCGCCTCAGGGGCCTGCCCGGTCGGGACCCCGGCCTGGTAGCCCGGCATGCGAGCGAGCTTCTCCGCGAAGGTGATCGTCATCGGCAACCGATTCTGACGGACGCCGGGTCTACTGAGCCGCGTGGAGGTCGGCCCGCAGCTTCTGCGCCTCGCCGGCGTACACGTGGACCGGCTCGTGATCGGCCGCAGCGTAGAAGTGGAGCATCACCCTGATCACCCGCGGCATCGAGCCCGGGACGGGGATCTCGCGACAGCAAAGCAGTGGCACCGAGTCCAACCCGAGCTTGCGAGCCGCGACCGCCGGAAACTCCGCGTCGAGGTCGTCGGTGGTCGTGAACAAGCAGCTGACCATGTCGGCCGGCTCAAGCCCGTTGCGCTCGATCACCGCGCGCAACAGCTCCTCGGTCGCCCCAAGGATCGCCCCCTCCTCGTTCGCCTCTGCCTGTGTGGCGCCGCGAACGGCGAAGAGGCGCTGCTGGGGCGGCTGGTAGGCGCCGGCTTCCAGGTTTCCGTTGCTTCCGTTCCCGCTCACTCCTATAAATCTTCTCAGAGGAGGGGGGCGAATCTCCGAGCAGTGCGACTTATGACCGCATAGCGGGCAAAAGGAACACTGCACGAGGACACGCGGTCGCGACGCAGGCGGCACGCCAGCATGGCGTGGCATCGCGGAGCCAGTTACGGCGCCTCGGGATGAGCGACACGGCGATTTCACGATCTGCCGAGGCGGGTCGACTGCATCCCGTATTTCGCGGGGTTTACGCGGTGGGACACGCGCGGCTTACCGAGCGTGGACGCCTGATGGCCGCCGTCCTCGCTTGTGGGAAAGGGACGGTGATCTCTCATCGCAGTGCAGCTGCGCTCCTGGGCTTGATCGACAAGGGACCAGTGGTGATCGACGTCATCGCTCCCGGCTCCCGAGGCCGCAAGATCGACGGCATCCGCTTCCACCGCGTGAGGCCGACGCGGCTGGAGGAGACCGGCACCGTCGCCGGCATCCCCTGCACCAGCCCGGCGCGGACGCTGGTGGACCTCGCTGGCACGGTGGGCGATTTGACGCTGCGCAGCGCCTTCGAGCGGGCGGCGCAGAAGCGCCTCCTCGACATCGCGGCGATCGAGGCATCGATCGACCCGCGGCGACGGGGGATGAAGGGTTTGCTCGCCCTTGTCGAGAAGTGGCGAGCCGCGGCGCCGCTGACGAAGACCCGCGGCAAACTGAAAAGCCCGCTGGAGGCGAAGGTGCTGCCTCTGCTCGTCCAGCGCGACCTGCTCCCGCCCCTGATCAACGCGCCCGTCCAGATCGCCGACGGCCGCATCGAGGTCGACTTCCTTTGGCCCGACCACCGCTTCGTCGTGGAGGCCGACAGCCGCGACTTCCACGGCACGGCCATGGCCTTCGAGCGCGACCGCTGGCGCGACCGCGAACTGATTCGCGCTGGCTACTCCGTCCTGCGCGTCACCCACAAGGAAGCGGAACACGAAGTTGAGGCTGTCGTGGACACCATCGTCTCGAAACTCGTGGGCGGCGCGGGGTGATGAGCAGAGTCCCCCTCCCCACCTGCAAGTAGGAGGGGGACTCTGCTCATCACCCCGTAGCCGCGTCGCGCAATTCGGCGATCTCGTCCTCCGAAAGGCGGCGCGCAGCACCGTCCTCTAGATCGCCGAGCGCCAAAGGCCCGAAGCGGACCCGCCGCAGCGCCACCACTTCGTTCCCGACCGCTTCGAGCATCCGGCGCACCTGGCGGTTGCGGCCTTCGCGAAGGACGATCTCGATCTCCTGCTTGCCGAGGCGCTTCACTTGCGCGGGTGCCGTCAGACTGTCCTCCAGCTCCACCCCGCCCCGGAGGCGCTCGAGGTCGCGGTCGCCGATCGCCGCCTTGAGCCTCACCACGTAGGCCTTCGGCACTTCGTACCGCGGGTGCGTCAACCGATTCGCCAGCTCGCCGTCGTTGGTCAGCAACAACAAGCCCGAGGAGTCGGCATCTAGCCGTCCCACCGGATACAGCCGCGCCTCCGTCTCGACCAGATCGACCACCGGCCTCCGGGTCCCGGGCTCTCGCGCGGTCGAGACAACCCCTACCGGCTTGTTCACCGCCCAGACCTCACGCGCCTCCGCCGCGACCGGCGCCCCGTTGACCCGCACATCATCGCCCTCCCCCACGTCCCGCGCCGGATCGGTGACGACCTCACCCCCGACCGTCACCAGCCCCTTGGCGATGATCTCCTCGGCCTTACGCCGCGACGCTACCCCGCCGTGCGCGAGGAATTTCGCCAGCCTCACGCGCTACTCGGCGCGCTGTTCGCCCGCTTTGAGCAGCCGCTCGCGCAGCTCGCGCTCGTCCTCCGGGCTGGGGTCGAACTTCGAGGGGTCGGGGAGCTGGTCGAGGCCGCTGAGGCCGAAGAGCCGCTCGAAGAGCTCTGAGGTCTTGAAGATCGCGGCGCCGAAGCGGGAGCGGCCGGCCTCCTCGATCAGGCCGCGCTCGGCGAGGCTGGTCACCGCCGACTCGGAGCTGACACCACGGATGCGGGCGATCTCCGGCCGCGAGACCGGCTGCAGATAGGCGACGATCGCCAGCGTCTCGGCTTGGGCCTGAGTCAGCGGTGGCGTCCGCGGCTTCGCCAGCAGGCGCCGCGCCGCGTCCTCGCTGGCCGGGTCGCCGGCGAGGCTGAAGCCGCCCGCGACCTCGCGCAGCACCACTCCGCGCTTGCCCTCGGCGAGGTCCTCGCGCAGCAGCGCGATCGCCTCTTCGACCTGGCCCTCGGTCGCCTGCGTCGCCTCTGACAGGTCCTTGACCGCGACCGGCTGCGGCGAGAGGAAGAGCAGCGCCTCGACGGTGCGGGAGAGGTCGCTCATCCGCTCTTGGTCATCCCGCTCGTCGGAATCTTCTTCACCCGGATCGGGCCGAAGCACTCGCCCTGCTCCCAGGTCACCTCGCCCTTGCGGTAGAGCTCGAGCATCGCGAAGAGGGTGACCGCCTGGGTCAGCCGGTCCTCGCCACCGAACTCCTCGTCGAAGTCGAAGTCGGAGCGGCGCAGCAGCGCATCGCGGACGGCCCGCAGCCGCCGTTCCAGCGAGACGGTCGGGCGGATGTGGCTGATGTCGACGTCGGGCGGCTCGGTCAGCAGGTCGCCGAGGGCGGCGCCGAGCTGGTCGGGGTCGTAGACAGCCGAGGCGGCCTCGACGGCGACCCGCCGCAGCTCCGGCGGCAGCGGCGCCGAGCGGTAGAGGTAGCCGCGCTGGGACTCGAAGCGCTCGGCCAGCTCGGCCGCGGCGTCGCGGTAGCGCCGGTACTCGAGCATCCGCGCGATCAGCTCCTCGACCGCCTCCTCGGGTTTCAGCTCGTCCAGCTCGTCCTCCGGCCCGGGCAGCATCAGCCGCGACTTCAGCTCCAGCAGGGCGGCAATCAGGACGAGGAACTCGGTCGCCACCTCCAGCTCCAGCTCGCCCTCGCGCTCGAGGTGCTCGACGTAGGCGACGACGACCTCGCCCAGTTGCAGGTCGAGCAGGCTGACCTCCTCGCGCAGGACGACCGCCATCAGCAGGTCGAACGGCCCGGCAAAAACGTCGAGGTCGAGATCTAGGTCGAGGTCGGCGACGGCCACTAAGGGCAGACTAGAGGCGAGACGAGACGGCCGCTCCCGATCTCTCGGCTATTTGGGGCTAAGCGCGGCCGAAGCCCATGCGCTCGCGGACGTCGGCGACGACCGGGGCGGCCATCGCGCGGGCCTTCTCGGCGCCGAGGGCGAGGACGCGGTCCAGCTCGGCCTCGTCGGGGCGGAGCTGCTCGTAGCGCTCGCGGACCGGGGCCAGGTACTCGACCACCGCCTCGGCCACCGCCTTCTTGAAGTCGCCGTAGCCAGCGCCCTCAAACTCGCTTTCAACCGCCGCCTGGTCGCTGCCGCGGGCGACGGCGAGGATGTCGATCAGGTTGGTGACCCCCGGCTTCTCGGGGGAACGTTCGATCTCGCGGCCGGAGTCGGTGACGGCGGAGCCGAACTTCTTGCGGATCGCGCCGGGCTCGTCGAGGACGAGGACGGTCCCGTTCTCGGTCCCGCCGGTGGTCGACATCTTCCGCTCGGGCTCCTGCAGGTCCATGATCCGGGCGCCGACCTCGGGGACCAACAGCTCCGGAACGACCAGGGTCTCGCCGAAGCGCTGGTTGAAGCGACGGGCGATCTCGCGCATCAGCTCGACGTGCTGGCGCTGGTCGTCGCCGACCGGCACCTCGGTCGCGCGGTAGGCGAGGACGTCGGCGGCCATCAGCACCGGGTAGTAGAAGAGCGCCGCCGAGGCGAGTTCGCGGTCCTTCCCCACCTTTTCCTTGAACTGGTGCATGCGGTTGAGGTCGCCGTGGGCGGTGACGGCCGAGAGCAGCCAGGTCAGCTCGGTGTGCTGCTCCACGTCGGACTGGCGAAAGAGGATGCAGCGCTCGGGGTCGAGGCCGGCAGCGAGCAGGATCGCGGCGGTGTCGTAGACCCGCTCGCGCAGCTCGGACGGGTCATAGGGGACCGAGATCGCGTGCAGGTCAACGATGCAGAAGATCGCCGGGTCGCCCCGGTCCTGGCCCTCGACGTACTGGCGGATGGCGCCGATGTAGTTGCCCAGGTGCTTGCGGCCGGTCGGCTGGATGCCGGAAAAGATGATCGGTTTGGACATGGAGACGGAGCCTAGTGAGGGAGCCGGGACCGGTGACCCCTCGCTCGGACAATCGGCGGTCTAATTAGACCGCCGATTTGAGTATCCGCCCGCTCGAGGGGTCACCGGTCCCGGCTCAGAACAGGTTCGGCCTCATGTCCGCACTCGCCAGCTTGGGCTGAGCCACGGCTTGGGAGGGCTTTGGTGCGCCGCTTCGGGTTCTGGACGCCGAGGCCGGCGACGATTCCGCCGATGATCATCAGGATCCCGGCGATCCCGATTCCGAGGTGGAAGGAGGAGGTCGACGCTTCTTCCGCCGCCTGCATCACCCGCTCGGCTTCGGCGCCCGGCACGCTGTCGGTTTCGGGGACGGCCAGCGGCTTTTCCTTCGCTTCTTCGACCGCCGCGGCCCCGGCCGTCGAGAGCGGCGCCGGGCCGAGATGGTCGTCGAGCTTGGCGCCGAAGCCGGCGGAGATGACCGCGCCGAGGATGGCGATCGCCAGCAGGCCGGCGACGCGGGAGACTCCGTTGTTGACCCCGGAGGCGACTCCCACCCGGTGTTCGTCGACCGAGTCGAGCACCGTCGCGGTCAGCGGCGCCACCGTCGCCGAGAGCCCGACCCCGAAGACGAGCAGGCCCGGGAGGACGTCGACCAGATAGCTGGCGCCGGTGTCGATCCGGATCAGGAGCAGCAGCCCAATGCCGCCGATGATCGGGCCGGCGGTCATCGGCATCCGCGGCCCCGTGCCCGAGGCGATGCGGCCGAACCGGGGCGAGAGGAAGAACATCAGGATCGAGATCGGCGTCGTCGCCAACCCGGCCTCCAGCGGCGAGTAGCCGACTACCTGCTGCAGGTAGAGCCCGACGAAGAAGAGGCCGCCGATCAAGCCGGCGTAGGTCGCCAGCGTGGTCAGGTTGGTGACCCAGAAGTTGCGGATCCGGAACAGGCCCAGCGGCAGCATCGGGTGGCGGGCGGTCGCCTCGCGGAGGATGAAGAGGCCGAAGCAGAGGATCCCGGCGGCCATCGTCGCCCAGACGATCGGGTCGCTCCAGCCGCGTGAGGGCTGCTCGATCAGGGCGAAGGTCGGGCCGCCGAGGCCGATCGCCGAGAGCGCGATCCCGGCCCAGTCGATGCCGAGGAAGGCATCCTCGTCGCGGCTCTCCTCGACCGAGTGGAGGGTGAGCAGGACGGTCGCCGCGATCAGGGGGATGTTGACCCAGAAGATCGCCCGCCAGGAGGTGATGCCAATCAGGGCGCCGCCGCCGGCCGGGCCGATCACGGTCGCGATCCCGGTCCAGGCCGTCCAGGTGCCGACCGCCTTGCCGCGCGCTTCGCCCTCGAAGGTCGAGGCGACGATCGCCAGCGAGCCGGGCACCAGCAACGCCCCGGCAATCCCCTGCAGGGCCCGCGCCCCGATCAGGAACCCCTCGGTGGGGGCGATCGCACAGAGGACCGAGGTGATGCCGAAGCCGATCAGGCCGACGACGAAGATCCGTCGCCGCCCGAACTGGTCGCCGAGGCTGCCGCCGACCAGGAGCAGCGAAACGAGCGCCAGGGTGTAGGCCTCGACCACCCACTGCTGCCCGGCGAGGCCGACGTCGAGCCCTTCGCTGATCGCCGGCAGGGCGACGTTGACGACCGTGCTGTCGAGGAAGACGATCGTCGAGCCGAGGATCGTCGCGATCAGCGTTAGCAGCTGCCGGCGGGACACCCCGACGAGTCTAGGTAACCGGGTGCCTGACACTGCGCATCTCGGCGTCCTCGTTCGGTCATGTGCAGAGCACACTCCCTCTCTCGTCCTTGACCTGCTTGGTCAGGCGCCCGGTTCGCGGAGTTGTGCTGCGGGAGTGAAGAAGTTGCGGTAGGCGAGGACGGTCGCGGTCAGGGCGGAGATCGAGACGCTGCCGAGCAGGACGTAGAGGAGGATCAGCTGCAGGCGGACGGCATCGGTCGGGCTGGCGCCGGCGAGCAGCATCCCGACCATCGTCCCCGGGAAGAAGATCAGGCCGGTGGTCTTGGTCGAGTCGACGAGGGTGATCATCCCCGAGCGCAGGGCGCGGCGGACGGTCGGCATCGCCGCTTCGCGGGCGGTGGCGCCGAGCGCGAGCGTCGCCTCGATCCGCGCCCGCGACTCCGCCATCTCGTCGCCGAGGCGGTTGAGGGCGACGGCTGAGGCGGTCATCGCGTTGCCGATCACCATGCCCCCGACCGGGACCAGGTAGCGGGGCGTCGGTTCGAAGATGCCGAGGGCGACGACGAGGCCGAGCGTGGTGCCGCCGGCCAGCGCCAGGGCGATCAGCAGCGGCTTGAACGATTCCGGGACCTTCTTGGCGCGGCTGCGGGCGGTGATCGCGCCGAAGAGGACCATCACCGCCAGCAGCGCCAGGACCAGCCAGATCGAGTCGACGTCGAAGATCAGCTTGATCGCGTAGCCGACGAGGGTGAGCTGGACGAAGGAGCGGACGGTGGCGATGCCGATGTCGCGCTCGAGGTCGGCGCTCCACCAGAAGGAGATCGCGGCGGCGAGGGCGACCAGCGCCAGCGAGGCGGCGACCTGCCAGAGGTCGACGTGGATCGAGGTGGCCGCTGCCGGGATCATGCGAGCACCTCCGCCAACGGGCCGCAGCCGACCAGGCGGCCGCTCTCCAGCCGTAGGACCCAGTCGCCGAGGCGGCGCGCCTGCTCGGGGTCGTGGCTGACGAGGACGATCGAGATCTCCAGCTCGCGCCGCAGCTCTTGGAGCGCCGCCTCGATCGTGTCGCGGGCGGCGTGGTCGAGGGCCGAGGTCGGCTCGTCGAGAAGGAGGACTCGCGGCCGCTGCGCCAACGCCCGGCCCAGCATCGCTCGCTGCTGCTCGCCTACCGAGAGCTTGGCGACGTCGCGATCGGCGAAGGAGGGGTCGAGCCCGGCGAGGCCGAGAGTGCGGGCGGCGTCGAGCTCCTCGCCGGCGAGGTCGGCGGCGTAGCGCAGGTTCGACTCGACCGTCCCGGCGAGCAGCGCCGGCAGCTGCGGGACGAGGGCGACCTCGTGGCGCAGCGCCAGCGGCTCGTAGGAGCGCAGCGGTTGCCCGCGGTAGTCGATCTCGCCGCGGTCCGGGTCGGCAAGCCGGTTCAGCAGCCGCAGCAGCGTCGACTTGCCGGCGCCGGAAGGGCCGACGATCGCCGTCGCGCCCTCCGGGATCCCGGCGCTGAGCGAGTCGAGGACGGTCTTGCCGCCGCGGTCCAGCCCCACCTCTCGCAGCTCGAACAGCACCGGCGGATCATCCCACCCGCAAGATGGCTCTCGCTGCGCTCTCCTCTATCGATCCTCGCGCGTTCGGCTGGAACAATCCCGGGTAAGGAGATCGAACGATGGCTAGAGCAATTTGGAGTGGAACTATCAGCTTCGGGCTACTGAACGTGCCCGTGCGCATGTACAGCGCGGTCGCGCGGCGCAGCATCGCCCTGCGCGAGATCCGCGAGTCCGACAGCGCCCGGATCAAACACCGGCGCGTCGCCGAAGGGACCGACGAGGAGGTCCCCTACGAGAACATCGTCAAGGCTTATGAGCTGTCGCCCGGCCAGTACGTGCCGCTGGGCAAAGACGAGATGGCGGCGCTGGCGCCGGAGAAGACGCGCGCGATCGACGTCCAGGACTTCGTCGACATCGAGGAAATCGACCCGATGTACTTCGACAGCCCGTATTACCTCGGCCCCGCCGACGGCGCCGAGAAGGCCTACTCGCTGCTCGCCTCCGCGATGGAAAGCTCGGGCAAGGCGGCGATCGCCCGCTTCGTCTTCCGCAACAAAGAGCACCTCTCGGCGATCCGCGCCTCTGACGGCGTGCTGACGCTGACCACGATGCGCTTCCACGACGAGGTCGTGCCGCCCTCCGAACTCGACGACTCCCTCCCCGACAAGGCGCCGAAAGTCGCCAAAAAGGAGCGGGAGATGGCTGAGCAGCTGATCGATTCGCTGAGCACCAAGTTCAACCCGAACGAGTACCGCGACGAGTACCGCGAGCAGCTTCTTGCCCTGATCGAACAGAAGGCCGAAGGCAAAGAGATCGTCGCGCCCGAAACCGAGGCGCCGAAAGCGACCAAAGCCCCCGACCTGATGGCGGCGCTGGAGGAGAGCATCGCCGCGGTCAAAGAAAAGGGGGCTTCTTCGAGCGACAAAGGCAAAGCGGCGAAAGCGAAACCGAAAGCCAAAGCCGCCTCAAAGAAAAAGAGCAAAGCGAAAGCCAAAAGCTCTTCCCGCTCGAAAACCAAAGCCAAAGCTTCGAAATAGGCGCGTAAGCCGTGGGCGAGACGCGGCAGGTCGAGGTCGACGGCAAAGAGCTTCGGCTGACCAACCTCGACAAGGTGCTCTACCCGGAGACCGGGTTCACCAAGGGCGAGATGGTCGACTACTACGCCCGGGTGGCGCCGGCGATGGTCCCCCATCTGAGCGGACGGGCGGTGACGCTGCGGCGCTTCCCGGAAGGGGTC
>Ga0068851_10000341_pt1 | contig 21077 bp, 17 predicted proteins | sample KBSCornC12_FD_66588 | JGI IMG/M metagenome (GOLD analysis project Ga0068851, IMG submission 66588) | Corn rhizosphere microbial communities from Kellogg Biological Station, Michigan, USA - KBS Corn C1-2 | ecosystem: Host-associated > Plants > Roots > Rhizosphere > Soil ...
CATGAACTTGTCGTTGCTACTCATGGCCGTTCATTTTATAAATGCAATGTGGATGACCTGGAGAAGATGAAACAGGACATGCAGACGCTCACTTGTTTTGATGCAAAATTGAAGGCCCGGTCCTCCACTCGCTGGGGCAATCGCTCTGCAGAATGGATGGACTATAATGATCCGCATGTTACATTCCCTGTTTTTTATGCGGATACAGGTTTAGCAGTTTTACAAGTATATGCAGACAGTTTGCTGCTGCATACGGAGAACTTCCATTTGTATAAAGGACTCAGTTATTATCAATATCATTTGACGATGGATGAAGAGGCGACATCAGGATTGATCAATTATTTAAAATCAAAAGATCCAAAAGCAAATCCTGTCATCAAGAAAAGAGATAATGATCTGTATTATTTGCCGTCGGGGAAATACACTTTAGTGGTAAGGAGAGATGGGAATAATAGTTCGTGTAGTCTTGAAATAAAATAAAAGGCAGAGGAGGCAGAAGAGGCAGAAGGGCGGAAAGGGAAAATAAAAGTTAATTGTGGCAGAGAAAATAAGAATCGACAAATACCTGTGGGCGATCCGGATCTATAAGTCGCGGAGCATTGCGACTGAAGCTATCCGGGATGGAAAAGTAAAGCTGCATGGTGATACGATTAAATCATCTGCACTGATTGGTGTTGGTGATGTAGTCGATGTGTTTAAAGATGGATTCCGGTTTAAATACAAAGCAGTGCAGTTAATTGATAAAAGAGTATCTGCTGCATTAGCCAAGCCTTGTTACGAAGATCTAACTCCGGAAGAGGAATTGAATAAATACAAAATGTGGTTTGTTGGCAAAGGTGGACCTGAGCGAAGAGAGCGTGGTGCTGGTCGGCCAACGAAGAAGGAGAGACGGGAGATTGAGGGGTATAAGGATGCGGATGATGATTAGTTGAATTATCTACCTCGCACAGAGAACACAGAGTTCACGGAATATATTCCTTCTAACTTGGTTATTGGATACGGTTGGTGAGCGTAGTCGAACCATTGGATATTCCCCACTCACTTCTTACTTCCCTATTCTTCCTTCCTTATTCTTACTTCATTCATGTTCTCTTCCTTGTCCTTTCCCCGATTTAGCCGCAGCATCAAGTTCCTCATCTTCTTTGGTATGTCTCAGTAAAGTTTTATTGACCGGGGGATCAGGCTGACCAGCATCCACCCAGGCAGTGTACCAAACATCTCCAACCGCTTTTACTGCAACGCGAAAACGATCTTCAACCATTTTATCCATCGCTAGTTCATAAGCCTTTGCATATCCGGCACATTGAGTGCGAATGTTTGTGTTGTTGCGGTCTTCGTAACAGAATTGCTGGTCAGTGGGATAAGTCTGACTCAATCTTTTTTCAATTAATAATACGCTATCTACTTGTTTATGGCTGGAGAACACAAGGTTCCAAAAATAATCTACTGGCTTATCAATGTAGGTTGCCGTTCCGACCACCATATCAAATTCATCAATGGCATATAATTCAGGAATCCGGCTTTCCCAAAAAGCATGTATGCCAACCTGGTCCGTTAATTGTCCATTATAATTGGCAGTCGTATGAAGAGGAACACAAGCATCAGCAACATAGTGGCCCATCTCCGCCGACGTCCGCATGATCCTATCATAATCGCCGGCTTTAAACGCACTGGTCAGCCTCTTCTGCATGACTTGCAAATGAAAAGGAACAATACCGTGTGGTGTCAATTTATCAGACATGAAGAGAATATCACTCTTCCTGCATTTAACATCAGGAAAATACATTTTCAAACTATCACATGTAATGATAGCTTCATCAGCATAATATTTCCCCAGGTAAGCCTCGTGAACAAGATCCAGTCTCGCTTTGAGATCTGTTATGGTATCTCCCCAAGAAGAAGGCGGAATGGCTCTTAAAAAGAAAATAGAATCAGCTCCCCTCAATGTATAGACTTCAATGTTTAATGCCAGTGCTTTATCCCAATATCTTGGCATATGTTCATAAGGCAATTTACCCCAATGATCTAAATCGATAAAGTGACGCACCGCTTCGAAACGATTCGCATATCGACGCTTGTCAGGATCCACAGCATGTTCGGAGAGGTAATCGATGTTAGGTTTATACCAACCAATCATTTCATCCGGCAACGTGTATACCGCAACCCGATTGATCAGCGTATGTCCGAAAAATCCCCACTCCGGATGGGCAGTAAATAATGATATGATCAACAACAAAGCGGTCATTTGCCGAAGAAATAATCATATGAACGAAAAGCAGGTTTGATAACTTCATATTGCGCCAACATGAAATCACGTCCTTCATAGTCGATGTAATAATGACTGTACGGAGCAGAAAAATCAGACTCCTTTGGTGAACCGACAGGATAAAACCGGAGATGTGAACGCTTGTCAGGATAAACGATCCTCATGTCCATAAATGGTTGCAATTGCAAAATAGAATCCTTTTTAGGCATATCGTTCATATAATCTTCACAAGCCAAAGCACTGAGATTAGTCAGATAAGACCTGGCAATGTTCGTAGTTTGTCCTTGCCTGATTGGTGTAGTGGTATATAGCGGATCAACAGCATACCCCATTCCTTTTTTATACAATTTAAAAGAATGAAGGTGCTGCTGCGGATAATCCACGATAATCGAATCGATCTTATCATTGTCCTCCATCCAAAATCGTACATCACGCCAATCCAACGGTTGCAATGCATAACGCGGGCGAAGACTACCATCAAACCCGGGCAAGTTGAGACAATAAGGTTGCGATGATCCTTCTTTAAGAAAGAATGTACCATATTCATCCTGCGTCACGCCGCCAACATAATAACTCAGCAAGGGCTTCCCCGACAAATCAAAAATCTCTACATGGATTCCGCTCGTCGCCATCGTTTTCAAAATATCTTCATTTGCAGCCCTGTTCGGAATGTGATCGAGGTTCTGTGCCTTAATCCCGGCGAGTAAAATATCAACGCTGGATTGACGGGCTTTGTAATTGTCATTAATGGTCCAATGATCCCCCACTCGCTTTAGGTCCGAACGAGATCCGTTTTTATTGGTCAGGATAATGCGGCCAATGGTGAGTGGATTTTCAATTCTGAAATTACTTTCGGCCCGGTTGATGTTCGTGTCAGGATCCTTCTTGTTAGAATACAGCAGATAGATGACCACAGCCAGCAGAACGACCACGCCAAATAATATTACTAATCGTTTCATGCTGCTATTCCATATTTACGTTTACGAATATACTGATAGACAACGCCAAGTATGAGAATTAATCCAAGCGGTCCAAGAATATTGATCATTTGCCATTTCAATGCCTCTTCTTTTGATTTCGCTACATTCAACAATCGCAGCTTGATGTCCTTTGTACGTGCTTCAAGAACACCACGATCATCGAGCATGTATTCGACAGAATTGAGAAGGAAATCACGGTTGCCGGTATAGGTTGAATTTTCATATTTATTATAACCTAATGGAGCGATATCACCAGTTGCAGCGTTGACCAAATTCTTAATGATGTCACCATCCGTCACGATCATTATTTTCGCTGAGTCACCCTCAGCTTTAAATTCAACACCTGCTTGTTTCAATGTGGCCAATTGTTTTTCAGAAAGCCGGTTGGCAAACATGGATTGAAAATTACCTTCCAACATGACCGCGAGTCCAAGATGACTTTTGTTAAATAACGCCAGATCTGGTTCTTCTTTCAGGATATCAAAGCTGATCCTGACCGGTGTCAATTGTGTCCGTGAATTGGTTGAAGACTCCAGCAACATTGTCTTGTGGATTTTCGTCGCCGTTTGTATCGTATCTACACTGGATGGAAATTCAAGTTGAATGCGATCCAGTCCTTTCGTAATTGGATGATTCGACGTACTCGATACCAGGACGTGATAATACCAGGGGAATAATTCTGTCTGCGGTTTATCGCCTTGCATGCCGACCACCATGGGGATCTTGGTGCATTGCAAATCAAGGACGAGATTGGGATTAACTCTTGCACCGAATTTAAAAAAGAGCGGATCAAGACCAAGATCATTGATCGGGGGAATGTAGTATTTGTTTTTATTAATGCTGTCGATGGAAACCAAAAGTGGATCGATCAGGAAGATCACCTTACCGCCATACATGAGATATTGATCAAGCATAAAGAGTTGTGCCTCGGAGAAATGCTCCATCGGTTTTGCAATGATCAAAACCTTCACGACATCGGGAATGATAATAACACTGTCGAGATTGATACGACGAACGTCATGGGATGTGCGCAAATCCTTTTCAATAGAACCAGTTTGCTTGTCTGTCAATTCACCTTGCCCTGTTGTGAAAGCAATGGTGGCGGGTGCAAATTGTTTCAGCTTTTGAATTCCATCAGCAATTTTATATTCTAATAAAGCAATACTGTTATTGAGAATAAGCTCTTTATCCGCTCCTGGGATATCATCCTGAAGGAGATTCACCACGATACTCCTGCTGCCAAAATGCATGATGGCGTATGGATAGATGTACTGCGTGGAAGCGACGGTCCCTTCATTTACTCTAAGCTGAGTGGGAATGATTCCTTTTTTGCCTAAGTCTTTGCGACGATCATTGATTTCTTCGACTGAGCCTGCATTTGGATTTTCAAAATCATATTCGATTTCCGGATTGACTTGTGCAAATTGTCTCAAAATATCGGAAGTGGCTTCCCGTAATCGTTTAAAGCCTGCCGGAAATTTTCCATCTAATAACACTTTGATATAAACACGGTCATTGAGGCTCTTGACCAGGTTCTTTGTAGCAGGTGTTAACGTATATCGTCTCTCTTCAGTGGCGTCAATTGTCGTGTAAAGAAATTGACACACGATGTACACCAATATCAGTATTCCCGTGATCAATGTTGCGCTGATAGCAACTTTTCTATTATCCGATTTCAAGCCAGGTAATTTCATCGATCAGCTTCGTTTTGAAAGTGATGCCCAGGTCCAGGTCACGCAGAGACCAATGAGGCAGATGAAATAAGCAAGGTCGCGGGTATCAATGACACCACGACTGATGGAATAATAATGGAAGTCGATGCCTAAGGATTCAATCAGGCTATCGAGATTGCCTGCAAAAGAGGCTAGCTTACTGATATAATAAAATCCATAAAAGAATACAAAACAGAAAAACACGGCTAATACAAAAGCCACAATCTGATTTGATGTTTGTGCAGATGTAAATAATCCTATTGCGCAAAAAACTGCGCCCAGCAGAAAAAGCCCAAAGTACGATGCTGCAATTTGACCAAGGTCAATATTACCCACTGGTGATCCGAGTCGATAAATTGAAAAGACATATAAGGTTGTTGGCAGTAAAGCAATGATCAGCCAGGTCAATGTGGCGAAATATTTTCCTAAAACAATTTTCCATGAAGAAACAGGACGAGTCAGAAGAATTTCCAGCGTAGCGGCTTGTCTTTCTTCTGCAAAACTTCTCATCGTAAACGCCGGTATGAGAAAAATAAAAATCATGGGTGCAAGAGCAAACAAGGAATCAATACTCGCAAATGGTGTAGCGAGAACACTGAAATCAGGAAACACCCAAATCATCAACCCCAGCACTGCCAATAACAACCCAAGGGTGATATAAGCAATCATCGAGCTGAAATAACTCCCGAGTTCGCGCAAGTAGATGGCTCTCATACGGACTGTGTGAGTTGTTGGAAAATATGCTCTACACTTTCTTCCATCGAGGACATTTCCAATATTTTCAAATTTTTACTCACGGCGAAATCGAAAATAGCTTCGTTGATCGCAGCTTCTTTTCCCGTGATGATAAAAGATTGATCACCTTTTTGTTCCATGGACACAAAACCATTTATCTCTCTTAATGTATTCGGATTGACCGAACGAGAAAAAGTAACTTTTGCGCGATGTTGTTTCGTCAGCATTTGACTGAGCATTGGAATATTTCCATCGGCTACGATCTTTCCCTTATTGATGATCACTACCCGATCACAAAGTGCTTGCACTTCCTGCATGATATGTGTAGAGAGCAAAATGGTTTTCTCTTTTCCAAGTTCGCGAATTAACTGTCTGATTTCAATCAATTGATTGGGATCGAGACCTGATGTGGCTTCATCGAGGATGAGTACTTCAGGATCGTGAAGGATGGCTTGCGCAAGGCCGACACGTTGGCGATAACCTTTGGAAAGAGAACTGATGAGCTTATGACTTTCCGGAAGCAATCCTGTCAATGACAAAACTTCTTCAATACGATGCGCAGGGTTTTGCATTTTGTAAACACGTGCTACATAACGCAAATATTCCCGGACGTACATGTCGATGTATAATGGATTGTTTTCCGGGAGGTATCCGATCTTAGCTCTGATTGAGGTGGTTTCTTCCCTGACGGGCTGATCATCGACCAGGATTTCACCCTCATCGGGAGCGAGGTAGCCAGTGATCATCCGCATGGTCGTCGTCTTTCCGGCTCCATTGGGTCCCAGGAAGCCAAGGATCTCGCCTTTAGCCACTTCAAAAGAGATGTCGTCGACAGCCCTTTGATGACCGAAAACTTTTGAAAGGTGAGAAACGTGGATCGACAAACCGGTAGGTGTTTACTTGGTGAAAACGGCCTCAAAAATAGCTTATTTCACCGCTATGGATAATGAGATGTGAAGGGATGTCGGCAGAAGGGCGGAAGGGAGGAAAGGAGCAAGGGATTAATGGAGCAAGGGAGGAACGGAGGAATGGGTCAAAATAGGAATTGCTAATTTCCCTTCCTCCTTTACTCCTTTCATCCCTTGATCCCAATGTTTTTATTAACTTTTATTAAGGAAAAGCTACCAGCGTTTTCTGGCAGATAGATATATCTTTGGCCTTCGTAATATATGCCGTATGAGTAAAGACCTGAAACCCAAGAAGAAACCCACCACCAGCAAGCCCAGTGCTACTACGGCTGCGCGGAAGTCCAATACTACCAGGTCACAATCTGACTTTCCGTTGATCTTCGACCGGAAGAATTACATGATTATTGCTATTGGTTGCGGAATTATAGCTTTTGGCCTAATCCTCATGCTGGGTGGCGCCATGAAAGATCCGAATGCCTGGGATGAAAGTGTGATCTATAGTTTCCGGCGCATCACATTGGCTCCAATCTTTATCCTCGCAGGCCTTGGCGTAGTCGGCTACGCGATTTTCAAGAAGTAATTCCCCTCTCTTCGCATGAATGCATACCTGGAATCCATCATCCTTGGCATTGTCCAGGGGATCACTGAATTTTTGCCCATCAGCAGTGACGGTCACCTTGAATTATCGAAATGGCTCTTAGGCGATAGTCATAGTGCTTCTGAAAGTTTTATGATGACCATCATTCTTCATTTTGGAACCACTTTTGCCATCATCTGGGTGTTCAGGAAAATGATCCTGGATCTCATCAAAAATCTGAACACTCCTGAAGGACGAAAATTTGTTTTGTTGGTGGTGATCTCCATGATACCTGCAGTGATTGTGGGACTTGGATTTGAAACGTTCATGGAGACATTTTTTAGCGGAAGAATTGTATTTGTCGGACTAATGCTGATGATCAATGGGATGATGTTATTAGCTTCTGATTATTTTCCAAAATCTGATAAACCCATCACACCTATAAAATCATTGTTGATTGGTGTTGCCCAGGCTATTGCTATTCTGCCAGGCATATCCAGATCAGGATCTACTATTACCACTTCACTGGCACTCGGTATCGATCGGAAGCAAGCGGGCAATTTTTCATTTCTCATTGTTGTGCCGTTGTTGCTTGGCAAAATGGCGAAAGATATTCTCGGCGGTGATCTCGTGATGAGCCAGGAGAAAGCACTTCCATTATTAGTTGGATTTATTTGTTCATTCGTAGTTGGCATCTTTGCCTGTCAATTAGTACTCAAAGTTGTGCTGAAAGGCAAACTGAGTTACTTTGGTATCTATTGCTTAATTATTGGTGCCCTTGCTATAGCATTAAAATTGTGGGTAATTAAAAGTTGACATAGTCAATCTTAAATCCCAAATCTTAAATTTTCAATCTTAAATCCCCAATCTTAATTTTCAATCTTAAATCTTAAATCTCCAATCTTAATTTTTTTGATATGCTTCCTTTTAGTACTGATTTAAAGGATACTGATTTTCTTGCAGGAAGCTTGCTTATGGTGGATAAACCTCAGGGATGGACTTCATTTGATGTAGTCAATAAAATTCGGGGCCTTCTTCGAAAAAAATTTAACACCAAAAATATCAAAGTGGGTCACTCCGGTACACTCGATCCGATGGCCACTGGTCTGCTTTTAATTTGTACAGGAAAATGGACGAAGGAACTTCAACAACTTACCGGTTTGGATAAAAAATACCAGGGACACATTATGCTGGGTATCGAAACAGCGACCTATGATGCAGAAGGAGAAATCATTTCCACACTTCCTGTTCCTGATATATCCAAAAATGACATTGATGAAATGCTGAAAAAATTCATTGGTGAAATTGACCAATATCCACCGGCATATTCAGCTATCAAAAAAGATGGGAAGAAACTGTATGAGCTTGCCCGCGCCGGGAAGGAGGTTGTGCTTGAGGCTAGGAAAGTAAAAGTGTATGGTATTCAGTTGTTGGAATTTAATTCTCCAATTCTGGAAATTCTGCTCCACTGCGGAAGTGGATTTTATGTGCGGTCATTGGCGCATGATCTTGGAAAAGTAATTGGTTGTGGGGCGCATCTGTCTTCGCTCAGGAGGACGGCAATAGGCGATTATTCTATTGAGGATGCGTTTGCTGTGGAGCAGATTGAAAATATTTTGGGGTAAAGTGAAAATAGTTGGGGGAAACGGTAACGTTTCAGGGGACTCGAGACACTATCATCCAGACAAAACAGTTTTCGCCGAAATCTATTTGAGAGGTCGGAGCGGACCTGCTTTGGAATTAAAGAAAATGGAAAAGGATTTCGACGAAATCATAAAAGATAGTCGGAACACTATAACTATGCCTGTTAACGAGGTTGGAATAACAGCGCCTTGTGAAAAGCACAAGGAGACAAAACAGTTTTCTTCGAAATCTTATAGAGAGATCGGACCGGGTGAGGATCGTCTTATCTAAAGTTTTTTTTGTTAAAATCTTGAAGACGGGTAACGTTTTACTTCTCTCAAGACACTACCCTCCAGACAAAACAGTTTTCTTCGAAATCTTATAGAGAGTTCGAAACAGTCGAGGATTGTTTTGACCAAAAATTGTTCTGTCGCAAAACGCTCGCAGCGGGCCAAAAGGATTTCGACGAAATCATAAAGATCATTCGTCGCGGACCCGGCATGCTTATCCTTATTCTTCTGTAAAATTATTTCCATTCCGCCCTTCTACCCTTCTGCCTTTCTGCCATTCCGCACTACCGCCCTTCTGCCTTTCAGCCCCTAAATCCCCTGAAGGGGACTTCCTCTTCCGCCTCTTCTACCTCTTCTGCCTCTTCTGCCTCTTCTGCCCTAAACTTTTCCGGGTTTTATATTGGCAATATCCAACCCATCAAACCTCCCCGAACTCATCCACAACATCACCACCGGCCTTGTAACTCGTAATTCCTTAATTCGCAATTCCAACTCCTCCCCACTCTGCACCACAATCAAATCAGGCGCATTGAAATGCACGGCCAACTGATCCGCTGATAAATCCGGTAATCGTTTACTGGCCAAAGTATGCGGACTGAAATAAACAATCTTATAATCCGCATCCTGCAATGCATCGGCATACAAAGGAAGAAATCCGGGATTGAGCGAACTGAAGGTGTGCAATTCAAGACAAGCAACAATTTTTGCATCAGGATGCTTCTCTCGCACAGCTTCAACAGTCGCCTTCACTTTAGAAGGTGCATGGGCAAAATCGTTGTATACCGTAACTTCTTCATTTTTATTTAATAATTGCAATCGCTTATTAGCTCCGGTAAAAGATTGAATCGCTTTTAAAATACTTTCTTCATCAAGTCCAAGTTTCTGGCAAGCTAAAAATGCTGCACTCAGATTTTGCATATTATGTTTTCCAAAAATCCGCATCGGAAAATCTTTACCATTCGATGCGCGAACAACCACCTGATCATTTTGAAGGGAATAAGAAAGCGCATGGTAAGGAAGGCATGCACAAACAGGCGATACTTCATTAACTAGTTTAACTAACTCAGGATCATCAGCGCAATAAATCAATGTATTTTCCTGCTCTAAGGATTCAATGAGTTGCCTGAATGGTGCGACGTAAGATTCGTAAGTAGGAAATACATTCATGTGATCCCAGGAAATCCCGGTGATGATGGTGATATCAGGATGGTAATGCAGAAATTTTGGCCGGCTATCCAATGGACTACTTAGATATTCATCTCCTTCCAGCACAATGATCCCTGCATCTGAAATTACAACTGGCTCAAGATCCCCTATTCTCGCCCCAACCATCCGGTCAGCAGGTACCTGGCATTGATCCAGGATATGGGCAATCATTCCGGTAGTGGTCGTCTTTCCATGACTGCCAGTGACCACCACCCTGGTCTTTTCTTTCGAGACCCTATACATAAACTCCGGGAAGGACTCGATCCTAAGATTTAACCGCTGAGCTTCCAAAAGTTCAGGATTATCCTTCCTGGCATGCATTCCAAGGACAACAATGTCAATATTTGGCGTAATCCGTTCAGTATGCCAACCGGTCGACTCAGGAAGGATCCCTAAAGCTGCCAGCCGACCCTTACTTGGCTCGTAAATCTCATCATCTGAGCCACTTACCTCATGCCCTGCCTTCTTCATGGCAATAGCCAGGCTATGCATGATACTACCCCCAATTGCTATAAAATGAATTCTCATCAGGGGGCAATTTCAGCTATTCCATTAATTTTTTCCCAAAAACCCGCTTTAATAAAATAATTTTGCGGTTTGAACCATTATATAGGGCAACCTGTTGAACACATATATTAAAATAAAGCATTGGAACTCATGAAATTATCTTCTTTCAAATCTGTATTAGTAGCGCTTGGTTTTGTGGCTTGTCTTTTCACCATGTCAAGCTGCAATAAAGGTTATGGTTGCCCGGCTGATTTCTCCGTTGACGCATCGACTGAGATCCCAGCTTCGGTTGTTCCATCCTGCTAAGCCCAGGACCCTTCAGGGTTCCTTTTACACTATGAGACCATTGTCCGATATTCTGGTCAATGAATTCTCAACACACCAAATTCACCTGATTAATGCCTGTTATCCTTCATTCTCCTCGATTGGGTTTGAATGAAGTATACGTCGTTTCCACACGGGATGGCTCTGAAACCTTGTTTAGTCATAGGTTTGCTTCTACCTATCATTCAATGTATGGTGCAGTTAGTGAGAGTCGCCATGTATTCATCCAAAATGGGTTACAGACTCAGCTGGACAAGCCCGAACTGCATATCCTCGAACTCGGCTTTGGAACAGGATTGAATGCCTTTCTCTCCTACTTATTTTCAATAAAACACAAAGTCAGGATATCCTACACCGGGATCGAGGCTTTCCCTATTGAATTAGCAGTTGCTAAAAGACTGGACTATCCGGGCTATCTGGCAGCAAGTGAATCCGGAGATATTTTCCTGAAAATGCATGAAATGGATTCCTTTGAAATGGATTCTTTCTCATTTAATCGATCACCCAGTTGGGATTGGTTCACTAAGGGCGTTGAGTTTGATTGCATATTCTTTGATGCTTTCCATCCTGTTGCACAACCAGAACTTTGGACACAGGATATTTTTGATGCCATGTTCAAAGTGACAGCAATCAATGGATGCCTGGTCACTTATTGTGCTCAAGGGGAAGTCAGAAGGAAAATGCAGAAATCAGGTTTTGATGTGGAGCGAATCTCCGGAGCAACAGGCAAAAGGGAAATGTTGAGAGCTATAAAGAGATAAACAGCATCTTTTCTTCCCCCAACTTTCTCTACTTTCATGCTACTAAAACCGGCAAGTGACCCTCAATACATTGCATCTCCCACCCTGGCTCTCCTCAAAAAAATTTATCCTGGGACTCCTGGCAGGCCTTGCCATTATTGCGAGTATCCAATCGCTTATTCGTCCTTACAAAACTTATTATGAAGGCGGTATATCCTACCCTTGCTATAACAATTACCTGATCTTCAAACAATCGTTTTTTCATCTGCTTCACCATCAGGATCTGTATGTCTTGTATCCAACAGAACATTGGGATCTGTTTAAATACACACCGACATTCTCTCTTCTCTTTGGAGCATTTGCATTCCTTCCGGATTCGATAGGATTGACATTATGGAATCTCGTGAATGTTCTGGTTTTAGCACTGGCTGTTTATGCTCTTCCAAAATTGACAGTCAATCAAAAGAGCCTTATTCTTTTGGCTTGCTCCATTGAAGCTATGACCGCCATGCAGAATGAGCAATCCAACGCACTCATCGCAGGACTCCTTATTTTTTCATTCGTGCTTTGTGAAAAAGGAAAATTTATTTGGGCAGCAGCGTGCATCATACTCGCCACCTTTATCAAACCATTTGGCATCGTAGGACTGGCCCTTTTGCTGTTTTACCCAAGAAAAGTCCGGCATTTGGACAATGGTATTTTATGGTCGATCGTCTTGTTAATTCTTCCACTGATTATTGTTTCTCCTGGTCAACTCATTCATCAATACCAAGGCTGGCTGACCGTATTGGCTGCTGACCAATCCCAGCATTATGGATTGTCGGTCGCAGGCTGGTTACATACGTGGTTTCATTTTGATCCAAATAAAAACCTGATTGTCGCGACAGGAGCATTGCTATTCATGCTTCCATTTGTTCGATTCAAAATGTATGAGCAGTATTCCTTTAAGTTGATGGGATTGGCTTCTATGTTGATCTGGATCGTCATCTTCAATCATATGGCAGAATCACCAACGTTTATCCTGGCCTTGGCCGGGGCCTCCATTTGGTTTTTTTCAAAAAAAGCAACAGTACTCGATGTCATTTTGTTTTTACTGGTCTTAGTACTGACTTCGCTGTTTACCACCGACATCGTACCCCATAGTATCCAAACCACCTACCTGCGTCCCTATGTCATCAAAGTAGTGCCTTGCATTCTCTTGTGGCTCAAGATCATCTATGATATGATGGCGATGCCTAAAACGGCTCCTGAATTAACAGTTGCTCAACCCGCATAACCCATTTGTCGTTATTTCAGCAGGATTAAGAAACGAAAGGTATTTTTGCACTTCACTTTTTCTGAAATCAGATTATGTCAGATTCTAAAGTACTGCTTGGTGTAGGTTCGCGGGTAAAGCACCCGGCCTATGGCGATGGCGTTGTGATCAGGCTACACCCGATAGCCTACGAAGTAGCCTTCATGTTGTATGGCTTGAAAAATGTTGGCAAAGACTACGATCAATGGGAAATCATTGATCACGTCGAATCCACGGAATCCGTCACGTATACGGAAGCAGAAAAATCACTGATGAAAATATTGCGCAATTGGAGCGACATCAGTGAAGTGGTGCCTATCGGTGATAAATGGAAAGGCGGCACCCTGATCATGAAGCCAATGGATTCCTCATTGAAACCAAAAGATCTGCCAATAGAAACTTTTTTTCACAAAATCGTCATGTTACGCGATCGTGTGCGCGTATTGGAACAAAAAATCAACAGTCATCCAAAATTAGGTGACGAAGAGAAAGTCGATATGCAGCAATACATCACTCGCATTTATGGCAGCCTCACCACATTCAATATCATGTTCCGTGACAAAGACCACCATTTTGTTGGTGATAAAGCATAAATGCTGATGAAGTGGTTTTCTCTTTTTGTTTTCTGTTGTTTGCTTTCCTCTTGTATTAAGTTTGGAGAACCTTACACGGGCTTGCCTCCAGGTCCATGGCGAGGTGTTTTGTATCTCAGTAGCGATACTACTGGTTTTGACGAACATTCTGGCGGAGAACTACCGTTCAATTTTGATATTGTTTATGATACTCGTGATTCGTTTCACATGGTGATCCACAATGGTAGTGAAGACATCCCTGTCACTGACATCACAATGGGAACCGATCGCAAAACAGGACACGATACGCTCTTAATCAATTTTCCAATTTACGAAACACACTTTCGCGCTGAATATGAAGAAGACTGGATCGAAGGATGGTGGATAGCCGGTAACCGCAAGGATTATAAAATCAAGTTTAAAGCTACCTACGGAAAGAATTTTAGATTTTTTGAAAATCCGGATCCACCAAAAATGGATCTCACCGGAAAATGGGAATGCAATTTTGAAGTTGACACCAAGACACCATACAAAGCTCTTGGTGATTTCAAACAAGTTGGCAATAAAATCACTGGAACATTTTTAACCTTGACCGGCGATGATCGTTATCTCGAAGGACAGGTCAGTGGAGATCGTTTGTTTCTTTCTGTGTTTGATGGCAGCCACGCTTATCTCTATGAAGCAAAGATTTTACCTGATGGAACGCTTTCAGGAATCTATCGCTCAGGAATCCATTACAAAACCTATTGGGATGGAAAACGAAATGATACGCTTCAATTCAAGGACCTCGGCGATCCATTGGCACAAACTAATATGAAAACAGATGAAGTGTTTTCTATTTCATTGCCAACTCCGGAAGGACATTTAATTAATCTTAATACACCACCCTATTCAGGCAAACCTAAACTCATCCAGATCATGGGTACGTGGTGTCCCAATTGTAGAGACGAAACCAGTTTTCTATTAGATTATTTAAAAAAACATCCTGATCCCGGATTTGAAATTTTGGGAATTTCTTTTGAAAGACAACCTGATACTTTGAAAGCACTCAAAGCCATTCAGACGTACAAAGAAAAATTGCATATCCCTTACACGATCGTTTATGGCGGCAGCAATGACAAAAGTCTTGCATCAGAAAAATTACCCATGCTCAATAAAGTGATGGCTTATCCGACGATGATATTTTTGAGCGCAAGTGATCATGTGGTTTCAATTCATACTGGATTTACAGGACCGGCCACTTCTGAGTATCCCGCCTTCGTCAACGAATTTGATCAATTGGTGACTAAAATGAAAAACGCGAAATGAAAAAAACCGTTTTGATTACCGGAGCAACCAGTGGAATTGGATTAGCCACCGCAAGAGAATTTGCCGCCAACAACTATGATCTTATCCTCACCGGTAGAAGAGAAGATCGTTTGGAACAAATCAAAGATGAACTCAGCTCTTCGTATCCTGTAGAAGTCACTACGTTATGTTTCGATGTCCGGAATTATCAGGAGTGTGAAAAAGCCCTTACAGGTATTTCAGTTCCAATAGATATTCTCATCAATAACGCAGGACTGGCTCGCGGCCTGGATTATATTTATGAGGGAAAGATTGAACACTGGGAAGAGATGATTGATACCAACATCAAAGGATTACTCTATATCACCAGGTTGATCACACCGAAAATGGTGGAAAGAAAATCCGGCCACGTCATCAACATTGATTCCATTGCAGGAAAAGAAACCTATCCTAAGGGCAATGTATACTGTGCATCAAAATATGCCATCGATGGATTGACAAAAGCTATGCGGGCAGATTTATACACACACGGCATTCGGGTGTCAATGATTTCTCCGGGTCATGTCGAAGAAACGGAATTTGCTCGTGTGCGTTTTGATTGGGATGTTGAAAAAGCTTCTATTTACAAAGATTTCAATCCGCTCACTTCGAAAGATGTGGCGGAATCCATCTATTTCATTGCTTCACGTCCTCCCCATGTCAATATTCAGGACATTGTAGTGATGGGCACACAACAAGCCAGCGCGATGCTGGTCGATCGCTCTGGACGAAAATATGATCAACTTTAATTCACGTTTATATTCCTTCATTATGTTTAAGAAAATCAAATCGCTGCAAGCTTCTTTCGTTCTTGCAGGCCTTGCCTTGGTTACCGCGTGTCAACCGGATCACAAACAGCCACAAGGAACAACCACCGAACCACTTACTTCAAAAGATATGCACACTTATGCCAGGCCCGATGCGGTCATCAAGCATCTTTCCCTTGACCTGAGTGTTGACTTTGTCGTCAAGCAACTATCCGGTACAGCAACTTATGATATTGAAGTAAAAGAAAATGCAGACAGCATCTACTTTGATACCCGCAATCTTGAAATCGGGAAAATATATGTAGATGATCAGGATACACCTTATCAGCTCGGAGCAGATCAGGAATTCCTTGGTGCTCCATTATCGATTCCTGTAAATCAGCATTCCAAAAAAATAACAATCCACTATGCTACTTCTCCAACCGGGGCCGAAGCACTGCAATGGTTAGAGCCATCTCAAACTGCAGGCAAGCAACAACCGTATTTGTTTACACAAGGAGAAGCTATCCTGACCAGGACCTGGATTCCTATTCAGGACAGTCCGGGCATTCGCTTTACTTATGATGCAAAAATCAGTGTGCCCTCTCAATTGATGGCGGTCATGAGCGCGACGAATCCACAGACCAAAACAGCTGATGGTGTTTACACTTTCAAAATGCAACAACCTATTCCAGCCTACCTCATTGCATTGGCTGTAGGTGACTTAGAATTCAGGTCGTTGGGTACTCGCACTGGTGTTTATTCTGAACCTTCAGAAGTGGACAAGGCAGCTTATGAATTGGTTGACATGCAAAAGATGGTCGAGACAGCAGAGTCACTCTATGGCCCATATCAATGGGAACGCTATGATGTCATTGTACTTCCTCCTTCATTTCCTTTTGGTGGAATGGAAAATCCAAGACTCACTTTTGCAACGCCAACTATTCTTGCCGGTGACAGAAGTCTTGTTTCACTTGTTGCTCATGAGCTTGCCCATAGCTGGTCAGGAAATCTCGTGACGAATGCAACATGGAATGATTTCTGGCTCAACGAAGGTTTTACAGTTTACTTTGAAATGCGCATCATGGAAGCGCTGTATGGAAAATCCTATAGCGATATGCTCGAAAGCCTTGGCTGGCAAAGCTTGCAGTCTACTTTAAAAGAATTGAAACCTGAAGAGACTCATCTCTATCTCGATCTCCATGGAAAAAATCCGGACGATGGCATGAATGATATCGCTTATGAAAAGGGTGCTTTATTCCTGAAAACATTGGAACAAGTGGCGGGCCGTCAAAAATTCGATGCATTCCTGCGTAAATATTTTGATGAACATAAATTTCAATCCATGACTACCGCAGGATTCCTGGATTACCTCGATAAAGAACTGATCAAACCCAATAATCTCAATGTCAATGTTGATGCCTGGGTCTATTCGCCAGGTCTGCCTCCGGATGTTCAGCCTCCGGTTTCTGAACGCTTTATCAAAGTTGATGAACAAGTCAAAAACTTTTTAGCCGGTGGTAAGGCATCTACCTTGACTGTGAAGGAATGGAGCACACACGAATGGCTGCACTTCTTATTAGCATTGCCTGATTCATTGCCAACAGCACAAATGCAGGACCTGGATAAAACATTTAACCTGACCAACTCACACAACAGCGAAATTCAGGAAGCCTGGTATAAACTGGCCATTATGCAGGGCTATGGAAAAAGTATCCTTCCGGCTATTCATAACTTCCTGGTCCATGTAGGCCGTCGCAAATTTCTGACGCCCTTATATACGGCCATGATCGACAAAGGCATGAAAACTGAAGCGCAAAGCATCTACCACGATGCCCGGCCGAATTACCACAGCGTGGCCTATAATACGATTGATAAGTTATTTGCAGAACCTAAATAGTTCGTTTCGACTACGCTCAACGACCAGGAGCTTTCAACATGGGATCTCTCTACAATCCTCGACTTCGCTCGGATTTGAGGTTCATGCTGAAGGCACAATAAAATATCATTTTAGTCTAGCTGAACGAATTATTCCAAGGCTGAGCGTAGTCGAAGACTTTAGTTTATGTCCCAGTAAATGCCCCTTGGTCGTTGAGCGTAGCCGAAACGAACAAGGGGGCCGGCGTCCTGGTGTCAGCAAAATTTATACTGAGCTTGTCGAAGTACTCCGTTTTGCGTATGGCTTCTCCTTTGTATATTTGACCTGCATTTCCCCCAAACTGAGATTGGCTTTACTAAAATGGCTTCGCCCGGGCTTTCTCGTGCCACATCGCAAGCGCTAAAGCACAGTTACCAGGTGCTTATGCAAATGTGACTTTCGATTTTGTTCGGACGGGAGTTAGGGAAATGCAATGGAGCACATGACATTTTCAAAACTTGAGCCACGCACTGATAAATTGGTAAGCTCAATTTATTTATTCTGATAACTAAATGGAAAGACCACTTCCCATCGATCATAACACAGTTCGTTATTCGCAGGAGAAAAAACATTTTCCTTTCCACTCGAGATTGGTTTCCATAAAAAATTCCGGCAAGGTTGTTTTCATTCTAATCAGCCTTTCAATTTTATTTGTTGGTGCAAAGCTATTCTCATCTTTCAACTCGCAAAGCAATCAGCCTCCAACATCCGTTCACGCACTGACCAATAGACCTGCAACGGATGCCCGTTTAGTTGTAATGAATCAAACATTTGCAGGGAATGGTACAGCATTAAACTCTAACAACTGGTCTGTGCCATCGAGCTCCTCATGTGACTTGACCAACCTAACTAATGCATTCACCGCAGGAAACATTATTTCATTCTGCACAGTTGGAGGAACCGGATTGGGAGCATCCATGAATATTGGTGGTATTACGGCAACCGAAAATTTTACATTAAGCACTCCCGCAGGAACAATAACCAACCTGAATGATGGAACTGTTATCATAGATGTTGCGAATACAAAGACAGTTGACTTTGTAGCGCAAGCTTTTGGAACCGCATCTACAGCCGGGTATATAAAAAATGGGTCTGGCGCATTCGCATTTGCTGGTGGTACATATACTGGTGGATTTACTCTTAATGCCGGGACCTTTATTTCCCGAAGTTCGTTTGGACTTGGCAATAATGCATCTGGTATAGTAACATTCAATGCAGGAACAGTTGCTGCAACCTCGCCTGCGAGTGCGGGTAACTTCTTTTCTAAATTTGCAAGCCTTATTATTGGTGGGGATATTCAATTTGGCAGTGCAACTGTTCCTGCATCATCAACAGTCGGCTTGAGTTTTAACAGCACTGTAGCCCTGGGAAATGTTCTTCGTACATTAACCTTGGGTAATTCTGGGACCATGCTTTTTGCTGGCGCTATCTCTAATACAGGCACTAATGGAGTCACTTTCACAGCCAACTCAGTTGGATTGGGTCACTTTGAAATCACCAATACATCCAATACCTTTTCAGGTCCTATTAGCATTATTGGGAATGGCTCCTCAGGCGTAACTGAAGTTAGATTTCAAACCGATCTAAGTTTAGGTAATACCAGTAATACCATCAACCTCAATGGTGGAAGATTAGCGACCATTCCTGGGACATCATTTACAATCACTAGCGGCAGAGGCATACAGGTTGGCAACACAACAGGCACTTCAATCAGTGTGATCACTTCCGGAACATTAACCTACAACGGTGTCATTGCTGACCTCGCAGGGTCAACTCCAGGCTCATGGTCCAAGCAAGGTGCAGGTACACTTTCTCTTGGTGGTGTCAGTACTTATACAGGCTCGACAACTATAAACCTTGGTACATTATTACTCACCACTGGTAATAACCGGCTTCCAATAACAACAACACTTAATCTTGGTCAAACTAACAGTGCCAATCTTGGCACATTTAGAATGAATGGTTTCAGTCAACAAATCGCAGGCTTGAATTCCATCCCCGGAACAAATTCAACTATCAATAATGATACAATTACTTCAATCGCACCAGCTATACTGACTATCGGTGGAACCGGAACATACCTCTTTGGCGATGGCAGCAATGAAAATTCCGGCGTTATCACAGGAGCTATCTCACTCGTCAAAAACGGAACAGGAACTCAAACACTCGGCGATGCTAATACCTATACCGGAACAACAACCATCACCAGCGGAGAGCTGCGATTTAATCCACCTGCCAACACGATTTTAAGCGGATCACTGACCATGAATGGTGGCACACTTGGCACTAGTGGTATTGCCAATACTAGAACACTTACATTTTCTTCATTCAATCTCTCTGATAATTCCAATATAGATTTAAGTACGACGAACACCCACAGCATAATCTTTACGGCAGCAGGCACTTTCACCGCCGGGAAAACATTAATGATTTATGGTTGGCAGGGCACTCCTGGTAGTTCTGGCACAAAAGGAAAAATATTTTTTGGAAATTCCGCTGCTGCACTGACCGCCTCACAGGTGGGACAAATAAAGTTTAATGATGGAACTATAAATGCACCGGGCAATATTTCTTCGGCATTGATTTTATCCACTGGAGAAATAGTGCCGGACATCTTCGGTAATAGTTCACCAACTATCCAGATGAATGTCACCAGTACCTCAGATTACATTGACGGTGGCGTGATGTCTTCTCCTGCAACACCATATGCATTGAGCGGAGTCATTAGTGACCCAACAGATCCTTTTAGTCTTTCAGGTATTTATTTCAGTGTAGATGATGCGGAATCAGGCTCAGGCAGTCTTGTAGTTACAGGTTCAAGTAGTAATACTGCTGTTGTTCCTAACGCAAATATCGTCATCACCGGAACGGGTGGAACAAGAAATGCTAAAGTCACGCCAACCGGAGTTGGATATGCTAACATCACCATAACAGTAAGTGATGGCGCGTTATCTGCAACTTATGTGATCAATTATGCAGCCTCTGCTGCTTCGGTTAATAATTCTTCTACTCGATTCCTTACCGGCACCAGCGATGCTTCGACTGCCCAGGCCATCGATGCCAATTATATGTTCGTCGGGGATGATCAAAACCAGGTGCTTCGACTTTACAATCGATTGAACTCCGGATTGCAGGTGAGTGGAAATGATTATTCCACTTCACTGGGTATATCCATGACCAATCCTGAAGTTGATATTGAAGGATCGGTTAAAGTTGGCAGTCGAATTTATTGGTTAGGGTCACATAGTAATTCAGATTTAGATGGAGCTCTTCGCCCGAATCGATATCGATTGTTTGCTACTGACATTTCAGGAAGTGGAGCTGGTACAACTTTGACATATGTCGGCCGGTAT
>Ga0068851_10000344_pt1 | contig 20926 bp, 13 predicted proteins | sample KBSCornC12_FD_66588 | JGI IMG/M metagenome (GOLD analysis project Ga0068851, IMG submission 66588) | Corn rhizosphere microbial communities from Kellogg Biological Station, Michigan, USA - KBS Corn C1-2 | ecosystem: Host-associated > Plants > Roots > Rhizosphere > Soil ...
GCGGCGTGTTCGAGTGGAAACCCGGACCGGTTTTTGCCAACGTCGTACTCGCGGACGAGATCAACAGAACGACGCCAAAGACACAGTCTGCACTGCTCGAAGCGATGGCCGAAAGACACGTTACTGTGGAAGGTGTCACACACCAGCTCCCGGCTCCGTTCATCGTTCTCGCAACACAGAACCCGATCGAGCATCACGGAACTTATCCGTTGCCGGAGTCACAGCTTGATCGGTTCATGCTGCGATTGCGCATCGGCTATCCGTCACCTGCCGACGAGCAGCGCATCCTGCGCGATCGCGAGTATGCCGATCCGCTGGACAACGTCGAGCCGGTGATGAATGCGGCTGAAGTTCTCGAGTTGCAACACGCGGTTGCGACGGTTGCGGTCGACGATGCACTGGTTCGATACCTGATGCGCATCGTGGCGGCAACGCGTGATTCGGAAATGCTGGATCTGGGCGTGAGCCCGCGAGGCACTCTCGCGCTGTTTCGCGCGGCGCAGGCACTCGCGCTCGGCGAGGAACGAACTTATTGCATACCTGACGATATCAAGCGACTCGTCGTCCCGGTGTTTGCCCACCGCATCGTGGTCAGCTCGCGATTCTCATCTTCACTCCGCCGCAGCGAAGAAGCCGAAGCCGTGCTGAATGAAATTCTGAAGACTGTTAGTGTCCCGCTGTGAAGCAATCAGATCCCGCAGGTACGACTCCCAAACAATCGTCATGGCTGCGTGTAATCCTCGGGACGTTGCTCGTCCTCGCGGGTCTTGGCGCAGCGCTGGTGACCGTCCTCGCGCGCCAGGCTAACCAGACTGGAATCGCAGGCGTCGCCGCGATCCTGTCGCTGCTGATCGCTTTGTTGCTCACGATCTTTATTGTCCCGCCACTCGCGCGCTCCGCGCGAATCGAAGTCGCAAATCTCGATTTTCCTCTCGAACCGACGAGCGGCGGCGGAGTGTTTCTGATCATCATCGTCGTGGTGGGATTCGCGGCGTGGAATACCGGAAACAACCTGCTGTTTCTCGTCTTTTCATTGTTGGTTTCGACACTGTTTGTCGGGTGGGTAGCAGCGCGGTCTTCATTGCGCGACTTGACTGTCTCCGCACGGTTTCCGGATCACATCTTTGCAGCAGAAGCGGCTCCAGTGATCGTGACGCTGCGCAACACAAAGCGCGTGTTGCCGTCATTTTCGATTCTGGTCGAGGCGCGTGGGCCGGATCACGATGCAGAGCAAAACCGGCGGCGACGTTATCGCAAGCGTCTGCTCGCGTACTTCAGTTACGTGCCGCACAAGGCTGCGGCCGAGCAAAAAGTAGATCAGTTGTTTCCGCGGCGTGGTCACGTGTTGATCGACGGGTTTGAGTTGTCGACTCGTTTTCCGTTTGGATTCTTTCGTCGCCGGCGACGGCTCCGCGCGCGTAACGTCGACATCATCGTGTATCCGAAGCCGGAGGTGATCGGCGACAAGTTGCACCTGTTGCCGATGTACGCAGGGCGAATTCCTTCGTTGCGTCGCGGGGCGGGGCACGATCTTTTTTCGATGCGCGATTATCAGCCGCAGGACGACTTGAGGCACATCGATTGGAAAGCGACGGCGAGGTCACGTCGACTCACCGTGCGCGAGTTTACGTCTGAAGATGAGAGACGGATAACGATCGTGCTCGACACGCGTTTGCCGAATGAGTTGTCGGATCGTTTTGAGCGTGGCGTGGTCCAGGCGGCGTCGTTGATCAAACACTTCATCGACGAACGTGCGGAGGTCCGGCTCGTGTTGGGTAGTGATGTTGGACCATTCGGCTCGGGAACGGAACACTTGTATCGCTGTTTGCGCAGGTTGGCGCTGGTGACACCGCAGGATGGTAATGACGCCGAGATTGATTCGGCGCTGCGAGCGGCGGTGACACGCGATGTGGTGGAGCATGATTACGCGATTCTTTTAACCGCTGCGTCGCCCGGATCGATACCGGCGAGCATCTGGCGCAGCAGCCACGTCATCTACTTGTGAGTTGGGGAGAATTCTCGCGCGAAGAGCAAAGGCGCAAAGGAAAACCTAAACCTCTTCTTTGCGCCCTTTGTGCCTTTGCGCGAGCAAATCCTATGAGGAAGCCTTCAGCGATTTTTCTGATCGGTCTCTGTTTCGTTGTGTCTGGGGCGAGCGGGCTGATTTATGAAGTGCTTTGGGCGCGAATGTTGGGGCTCGTTTTCGGCGCGACGACGCTTGCGGTGAGCACTGTGCTCGCTGCGTTCATGGGTGGTCTTGCACTCGGGAGCGCGCTGGCGGGCAGACTCGCGTCGCGAATCAGGAAACCGCTCGCCACGTATGGCTGGATGGAGATTGGTATAGCTGGTTATGCGTTGGTGGTTCCTTTTCTCTTCCGGTTGATTGATCACGTGTACGTCTTTGTCTGGCAGCAGTTTCAGCCGGGGTTCTTTGCGTTTAGTTTGTGGCGGTTCGTTCTTTCCTCGCTGGTTTTGCTGGTGCCCACGACACTGATGGGCGCAACGCTGCCCGTGCTCGCGGCGGCGCTGGTTAATTCGTCTGGAAGAAACTCGAATTCAGTCACGAGGCTTTATGCGTGCAATCTCGCAGGCGCGATTCTGGGAACGTTGATCGCGGGCTTTGTGTTGCTGCCCGAGCTGGGTGTGCGCAAAACGATCTTCGTCGCAGCGCTGTTGAATGTCATGGTTGGCGGGATCGCCGTGGTGCTGCAACGTCGAACGACAACGGAGTTGCGTGCGGAGCAGGTGCAGACGAAGGTGGACGGTCCAGGTGTTGAAGTCGGGAGGAGTAGATTCTGGCTCTTCGCGGCTTTCGCGTCCGGCTTTGTCACGATTAGCACGCAGGTTTCGTGGACGCGGATTCTCACGATGATCATCGGATCGAGCACTTATGCTTTCAGTATCGTCGTCGCCCTGTTTCTGATCGGTCTGGCTGCGGGTGCGTGGTGGATTGCGCGGAAGGACCGAACGGAGAGCTTGCGCGCGACAATGATGAGAATCGAAGTATTCACTGCCATCAGCTTGCTCGCCAGTCTGTACAGTCTGAATAAGATTCCGGCGATTCTGATCACTCTGGGGCTGCATTTTCAAACGTCGTCGTGGGCCGGACTGCTTGCTCTGCAGATTTTATCTGCGACGCTGCTGATCCTCGTGCCTGCGTATTTGATGGGCATGGTGATGCCGCTGGTTCTTGTTTGGGCCAGCGCCGACCAAGTACGAGCGGTGGCGCGCGTGGGTCGCAGTTATGCAGTCAATACGATCGGCGCGATCGCAGGTGCTTTCCTGGCGGGGTTCGTGTTGATTCCGAAAACGAGTACGCGGTTTACGTTGCTACTGGCAGCGACTCTTTGCCTCGTGGTGGCGGGTGTCGCCTATAAACCGAGTGAGGTCACGAAAGATCCCGCGTTGAAGCGTAGCCTGGCTATCGGCTTGATACCCGTCTTCGCAATCGTGCTCTTTCTCCTCGCGCCGCCGATGAATCTTGCGGACCTCTCGATCGGCGCTTACGACAGTCTCGTGCGCGTGCTCGCGCAAACACGCGAGGGAGCGAAGGCCGAGGCACGCGAGCCAGACAAACCCGAAGTTCACGAGCTGATTTGGTACCAGGAAGGTCCGACTGCGACCGTCTCCGTGCGCAAGGATCAGAACACAGTTTCGCTCGCGATCAACGGTCGCACCAATGCGTCCGACAGTGTTTTCGACATGCCCACACAGACGATGCTCGGTCGCATTCCACTGCTCATTGCACCGCGGATCGATAACGGTTTGATCATCGGATATGCGACGGGAATTACCGTCGGTGCGATGCTGAAGTCGCCGATTCAGTCTGTGACGTGTGTCGAACTCGAGCCCGCGACTGTTGCTGCGTCGGCGTATTTCAATCACGTCAACTATCGACCTCTCGACGATCCGCGCCTCAAGTTGATCATCGACGACGCGCGAGCTTTCCTGCGTGTCACTCCGAATCGCTACGACATCATCGTGAGCGAACCGAGCCATCCGTGGGTACCGGGTGTGGCGAACTTGTTTACACAGGAATTCTTCGAACTCGGCCGCTCTCGTTTGACGGATGAAGGCGTATTTGTGCAGTGGGTGCAGATCTACCAGCTCTCAAACGAGAGTCTGCGTTCGGTGCTGGCGACGTACAGATCGGTGTTTCCGCACGTGCTAATGTTTCGTGTTGGTGGTTTGAACAAGGGCAAGGATCTGATCCTCGTTGGGAGCAACCGGCCGCTGAATATGGACCACGTAAATGAACGCTGGCAGGACCCGCGCATGACGATCGACTTCACTAAAGTCGACCTGAAGACGGAAGCCGACATCACGAGTTGGTTTGTTTGTGATGAATCCAGACTCGGACCAGCGGTAGCTGGCGCGAAGATCAATACGGACGACAACATGCACATCGAGATGACTGTACCGCGCGAAGCGTTCCGGCCATTGATGCAGACTAATGCGGAGTGGGTGGAGGCTTTAGGTAAGTAAGGATCGACTCGGCCGCGGATTGGCCGCTGCGAATGCAATCGGGAATGCCCGCGCCGCGATAAGCATTGCCGGCGAACGTCAGGCCGGGCAGTTTGCTGAGTTCCTTTTCAATCTCGTCGACACGATCCAGATGGCCCACCTCATACTGAGGCATCGATCGTTCCCACTTTGCGACTTCAGTAAATAGCGGGTTTGCGTTGATGCCTAACAATTCGCGGAGGTCGGCTTCGACTCGGGCGGCCATCTCCGACTCGTCAAGAGCGAAGATCTCGGGTTGTAACGCGCCACCCGCAAACGCGCGGAGCAGCACGTGTCCCGACGGAGCGCGTCCGGAAAACTTCACGCTGCTGAACGTGCAGGCTATTAGAGATCTTTTCTCGGTGAGTGGAACGACGAAGCCGAATCCGTTGAGCGGATGATTGACGTCGGATCGTTTGTAAGCGAAGTTGATCGTGGCTGTTGAGGCGTATTTGATCTGGTTGAGTTTGGCAGCCACGCTTCCATTGAGTAACGACGCAGCGATATACGCCGGCACTGCAAGGCACACCGATTCAGCTTCGAACTGCTCGCCGGCATTCGTGGTGATGGTCCAGGTCCGGTCGAATTTCAGACTCTCAACTCGTGCATTCAATCGAACGTCTGCTTTGAGACTTCCAAGTTCATCAACTAATACCTGCATCCCACGATCAAACGAAAGAAACAGACTGTAGCGTGCACCGCTGGTCCCGCTCTTCTGCGCCTGACCTTGCCGGAGCATTGCGAGAATGAGGCTTCGATGTTCTCGCTCCATGTCTAAGAAGCGAGGCAGTGTCGCTCGCAGGCTCAAGGTTTCCGGATCGGCAGTATAAATCCCACCGACCATCGGTTGGGCCATGCGGTCCAGCGCCTCCTGGCCGAGTCGCCGGCGCACGAAGCTGGCAAGCGATTCATCTTGCGTTCCGTTAGTGCCTTTTCGTGGCAGAAAAAGATCCATTGCGATTCGTGCTTTCGCGCCAAGACTAAAGATATCGCTCGTCAGAAACGGCCACAGACGCGATGGCGCGAGCAACTGAAACCCTTCCGGCACGGCACGCAGTCGCCCGTTTCCTACGATGAAACTGCGACGATATTCTTCATTGGTTTGAATGAGTTGCGACTCGAGACCTAATCGCTTTGCGAGTTGCAGCGCTTCGGGTTTTTCCGAGATGAAGGAATCCGGTCCACGCTCGAGAAGAAAACCATCGCGGTGAGTAGTCTGGATCGTCCCGCCGAGTCGTGAAGAGGCCTCGAGGAGCGTGACGTGATGCCCGAACTCGAGCACGCGGTGCGCGGCGGCAAGTCCAGAAACGCCCCCTCCGATAACGACAATCCTCCTCATCCTGCCACCAATCATGTAAATCCTGTCTAACTGATGCGGCAACAATCGAGCGCGCAGACATTTCCTGCCACCACGTCATTGATTCGCTCGAGCATCAGTTCGCGAATCATCTTCACGAATGCCGGATGTGCCCCCGCAGTCCTGGCCCTCACGAGATTCATCCCAATCTCTTCCGCGACTCTCTTCGCCTCGACATCGAGATCGTAAACCACCTCCATGTGATCGGAAACAAACCCGATCGGCGCAATGACAACCTCTTCGACGCCCGCCGCGCGCAGTGTTTTCAAGTGATCGCAAACATCCGGTCCCAGCCACGGCTGAGACGGCGAGCCACTGCGACTTTGATAAACGAGCGCCCAGTTCTCAATATTCAACGCCTGCGCAATCAAGGTTCCCGTTTGCCTGAGCTGAGCTGTGTAATCACAGTTCGCAGCCATCGACTCGGGAATGCTGTGCGCCGTGAACACAAGCTGCGCGGATGCGGGATTCTTCAGTTGCTGCCACGCGTCACGAATGTGCTCGACGTTCGCTTCGATAAAAAGCGGATGGTTGTAGAACGCTCTTAGCTTCTCGACTCTCGGCGCAGTTGGTCCAACCTGAGCCTGCGCGTCGGCGATGTTCTGAAGATACTGACGACAACTCGAATACGAACTATAAGCCGACGTAACAAAAGCCAGCGCGTTCCGCACACCATCAGATGCCATTCGTCGAATCGTGTCAGGCAGCAGAGGATGCCAGTTCCGATTGCCCCAGTAAATTGGAAGCCGCGGCCCGTTCGTCTCCAACTCTCTTCCTACGGCCGCAATCAAATCTCGATTCTGTTGATTGATCGGACTCACGCCGCCGAACCGTTCGTAATGGTGCGCCACCTGGAGCATCCGCTCGCGCGGCACATTGCGACCCCGCAACACGTTCTCAAGGAACGGACTCACATCATCCATTCCCTCCGGCCCACCAAACGACACCACGAGCAAAGCATCATAATCCGCTTTAACTCCGTGTAATCCGTGGCTCATCTCGCACTCATTTCATGAACCATGTCGACCAGCGCGATCACGTTTTCCACGGGTGTATGCGGAAGGATGCCGTGCCCGAGGTTGAAGACGTGTCCTGGGTGGCCGCCGGCTTGATCCAAAATCCGTTTCGCTTGCGAGCGCAGCGCTTCTTGTTTCGCAAACAACGCAACCGGATCGAGATTCCCCATCACTGCGACCTCGTGACCGACGCGTCGCCAGCCATCATCGAGCCGCACACGCCAGTCGAGTCCGATTACATCCCCTCCAGCTTCACGCATCAACTCCAGGAGCGCCCCTGTTCCCGTGCCGAAATGAATTACAGGAACTCCCGCCGTCACATTGCTTATCACTGCTCGCGTGTGAGGCAGCACGAACTCACGATAATCATCCGGACTCAAACACCCCACCCACGAATCAAACAACTGCACCGCCTGCGCGCCCGCTTCGATCTGCGCGTTCAGATAACTCCCGAGCGCTCGCGCGATCAGCGACATCATCGCGTGCCACGCTCCGGCATCGTCATACATCAACTGCTTAGTATGGACATAATTCTTCGACCCGCCGCCTTCGATGAGGTATGACGCAAGTGTGAACGGCGCACCGCAAAACCCGATGAGCGGAACGTCAGGCTTGAGCGCACGCCGCGTCTGCCTGATCGCTTCATAAACGAACTCGAGCGCGTTTACGTCTTCAACCTCGCGCAACCGCTCGACATCAGCCGCCCTCCGCACCGGATTGTGAATGACCGGCCCCTCGCCTTCAGCAAACTCCAGCTCAACTCCCATCGGCTCCAGGATCAGCAGTATGTCGGCAAAAATGATCGCCGCATCGACGCCCAGGCGCTCCGCAGCCGTCACCGTCACTTCCGCCGCCAGGGAAGGCGTCTTGCACAACTCGAGGAACGTCGTCTTCGCGCGCACCTCTCGATACTCGGGCATATAACGCCCGGCCTGCCGCATCAGCCAGATCGGTGTGTAAGGAACCGACTCCCGCCGACACGCCCGCATAAACACACTGTCTTGAAGTGGTTGATTCAAAGGATGGGAATTATAGCCACAAAAAGGCACATAAGAACAAGTGGCTTGATTTTAGAAGTAGCTTATTAAGGCAGAACACAGGTACCAAGTGATTTTACGCCCCATTTGATGACCCTCCTTGTAGGTACAGTTCATGGACTTCGATGTTTATCGTTTTTGTGCTCCTTTTTGTGCTTCTTTGTGGCTGTTGTTAACGTCTGAACTTTCCCATTCGTCAACACGTTCAGAAACGAGTCGCAACTTTTCGACACTAACTAGACAGTCACCGCTCAATTCTGTTTCAGAATATTGGTGCAGAACGGGGTTCGCGACTACAATACAGCCCTAAATACCGCATTCTTCCTGGCTCGGCACAAACTTGCCACAAGTCAGCAGTTTGCGGTGTTTGCACTGTTGAGAGAGCGGTGATTGATGAACGGACAAGCTAGAGCTTTGATCGAGTCCATGCCTAACGACATCGGGACTGAGGCGGTAAGTCCGCTCAGTTTCGACGAAGCGTTTACCCTCCATCACCGCGCCGTCTTTAGGACGGCTAGAGCTGTCGTTCGCGATTCGGCCCTTGCCGAAGACGTGACGCAGGAGGTGTTTTTACGACTTTATCGCAATCTCAACTCCACGCCCGGGGAGGATTTACTGCGGGCGTGGCTTCTGCGCGTGACTCTTAACGTGGCGCGAAACACCTTGCGGGGTCAAAGCCGCTCGATGGTTCGCGACAACGAATATCAAAAGAGCAACGCAGAAACAGGCTTTTTTGTCGACGCGCCGGAAGAAGACTACGAACGCCGAATGGCAATCGAGGAAGCTCGCCGCGCTTTAGACAAAATAAAAGAGCCAATGAGAAGCTGCCTGCTTTTGAAACAGCAGGGACTCTCATACCGTGAGATCGCCACCAGTTTGTCGCTCAAAGAGACGAACGTAGGTAGTTTGGTGGCACGCGGGCGAAAAGAGTTTGCGAGGGTTTACGGGAAAATCGGAGGCAAGCGATGACACGGTGTTTGGACGAGGCAAAGCTGCAAAGCTATTTCGACGGGGAGCTCTCCATCGACACGATGGAAAGCGTTACCTCGCACCTGGCTTCATGTGTGACGTGTGCGGCTGCGGCGCGCGAGTTGGAAGAAGAGTCGGCGTTCTTAACAACGGCTTTGGGGGCAGAGTTTGAGGCGAGTGTGCCGACCGAACGGCTGCGCCAGCGCATCGATGCGGCGGTTTTGGGTGAGCGCGTTTCATTCGCGCAAACAACAGATAAACGCAGCGGCCTCGCAGCTTTCTTCAGCAGTCTCCTGAACTTCGGAACACAGCGAACTCTCGGCTTTGCAAGTCTGGCGGTTGTGTTGGCGTTTGCCGCGATTATCGGAGCGTTGATGATGCGAACTAAGCCGGTTCAAGTGTCAGCACCTCCGGAAGTCGCGGCAACAGTTCCAGCCAAAACCAACCCACCGCAAGTCACGACACCTGTTGACGTGCAAAACACTGCACCGGCTCCCATCGTCGCAAGTGTGCCATCGAGATCCGTTGGAACCGTCCGTCCGAACAGAACTTCGACAACTTCCGCTCCGAAAATCCAGCCCGTGAAGCTCCTCCCGGGTGAGCGCTCGTATCTGCAAACCATTGCCCGACTCGATTCCACGATCAAGTCGAACAAAAAGGCTATGAGACCGTCATTGCAGGTCGAGTATGAACGCAACCTCGCCGTGGTCGACCGTGCTATTGTCGCTACTCGCACTGCTGCAAAGAGTAATCCAAACGATTCTGACGCGGCCGATTTCATGTTTGCTGCCTACCAAAGCAAAGTGGACCTTCTCAACACGATTGCTGACGCGCGTTTGAGTGGGGGGCGTGGACACTGAAAGGCCCGGTCCTAAGTTGATCAAAAACTTGTTCGCGCTGTCAGCCTTAGTCGGCCTCATCGTCTCTCTGGCAGGTTCAACCTCCGCACACGACGATAGCAAAGCCCCACAACCGGGAGAGAAGATCGAGAGATCGCTCACCGTGGCCCCGGAAGCCACTGTCACTCTTTGTGTTGCGTCCGGCACGCTGACGGTTCATGGCTGGGAGAAAAATGAGGTTCGCGTTCGCTCGCTGGGCGCCGCGCAACTCGATTTTCGCCGGATCGACAGAACCAAAGACGCTTCAAAGCCTCCGACTCGCGTCGATGTAATGGTGATGCAAAAGGGCGGGATCAGAAACGCGACACTCGATTGCCAGGCTTTTGCGGACGTCGAGATGGAAGTGCCGGCCGGTGCGACTGTTCAGGTTCAGACGCGTGACGGCGACATCAGTATTTCCGGAGTCGCCGCGGCCTACGCAGGTTCGCAGAACGGCGACATCACGATCGAACGCGCCACGAAACTCGTCGAGGCCGGGAGTGTCGGGGGCAGCATTGTTCTGAAAGATTCGAGCGGCCGCGTGAACCTGAGTTCCGCGGGCGGTGGTGTCGAGGCAGTTAACATCCGCCCGATCACGCCTGAAGATACTTTCGAGGTGGGGACGGTCAGCGGCGATATTCAGTTGGATCGAGTCGGTAATTTCAAAGTCAATGCCAAGACCGTGAACGGTACCGTCACGATGACGGGTCCATTGGCAAAATCGGGCTTCTACGCGTTTACAAACATGACCGGCGATCTCGTTTTTGAGTTGCCGCATGACGCGTCTTTTCAACTAAATGCAAAGGTTTCTGAGAAGCAGCGCATCATTTCTGATTTCAAACTGACCTTCGTTAACGATACCACTCCACCACCCACCCCAAAGCCTCCGCCGGTTAAAGACAAACCCGCAGATAAAGACAAAGCGGCCGTAAAAGACAAACCAGCAGCTAAGGGTGGACCAGTTATCGCCCCGATCCCGCCCCAAAGGCCAATAGTAATCGCACCGTCTTACGCGCTGCGGCGTGTGAATGCGATCTGCGGCTCAGGGGACGCCACGATCTCCGTCGCTTCCTTCGGTGGCACCGTTCGCCTCAAGAAGATCTAGCCACAAAAAGGCACAAAAAGCACAAGAAAGAACTTTTGTGCGTTTTGTGCCTTTTGTGGCTAAATTTATTGCCACAAGCTCCCACAGGTCGGTGTTCTGACTATAGAGCAACGCAGAAGGGCCGAGGGTGGTTGGAACGGTTGTTTCAGAACTAACTGCTCTCGGCCTTAAAAGTTAAGGGGTGGCGAAGAGATGCGATACAAAGTGATGCTAATTTTGGCGGTGGGTCTGACGGCGTTTTCGAGCGCTATGAAGGAGTTGAACCAGATCCAGCAGTTCGCGCTCGACGCGAGTCGCCTTGCCGGCCAATTGGCAGAAAGTGTCGCCCCGAATCCGATTCCGCCACAAACACCCGAGCTCCCGCAGGCGATCGTCAAAGTCGAGGTCGCACCCGCGCAGACATGTGAAATCAAGCAGTCGCTTCCGTCAGTAGACCTTCCCTGGCTCGAACAGGAGAAAGCGCCGCGAGCTGTGGTGCCGCGTCCGTCTCAGGTAATTGATTTAGCGAAGGTCGAGAGACCTGTTAACCGCGCCGTCGCTAAGCTGAAGAGGCTCCCTCAAGTCGATATCGATCCAGTGGCATTTGAATTTACAATCCCCTCGGACCACGATGCTGCTCCGGTGTTCAAAATGAGGACCCGGCAGCACGACACATTCAGATTCAACCCTCGCGATCGTGAAATTTTTAAGACCCTGAACCGTAGTTTCTATCTACGCATTGCAAGTTAATACAAAATAGACCCGGCGCTAACCCGCTCGGTACTGACTGGACAAGAGACAATGTTAATTAAGACTCTGATCACTACAACTCTGCTAATCGCCGCCCTGTCAAGCAATGGCACCACCAGTGTTGCCACGGCGACGGGCAGCGCCCGACAGGAACTCATACCAGTTCCATTAACCGACCCATCCGATCCCCCTTGCCCCGGTGAACCGACCCAGGATTTGCGCGAGGAGTTTCATCAAACGTATCCACTATCGGCGACCGGTCGCGTCGGTCTCGAAAATATAAATGGCGGCGTAACGATCAAAGTCTGGGATCGTCCAGCGGTCCAGGTCGATGCGGTGAAAAAAGCGTATCGTCAGAGTCGACTCGCAGAGGCGCGGATAGAAGTCACGTCAACCGAAGAGAGCATCAGGATCAAGACCGAATACCCGGACGAGAATCAGAATTTTCGCAGTGGTGAGGGACGTTACGACAATCCAGCCATCGTCGAGTACACGTTGACTATTCCGCGTAAGGCGACGCTCGACTCGATCGAGCTGATTAACGGGCATCTCGACATCGACGGTGTTGAAGGAAACGTCAAAGCGTCGTCGATCAACGGGCGTGTTAACGCGCGTGGCCTGATGGGCGATGCAAGACTCTCGACGGTCAATGGTCCATTGCAGGCTACGTTCACGCAGCTTAACGAGGCGAGGCCGATCAATTTGAGCTCGGTGAATGGAAACCTGACGCTGATCATTCCTTCCAACGCAAATGCCGCGGTTCGTGCGGGCACGGTTCACGGCGGCATCTCGAACTCGTTCGGTTTGAAAGTCAAAGACGGCGAGTACGTCGGACACAGTCTCGACGGTCAGATTGGCAACGGTGGTACAAAGATCAAGCTCGGGAACGTGAATGGTGGTATTACGATCAGCAACGCGCAGGATGGACTGCCGCTGAGCCCGGGTGCGTCTGCGCCGAATGAGGGGAACAGCCCAGACGCCGACATCGAAGTAAACCCGGACGTTCAGGTTGATGTAGGGGAGATCGTCCGCGCGGGTCGCGAGAGTGCACGAGTTGCACGGGAGGCGCAGCGCGATGCGCAGAGACAAGTCGCAATCGCGATGCGCGACGCCCAAAAGGAACTCGAGCGAGCGCAACGCGAAGTTGCACGCGAGAACGCGCGCACTCAGCGGATCGAAACCGTCAATCGGGTGAGGATCGAGAATTCGAGTAAACACATCACCTCTCAGGAGTCGCGAACATTTAGCGTCTCAGGTTCGCCGCGCGTCACGATTAATACGTTCGATGGCCGCGTCACAATTCACGGTTGGGACAAACCGGAAGTGAGCTTCACCGCGACCAAGAGCGCACACGACGACGAGAGCCTCAAGCAGATCACGGTCGACGCACAGCAACAGGGACAGGTGATCACGATCAATGCCAGGAGCGAGGAAGGAAATGAGGACGGCAGCGTTAACCTGGACGTTAACGTCCCGCGACAAACCTCTCTGCACGTTTCGTCTGGTGATGGCGCGCTAAACCTCGACGGAGTCACGGGTCAAATCACGCTTCGTTCCGGTGATGGACCGATCGAGGTCGCGAATGGCGGCGGACAGCTTCAGTTGAACACCGGCGACGGTCTGATCCGGGTGATTAAGTTTGACGGCCAGGTGGATGCGCGCACTGGCGACGGCGCGATCGCTCTGGACGGTAACTTCAATGCGGTTTCAGCCAGAACCGGAGAGGGTGAGATTTCGTTAACAGTGCCGGCCGGTTCGAGTTTCACAATCGAGACGAACGCTCCCGACGAAATCAGTAACGAGGGTTTTGTCGTGGCTGAGGACGTTACGCTTTCGCCACGCGTCAAGCGCTGGAAAATCGGCAACGGCGGAACGATATTCGTGCTCAAGACCGGCGAGGGAAGAATTCTGCTTCGCCCGAAGAAGTAAGTGTGCCATCTGTGTCTGCTTTGTGTCTCTGTGGTCCTCTTGAAAGGAGACACAGGTTGCACTGAGGTGAGCATGAACCGGTAAGTGATCTGCGCTCTGGAAGACTGATCGAAAGAGCTTTATGAAAATTACCCAGCTTCCAGGGAGTATGCTGATCGTTCTGTGCGCCGCCGCTTTTTGCGCGCAGGCTCAGACGGTCACCGCGCCCGCAAAAGGCAGTTTTGTTCTCCCGCCTGAGAAGTCACAGCCCGTAACGATTCCGAAGTTTGAGAAACCACCCGTCATCGACGGCAAGCTTGACGATGACGTCTGGCAAAAAGCCGTCGTGCTGAAAGACTTCTACCAGATTCAGCCCGGCGACAACATTCCGCCATCTCGCGCAACAGAAGTCCTGATCGGCTTCGATCCGCAGTTTCTCTACATCGCTTTCAAAGCCACTGACGAGCCTGACAAAGTTCGTGCGACAGTCGCGAAGCGCGACAACATTTTTCAGGACGACTACGTCGGGTTCATGCTCGACACGTTCAACGACAAACGAAAAGCTTTCGAAATCTTTTTCAATCCACTCGGAATCCAGGGCGACGGAATCATCACCGAAGGACGCGGCGAAGACTTCAGTGTCGACTTGTTGATGGAGTCGAAGGGCATCGTTCACGAGAGCGGTTTCAACGTCGAGATCGCGATTCCGTTCAAGTCACTTCGATTCGAAGCGGGCAAGGGAAAACTGTGGGGGGCACATTTTTTCCGCCGCATCAAGCGCTTTGAAAACGAGCTCGATTCATGGATGCCGTTCAACCGCAGCATCGACAGCAACCTGAGCCAGGCCGGACATCTCACCGGCCTCGAAGGGCTCTCGGTCGAGCGAATGATCGAGTTGATTCCGAGTTTGACTGTGTCGCAGAACAGCCGCTTCGTGCCTAAGCTGTCGCCGCTCGAACGAACCATCGATCCCGGGCGACTCGTGAATGAGCCAGTTGGTCTCGATCTCGGTCTGACGGCGAAACTCATTCCGAGTTCGGCGATGACGCTTGATCTCGCGATCAATCCTGACTTTGCACAGGTCGAAGCAGATCAGCTCGTAGTCACTGCTAACCAGCGTTTCCCGATCTTCTTTCCTGAGAAGCGACCATTCTTCCTCGAAGGCATCGAGATTTTTCAGACACCGATAACCGCGGTCCATACGCGCGCGATCGTGGATCCCGACGTTGCGGTAAAAACAACGGGCAAGTTGGGACGGAACACTTTTGGCGTGATGGTGGCGAGCGACAATGGACCAGGAAATCTCAGCGCCGACGATCGCGGTGCTTTGTTTTCTTGTCTCGAGCTGCGCGCTCTTAAGCCCGAGACTGTTTGCAACAACGAACGGTTCGTCGATAAGAACGCCTACATCGGCGTGCTCCGTCTGAAGCGCGATGTCGGTAAGGAAAACACGCTCGGCATGGTCGCTACGAGCTACAACTTCATCGAGAAGCACAATCAAGTTCTGGGAATCGACGGAAGGTTTCGTCTCAACAAGCAAACTACCGTGAACTTCCAGACGCTGGGCACGACTTCACGCAACTTCTTCTTTGATCCTGACGACGGCATCACAAGGTATCGCACCGGCAACGGATTTGGTTACTCCGGCGATTACAACGTGTCAGGGCGCAACTGGGGGTGGGAACTCTACGGCGAAGGATTCACGAACGACTATCGCGCGGACGTCGGCTTCTTCCAGCGCACCAATTCGAATTTCAACTCTTTCTTCATCCGCTACAACTCCGATCCGAATCCAAAGAAGAAGATCATCTCGTTTCACTGGCACGCGTCCAGTCACGTCGATTACGACTGGCAGGGCCGGATGTACATCTGGGAAACCGAGAACCTGGTCGAATTGCAGTTGCCACACAACAGTTATATGGGCGTTTGGTGGGAACCCGGATACGAGCGTCTGTTCGATCACGAGTTTGGACCAACACGCGAAGCGAAGAACTGCGATCCCGCGGGGTTCGACTGGAGAAAACCGGCGAGCCAGGCACGCCCTGCGTGCACGTTTTCTGGTCCGAGTAACGAACGGTCCTCAAGCAAGCAGCACTTGTCGTTCTACGCCGGGTCAAACTTCAGTAAGAAAATTCAATTCAACACTCAGGTGATTCATCGCTGGGGCCACTTCGATCTCGACTTTGGGAATGGCGACAAGTACCCACGCGTCAGTCCGATTGCCTTAGCGCATGACCAGGCTCAGTCTGAGGCAGTTGCAGCCGGCGAGTGTAACGAAACGGACGCGGACAAGCGGCCCGCGATCTGCACTGTTGCCGCCCCACTCGATCCAGGCCGCGGCAACCTGTTCCAGTTTTCCGGCGGCATCACTTATCAACCCACAAACGAATTGCGCGCTTCGTTCAACGTCAACAGCCAGCGGTTCAAGCGCTACGACACTGACCGCGTCGCATTCAATGTCAACATCCTCACCACGCGCGGCACATATCAATTCACAAAAGCCACCTTCGCGCGATTGATTCTCGACTACAACACGATGAACTCGCGTCTGCGATCGCAGGCGCTGTTTGGCTGGACGCCGAGCCCCGGGACGGCTTTTTATGCGGGTTACAACGACGATCTGAACTACGACAGCCGCCACCCGTTCACGAGGGAGATCGTGCCCGGTTTTCGTCGCAATTCACGCACGGTATTCATCAAAATGTCGTACTTGATTCGGAAAGGTTTTTGATTTTCTCTGCGGCCCTCTGCGTATCTCTGCGATCTCTGCGTTAAAAGGCCGGATCAAACGCAGAAATCGCAGAGATACGCAGAGATGGATCTTGAAAATAGACACCACAGATCTTTACAAAACTTTACAGAAGACGAATCGGGGTAATCTGTGGATTGGCCTGCCTGCGTGGTAAACTGCTCGGGATGTTGAAGGCTAAGTTCCTGTTACTAGGAGTGTCGCTTTTGCCGGCGGCGCTTTTTTTGACCTCTTGCAAAAGTGACTATCAGGCGTCGCAACGACAGGGACGTGCGGGCGAAGCACGCGAGCCTCGCCAGGTGAAAACGACCGCGGTCGCCGAAACTCCTTTCGGTGAGACAGTAACTGCAAACGGCACCCTCGCCGCTTACGATCAAACAACGGTCAGCGTGAAGGTTCCCGGGCGCGTCCGCGTGATCAACGTGGATCTGGGTTCCGCAGTCTCTCGCGGCCAGGTAATCGCGCTTGTAGATTCAGAAGATTACCGTTTGCGTGTGCAGCAGGCTGAGGCTTCGTTGGCCCAGGCGCGGGCGCGTTTGGGATTGGCGCCCGACGGCACCGACGATCGTGTCGATCCTGAACAGACCGCAACTGTGCGGCAGGCGCGCGCTGTGCTCGACGAAGCACGACACAATCGCGATCGTGCGTCACGACTGGTCGAGCAGGGTGTGATAGCGAAAGCAGAGTTTGATACCGCTACCGCTGCGTTCAAAGTCGCCGAGGGTCGTTACCAGGATGCCTACGAAGAGATTCGAAATCGACAAGGCGTGCTTGCACAACGCCGCTCCGAGTTGGCACTCGCGAGGCAGCAACTAAAAGATACCGCTGTCGTTGCTCCGCTCGATGGAATCGTTCAGGAGAAGCGCACCAGTGTTGGTGAATACCTCGCCGCGGGTGCGCCGGTTGTCAACGTCGTCAGAATGGATCCGTTACGACTGCGCGCCGAGATTCCGGAGCGTGAGTCACAAACTGTTCGAACGGGGCAGGATGTTCGCGTGAGCGTGGAAGGCGATACGAACGTGTATGTTGGCAAGATCATGCGACTCAGCCCGGTGATTGCCGAGCAGAATCGAATGCTGGTCGTCGAAGCTGACGTGCGAAACAATGGCAAGCTCCGGCCCGGTTCATTTGCGCGCGCAGAGATCGTGACGAACGACGCGAAGATGGCGGTGACGGTGCCGAATAATGCGATCGTGACGTTTGCGGGAATCGAGAAAGTGATCGTGGTTCAGAACGGCAAAGCACTCGAGAAACCGATCACGACCGGGCGTCGCAATGCCGAGTTTACGGAGATCGTTTCCGGAATCTCGGTCGGCGAAAAAGTGATCGTCGATCCGGGCAACCTCCAGTCAGGGCAAGCTGTCGAAGTGGTCGACTAGCGCCACAAAAGGCAAAAGAAGTAATTGCAAAAACTAGCTGAAATCTGTATTCGCCGGCCTGTCTTCGCGACTATGATCGTGTTGTCGCTGGTGGTCGTGGGGGCGGCGGGTTTCTTCCGGCTCGGCGTAGATCGTTTTCCTTCTGTTGACCTTCCTACTGTTTCAGTGCGCGTCGGATTACCCGGCGCCGCGCCTGAGGAAGTCGAATCATTAATCACGCAGCAGGTCGAGGAAGTCGTCAACACAGTCGACGGCATCAGCGAGTTGCGCTCTGTTTCGGGCCAGGGCACGTCGATCGTTATTGCGACATTCAAGCTCGATCGCAATCTTGAATCCGCTGCGCAGGACGTGCGCGATCGCGTCAACACGCTCGGCCGGCAACTGCCTGAGGATGCTACACCGCCCGTCATTCAGAAGTTTGATAACGACAGTACACCTGTTCTGACAATTGCACTCTCCGCGGACCGTTCACTCCGGGAACTCACTGAACTTGCCGACAAGACGGTGCGCGTGCAGTTGGAAAGAATCGGCGGCGTCGGCGAGGTGCGCGTGGTTGGTGGTCTCGACCGTGCCATCAATGTTTGGATCGACGCCGACCGGCTCGCCGCTTACCAGATTCCGATTTCTCAGATCAGGCAAGCTCTCGAACGCCAGAATGCTGACGTGCCCGGTGGAAATGTAACCACCGGCAAAGAAGAGTTGACGCTGCGAACCCTCGGAAGATTTACCGACCCGCGCCAGTTTAACGACCTGGTGATCGCGAACGTCAATGGTTCTCCGGTTAAGCTTCGTGACGTCGGCCGCGTTGAAGATGGAACCAAGGAACAACGATCGTTCTCGCGGCTCAACGGAGTTCCCACCGTCACCCTCGACATCAGACGACAGTCAGGCGCAAACACAGTCGAGGTGATCAAGGGTCTCAAGGAAGCATTACCGCGCGTGACAGCACAGCTTCCCGAAGACGTCAAAGTCGAAGTCATCCGAGATCAGTCGCGCTACATCGAAGCCGCCCTTCACGAGATTCAGACACACCTGGTACTCGGCAGCATTCTCGCCAGCCTGGTGGTGTTGCTCTTCATGCGCTCGTGGCGATCGACACTGATCGCCGCCGTGGCTATTCCGTGTTCGGTGATCTCGACCTTCGGCATGATGCGCGCGCTCAACTTCACGCTCAACAGCGTGACGATGCTGGCGCTGGTGTTGATGGTTGGCGTCGTGATCGACGACGCGATCGTGGTTCTCGAAAACATCTTTCGCTTCATCGAGGAAAAGAGAATAGAACCAAAAGAAGCAGCGCGGGAGGCGACCAAAGACATTGGCCTCGCCGTTTTAGCTACCACTCTGTCGCTCGTGGTGATCTTTCTGCCCGTCTCCTTCATGTCGTCCATCTCAGGACGTTTCTTGTATCAATTCGGCATCACCGCAGCCGTTGCGATCCTGGTCAGCTTGCTCGTCTCATTCACGCTGACGCCGATGATGAGCTCGCGACTGATTCGCGTGAGCGATGCGAAGGGCGGTCATGAGGCGCCGGCTTCGCGGCGTGGCTTCTATCGTTGGATAGACGGTGGCTATGCGTACCTGCTCGCATTCGCGATGCGTCATCGACTTGTCGTTGCGCTTCTCGCTATCGGTGTTGTGCTTACGAGCGTGCCGCTCTACCGTTCGGTGAAGCAGGAGTTCATTCCGACAAACGTCGACGAAGCGGAGTTTGAAGTAAGCGTTAACGGGCCGGAGGGCACCAACCTCGCAGTGATGAACGAAACCATCACGGCGATGGAGAAAGAGATGCTCGAGACGCCCGGCGTAAGAATGGTCCTCTCATCGTCCGGCGGCAGTTTTCTGGGTGGCGTGAACCAGGGTGGAGCCTACGTCCGCATTGCTCCGCACGAGGAGCGAATACTTTCGTTTGCCAAGTTATGGACCGAGACGAAGAAGGGAAATCCATTCAACGCCTTCAAGGGAAATTACACGCAACAGGACGTGATGCAGGAGGTTCGCCGTCGCCTTCAGAAATACGCACCGATGCGTATCGGCGTACGAAACGCGCAATCGTTCAACTTCGGCACTGGTGGACGAACGGACATCGATTTCGTCTTTCGCGGTCCTGACATCGTCGCGCTCGCCGGCTATGCAGATGATCTGGTCGAACGATCGAAACAGCTTGGCGGTATCGTCGATGCCGATACCACTTTGAAACTAAACAAGCCTGAGCTGCGCGTGGTGATCGATCGCGATCGCGCGGCGGATCTCGGCGTAGACACGTCGGATATCGCGACGAGCCTGCGCCTGATGGTTGGCGGTGAAGAAGAGGCTTCGCGCTTCCGCGATGAGTCGATCAACGAAGACTACGACGTTCAGTTGCGACTTACCGAAGCCGATCGGCGCGACGTGGGAACGATCAGCCGGCTGTACGTGCCGTCGTCGCGTGGCGGTTTGGTGAGGTTAGATAACCTCGTAAAAATCAGGCGCGATACGAGTCCGTCGCGCATTGATCGACTTGACCGCGAGCGACAGGTTTCGGTGCGAGCTTCGGTGGCGCAGGGTTACGCTCTTGCAGATCGCATTGAAGCGCTGCGAGGGGCAGTGCGCGAGATGAACCTGCCGACGGCTTACACGACGACCGTCTCGGGACGTGCTCGCGAACTCGAGCGCACGTTCACGGAGTTCATCTGGGCGTTCATCCTTTCGATCATTTTCATGTACATGATTCTCGCCTCACAGTTTGAGAGCACTGTGCACCCGTTGACGATTCTGCTCAGCTTGCCGCTGTCTGTGCCGTTTGCGCTGTTATCGCTGTGGGCGACGGGAGACACGCTGAATCTGTATTCGGCGTTGGGTGTGCTCGTGTTGTTTGGTGTGGTGAAGAAGAATGCCATTTTGCAGATCGATCACATGAACAATCTGCGGGCGAAGGGCATGGAGCGGTACGAAGCGATCATGCAGGGCAATCGCGACCGATTGCGGCCGATCCTGATGACGACGCTCGCGCTGGTCGCGGGTATGTTGCCGCTGGCTCTCGGAAGTGGTCCGGGTGCTGAGGAGCGTCGTTCGATCGCGATCGTGGTTATCGGCGGTCAGACGCTTTCGTTGTTGCTTACTTTGATCGCGACGCCCGTTGTCTATTCACTTCTCGACGATCTGAGAGCGACTTCGCGCTGGCGCCACTTTGCGGAGAGTGCCGCAGGCATATCACAGGCAATCGTCGAGAGATTGAAACCAAAACCACGCCGCAAACCCGAACCGACCACCGAAGGCGGAGATTAGGCCACAAAAAGGCACAAAAGGCACACAAAAAG
>Ga0068851_10000350_pt1 | contig 20761 bp, 23 predicted proteins | sample KBSCornC12_FD_66588 | JGI IMG/M metagenome (GOLD analysis project Ga0068851, IMG submission 66588) | Corn rhizosphere microbial communities from Kellogg Biological Station, Michigan, USA - KBS Corn C1-2 | ecosystem: Host-associated > Plants > Roots > Rhizosphere > Soil ...
CCGGCTGCGCGTGTGGGAGCGCGGCGCGGGCGAAACACTCGCATGCGGCACCGGTGCGTGCGCGGCGGTGGTGGCCGGCATCCGGCGTGGCCTCCTCGATCGCGAAGTGCGCGTGGCCACGCGCGGCGGCGAGCTGCGCATTCGCTGGCCCGGCGCGGGCGAGGCCGTTATGATGACGGGCGATGCGGTCCGGGTATTCGACGGCGAGATCGCCCTTTAGCCGGGCGCGAAGCGAACAAGGAAAGAACAGCGTGGCACTGAGCGCGGAGCAGGTGGCGGAGTACCTTCGCCAGAATCCCGGGTTCTTCGAGACCCATGTCGACATCCTCGTGAACCTGCAGGTGCCGCATCCGCATGGCGGGCGCGCGGTCTCCATCGGCGAGCGCCAGCTCGTGGCGGTGCGCGAGAAGGCGAAGCTCCTCGAGGACAAGCTGCGGGAGCTGATCCAGTTCGGCGAGGAGAACGACGCGCTCGGCGCCAGGGTGCACCAGCTCTCGTGCCGCCTGATCGAGGCGCCGAGCCTCGAGGCCGTCCTCGACACGCTCTATCTCGACCTCCTCGACCATTTCGCCGTGCCGCACGTCGCCGTGAGGCTCTGGAACGTGGCGGAAGAAAACCCGGACACGAAGGAGTTCTCCGCCGTGGCCGCGGAGATCCGCGAGTTCGTCGAGAAGATGACGGCGCCCTATTGCGGCCACCACGCGGTCTACGAAAGCAACGGCTGGTTCGGCGAGGCCGCCGCGCACCTCAAGTCGTTCGCGCTGGTGAAGCTCGAGCGCGACGGCGTGCCGTTCGGCGTGGTGGCACTCGCCTCCGAGGACCCGAAGCGCTTCTATCCCGAGATGGGCACGCTCTACCTCGCGCGCCTGGGAGAGCTCGTGAGCCACGCGCTGTGGCGCTTCGTGACGCCCGTCCGTGAGCACGCCTAGCGCCCGCGAGCGCTACTTCGACCACCTGCGCCACGAGCGGCGCCTCGCCGCGCGCACGCTCGAGGCATACGCCCGCGACGTCGCGCTGCTCGAAGCGCTCGCCGCCGGACGCGCGCTGCAGTCCCTGCGCGCGCAGGACGTACGCCGCTTCATCGCCACGCTGCATGGCAAGGGGCAGTCGCCGCGGTCGCTCGCACGCGTGCTGTCGAGCTGGCGCGGACTCTTCGAATGGCTGTCGCGCAACCAGCTTGCGCCCGCCAACCCCTGCGCGGGCGTGAAGGCGCCCAGGGCCGCGAAGCGGCTGCCCGAAGTGCTCTCTCCCGACGATGCGGTGCGCCTGGTGTGCGCCGATCCCGGCGATGCGCGCGATGGCGTGCGCGATCGCGCGCTCTTCGAGCTCGCGTACTCGAGCGGCTTGCGCGTCTCGGAGCTGACCGGCCTCGACATGGATGCGATCGACCTCGCCACCGGCGAGGCGCGCGTGACCGGCAAGGGCTCGAAGACGCGCATCGTCCCCGTCGGCGCACCGGCGCTCGCCGCGCTGCGCGCATGGCTGGGCGAGCGCCCGGCACGCGCACGCGCGGCGGAAGCTGCGCTCTTCGTCGGCCGCACCGGTGGCCGGCTCTCGCCGCGCGAAGTGCAGCGCCGCATCAAGCGCTGGGCGCTCGCCGCCGGGCTCGCCATGGACGTGCATCCGCACATGCTGCGCCACTCGTTCGCGTCCCACGTGCTGCAGTCCTCGGGCGACCTGCGCGCGGTCCAGGAAATGCTGGGCCATGCGAGCATCGCCTCGACGCAGGTGTACACGCACCTCGACTTCCAGCATCTCGCCAAGGTGTACGACGCCGCGCATCCGCGCGCCAGGCGTGCGGCGCGTTCGCGCGGCAAGGCCTAGCGTGGCCGGCGCGGGCATCACTCCGGTGACGGTGCTCACCGGCTTCCTCGGCAGCGGCAAGACGACACTCCTCAATCGCTGGCTGCACGACCCGCGCTTCGCGGATACCGCCGTGCTCGTGAACGAGCTGGGCGACATCCCGATCGATCACGCGCTGGTGCGGCGGGCGAGCGAGCGCATCGTCGTCATGGCCGGCGGCTGCATCTGCTGCCGCGCCGCGGGCGACATCGTGCGGGCGCTGCGCGAGCTGCATTTCCAGCGTGTCGAAGGCGCGGTGCCCGGGTACCGCCGCGTGGTGATCGAGACTTCCGGCCTCGCGGATCCGGCCCCGCTGCTGGCGACACTCGTCGAGATGCCCGTCATGGCCGCGCGCCACGCGCTCGCCGGCGTGGTGACGACGGTCGATGCCGAGCACGGCGAGCGCCAGCTCGATGCCCATCCCGAGGCCGCGAAGCAGGCCGCGATCGCCGACCGCCTCGTGCTGACGAAGGCCGATCGCGCACCGGAGGCCGTGCTCGCGCGGCTCGAGGCGCGATTGCACGATCTCAATCCCGGCGCGCGGCGCCTGCGCTCCTTCCATGCGGACGCGGATCCCGCCCTCCTGCTCGACGCGGGCCTGCATCGCGGCGACGGCCGTGCGCCGGATGCGCGCGGGTGGCTCAACGCGGGGGCCTACCGCCACGTGGGCGATCCGGGCCTGCGCCACGATGCGCGCATCGCGTCGTTCACGTGGACCTGCGAGGAACCCCTCGATTGGACGGACGTCGAAACGGCGTTGGAGACGCTCCTCGAGCTGCGCGGCAGCCGCATCCTGCGCCTGAAGGGCCTGGTCCACGTGCAGGGCGAGGACGGACCGCGCGCCGTGCATGCGGTGCAGCACACGCTCTACCCGGCCGCGCGCCTCGCCGCGTGGCCCGACGAGGATCGCCGCACGCGCCTCGTCTTCATCGGCCGCGACCTGGACGAGCAGGAGGTCGCCGCCATCGTGCAATCGTTCCTGCCGCTCGCATCCCCGAGGTAATCGATGGCCACCGTGCAAGAAAAGGATCTCATTCCCGTCACCATCCTCACCGGCTTCCTCGGCGCGGGGAAGACGACCCTGCTGAATCGCATCCTCACCGAGCAGCATGGCGAGAAGATCGCCGTGATCGAGAACGAGTTCGGCGAGACCGGCGTCGACAACGACATCCTGGTAAAGGACAAGGAGGAGCAGATCGTCGAGATGAACAACGGGTGCCTGTGCTGCACCGTGCGCGGCGACCTCGTGCGCATCCTTGGCGACCTGGGCAAGAAGCGCAAGCAGGGCAAGCTCAAGTTCGACCGCGTCATCATCGAGACCACGGGCCTCGCGAACCCCGGGCCCGTCGCGCAGACCTTCTTCATGGACGAGGCGATCCACGACCAGTACCTGCTCGACGCGGTCGTGACCGTGGTCGATGCCATGCATGCCGGCAAGCAGCTGGACGAGCACGACGAGGCACGCCGGCAGGTGGGCTTCGCCGACCGCATCCTCATCTCCAAGTCCGACCTCGTCGATGAGGCGAAGGTCGACGAGCTCATGCGGCGGCTGCGGCAGATGAACCCGCGCGCGCACCAGGAGAAGGTCCATTTCGGCAACGCGGACATCAAGGAGATCCTCGACATCCGCGGCTTCAACCTGGACGCCGCCATCGAGGTGGATCCCGAATTCCTCACCAGCGACTACCACGAGCACGACGACGAGGTCACGTCCTTCGTGTGGAAGGATCCCCGCCCGATGCACATGGAGAAGATCGAGACGTTCCTCTCCCTCATGGTGCAGAACTACGGCGAGGACCTGCTGCGCTACAAGGGCGTGCTCAACGTGCAGGGCGAGCCGCGCCGCATGATCTTCCAGGGCGTGCACATGCTGATGGGCGGCACGCCGGGCAAGCCGTGGGAGCCGGGGGAGAAACGCGAGAGCGTGATGGTCTTCATCGGCCGCAAGATCCCGCGGCGGCTCTTCGAGGAAGGCCTCGCCTACTGCGTCGCATGAGCCGCGGCAGCGCGGGCTATACTGGCCTGTAAAACGATCGGCAGGCGCGCAATGGTCTCTCCCGTGACCGGCGGTTCATCGACGGGCAGCATCCGTGCTGCGCGGCCGATCTCGCGCGTCGGAAGCGAGGAATACCATTCCGCCGCGCTGCCCACCGCCCAGGAAGCGGCCATCCTCTACTCGGCCAGCCATGCCAGCGCCGCGGTCGCCCTGCTGCGCAACGAGATCAAGGACCCCATCGGCCGCAACAACAAGCAGGCGTGGCTGATGCTGTTCGACCTCTACCAGATCGCCCAGAACCGCGAGGAATTCGACGAGGTGTCGATGCTCTTCACGGTGAAGTTCGAGCAGTCCCCTCCCGCGTGGGCGGACGGCAGCGAAGGGCAGGCGGACCCGCGGCGCGCCCAGGCCCGCGAGCGCAAGGACTTCTTCGCCTTCAAGCCCCCGCCCGCGGATGGCGACCTGTCCAGCGAGATCAACCGCTTCGTGACCTTCGCCGAGCTCCATGGCACCGTCCGCCTCGACGTGGGCAAGATCACGGCGCTGGCACCCCTCGACGTGGAGCGCCTGACCGCGGCGCTGCAACGCCTGCGCAAGAAGCAGCTGCCGATGTGGTTCAACAACATGGAGGCGCTCGAGGCGGTGCTGCGCGCCGCCTTCAACGAGAAGGCCACCGACGCGGAGCGGCCCTTCTGGCTGCTGCTGTTCGAGATGTACATCCTCCAGGGCAAGATGCAGGCCTTCGAGGACCTCGGCCTCGAATACGCCATGGCGTTCGAGATCTCGCCTCCCAGCTGGGAGGTGTACGTGAACAAGGTCGCCCAGGAATGGGAGAAGCAGTCGCCCGCAGCGAAAGCGGCGGCGGCGGCCGCTGCGACGGCAGCGCCCGCGGGGCCCAGCGCGCCCGACGCGGGCTTCTCGATGAAGGGCGTGCTCTCGGCCGCGAGCGCCAACCAGCTGGGCGAGCTCACCGCGCACGCCGCGTCCCGCCAGGAAGTGGTCGTCGACATGGGCAAGGTGCTGCGCGTGGAATTCGCCTTCACCGCGGCCTTCTTCGACGCGGTGAAGGCCATCCAGCTCGCCGGCAAGCGCGTGATCCTCACCAACCTTTCGGAGCTGAACGCGGCGCTGCTCGAGGCCCTGGGCGTCAACCGCTATGCCATCCTCGTGCGCCGCAAGTCGAGCTGAAACCCGCTCGCGAAGAAAAGCGATTCCGCGGTTGAAATAACCCGGGCCGGCCTCCAAGTTCGGGGAACGGACCGGCGGCGCGAACGCTCCCACGGATCCGGAATTCCCTCCGGCTGCCTCCATTCCATGTCCGAAATACCGCAATTCCACGGCACCACCATCCTCTCCGTACGCCGCGGCGACCGTGTCGCCATGGGCGGCGACGGCCAGGTCACCCTCGGCAACGTGGTCGTGAAGGCTTCCGCGCGCAAGGTGCGCCGCCTCTACCAGGACCGCATCCTCGCGGGCTTCGCGGGCGCGACCGCCGATGCCTTCACGCTCTTCGAGCGCTTCGAGGGCAAGCTCGAGAAGCACCAGGGCAACCTGTTGCGCTCCGCCGTCGAGCTCGCCAAGGACTGGCGCACCGACCGCATGCTGCGCAGGCTCGAGGCGATGCTCGCCATCGCGGACCGCACGTCCTCGCTCATCATCACCGGCACCGGCGACGTGCTCGAGCCCGAGCACGGCCTGCTCGCGATCGGCAGCGGCGGCGGCTATGCGCAGGCCGCGGCGCTGGCACTCCTGCAGGCCTCGGAGCTGGAGCCCGCGGACATCGTGAAGCGCGCGCTCACGATCGCGGGCGACCTCTGCATCTACACCAACCAGAACCACGTGATCGAATCGCTGTGAACGACTCGCCTCCCATCCCGCAATCGCCCCCCTCGCTGCAGTCCACCGCAGCGGCCACGCCCGAGATCATGACGCCGCAGGAGATCGTGAGCGAGCTCGACAAGTTCATCGTCGGGCAGGCGCAGGCCAAGCGCGCCGTCGCCATCGCGCTGCGCAACCGCTGGCGCCGCTCGCAGGTGCCCGAGCCGCTGCGCACCGAGATCACGCCGAAGAACATCCTCATGATCGGCCCCACGGGCGTGGGCAAGACCGAGATCGCGCGGCGCCTGGCACGGCTCGCGAACGCCCCCTTCATCAAGGTCGAGGCCACCAAGTTCACCGAGGTGGGCTACGTCGGCCGCGACGTGGATACCATCGTGCGCGACCTGGTGGAGATCGCGGTCAAGTCCACGCGCGAGCAGGAGATGGAGAAGGTCCGCCCTCGTGCCGAGGACGTGGCCGAGGACCGCGTGCTCGAGGCGCTGCTGCCCGGCGTGCCGCCGCGCGAGGGCAACGAGACCAACGACACGCGCCAGCGCTTCCGCAAGATGCTGCGCGAGGGCAAGCTCGACGACAAGGAGATCGAGATCGACGTGGCCCAGGGCGGCGGCAACATGGAGATCCTGGCGCCCCCCGGCATGGAAGAGCTCACGCAGCAGATCCAGGGCATGTTCGCCAACATCGGCGGCGCGCGGCGCAAGCGGCGCACGCTGCGCATCCGCGAGGCGCTGCGGCTCCTCACGGACGAGGAGGCGGCCAAGCTCGTGAACGAGGACGAGCTGCGCTTCAAGGCGGTGCGCTCCGTGGAGCAGGACGGCATCGTGTTCATCGACGAGATCGACAAGATCGCGAGCCGCGGCGAGATGCACGGCGCCGATGTCTCCCGCCAGGGCGTGCAGCGGGACCTCCTGCCGCTGGTCGAGGGCACGGCGGTCACCACCAAGTACGGCATCATCCGCACCGACCACATCCTGTTCATCGCGAGCGGCGCTTTCCACCTCTCCAAGCCCTCGGACCTCATCCCCGAGCTGCAGGGGCGGCTGCCCATCCGCGTCGAGCTCTCCAGCCTCACGGTGGAGGATTTCCAGCGCATCCTCACCGAGACGGACGCGTGCCTCACGCGGCAATACCAGGCCCTCATGGGCACGGAAGGCGTCACCGTCGAGTACACGCCCGAGGGCGTGCGGCGGCTGGCCGAGATCGCCCACGCGGTGAACGAGAGCACGGAGAACATCGGCGCGCGCCGCCTGCACACGGTGATGGAGCGGCTCCTCGAGGAGGTGTCGTTCGATTCCGGCCGCAACCTGCGCACGGTCACGGTCGACGCGGCATATGTCGACGCGCGGCTCGCCAGCCTGGCACGCAGCGAGGATCTCGCGCGCTACGTGCTCTAGCGGGCGCATCTTTCGTCACACCCGCCGCCGTCGCCGCCACTAGAATCGCGGCATGAAAGCGCCGATCCTCGCCGCGGCCCTGCTCGCCGGCTGCACGACCATGACCGCCGGCGGCCCTGATGCCGTCCAGGAGCTCGCCCGGGCGGAAACCGCCTTCGCCGCCGAATCGGTGCGCACCGACATGCGTGCGGCGTTCCTCGACAACTTCGCGCCGGATGGCGTGCTGGTGGGCGGTGGCGCCTGGGTCAACGCCCGCGCGCGGCTGGAGCCACGCCAGGCGCCGCCGATCGTGCTCGACTGGCGGCCGTGGCATGTCGAGGTCGCGGCCTCCGGGGAGCTGGGGCTTTCGACCGGGCCCTGGGTTCTCGAGCGGCGCGCGGGTGGAGCGCCCACGCACGGCCAGTTCGTTTCGATCTGGCGGCGGCAGGAGGACGGGCGCTTCAAGGTGGAGGTGGACATCGGCATCTCCCATCCGGCGCCATGGGTGCAGCAGGCAGGTATCGACTACGTGCTCACGCCGCCAACGGCCATGCACGGAAGCGGCAGCCTCGAAGCGGCGGAAGGCGCGTTCGTCGCCGCTTCGCTGCGCGGCGGGCCGCGCGCAGGCTATGAGGCTTACGCGAGCGACCGCATCCTCCTCTATCGCGAAGGCCTGACACCGATGCAGGGCCGCCCCTCCGCGCTAGGCTCGACAGCGCCGCCGGAGAATCCGACGATATGGCTCGCCGAGCGCGTTGCCGTCTCGCGCTCGGACGAGTTCGGCTACGTGCGCGGCAACTACGCCGGCGCGGCGCAACCGGACCGCGTGCTCGGACAATTCCTGCGCGTCTGGCGGCGCGAGGCCGGCAAGTGGCGCATCGTGCTCGACGTGGTGAACGCGGCGTCCTAGCCAAGAACGGGCCGGGACGCTAGCCCGCGCTTTCCTCGAGCCGCGCGAGGCGCTCCAGCGACTCGCTCACGTAGTCCGCCACGCGGGCGACGCGCTCGACCGCCACGGCGCCGCTGCCCGCCTCCACCTCGGCCACCGCCTGCAGCAGGAAGGCATGCTGCGTTTCAGCCATGTGCATCTCGTCCGTCGCATCGGCGGCGAACGCCGTGGCCCTCAGCGTCGCGAGCACCGAGGCGAGCCCGGTCTTCGCCTCGTCGAGCTGCGCGGCGGAAGCGTCCGGCCGGTGCGCGGCCCGGCGCTGCAGCTCGAGCCGTGCGACGCGTTGCGCGAGCGTGGCGCCCCGCATGGCATTGAGCGCCGCGCGCTGCGGCGTGCCGTCCGCACGCAACAGGCGTGCGCCCTTCGAGGCGACCCACGACATTTCCTCGACGCGCTCCGAAACCTGCCGGGCGTTCTCGCGCGTCGGCGTGCGCTGCATCCACGGCCGCAGCTCCTTCCACAGGACGCGCAGCAGCGTGAAGCCTTCCGCCGATTCCGCGTCCGGCGCGCTGGCGGCGACGGCCGGCAGCAGGGCATCGAGCTCCGCGGCCGCCGCGCGCATCGTGCGGCGGCTGCCGGCCGCGAGCACGCCCTGCTCCACCTGCACGTAGCACTTGGCGATGCGCTCGGCGAGGAGGGCGAGGCGCTCGGCCGCGCTCGCGTGCATGGCGACATTGAAGCGCTGTTGCGCCTGCGAGGGGGCGAGCGATGCGGCCGCCATGACCAGCCCGGCGAATGCGGCGCAGGCGAGCCGCATTCGCGTCATGTCCCCGGATCGGGCGCGGCGAAGGAGCCGACGAGGCCGGAAGCGATGCCCTGCGAAAGCGCATCGGCGAGGCGCTCTTCCATCGCGTCGCCGAAGGCGAGCCCGGCTTCGGCGAGGGCCGCGCCGCGTGCAAGCGCTTCGAGGAAGAGCCACGTATCGCGGTCGACGCAACGCGCTCGCGGCGCGAAGTCGTCGCGTTCGACGACGATGAAATCGGGTCCGGCATCGCGGCCGGGCGTGCCATCGCGGCCGGGCTGGTTGGCTTCCCAGATCGCCAGCACCGGCCACTCCGACCGCACCAGCCGCACCGGCGGCGCGAGCGCGAAGCGGATGTCGCCATGCATCTCCGGCGGCACCCTCGCGAGCGCCGCGAAGTCGAACGGCAGCGCATCGGCGGCGAAATGCGACTCGTGCAGCGCCCATTCCAGACGCGCGACATCGCCCAGCCACGGCAGGGCACGCGCGGGCTCGTAGCCTTCGAGGAACGCCGCGAAGCCATTGCCCAGCTGATGCAGGTCGCCGCTCGCGGACGGGACGGCGCGCAGGTGCTGCCGTGCCGCCTCCGCGAAGAACGCTTCGCCGACGAGGCGTTGCGTCACGGGATAGGCCGATGCCAGCGCGGAGCGCAGGTTGGCCGCGACACTCGCGCGATACACGTCGAGCGCATCGGCGGGCGCCACCTCCGGGGTGAACGGCGCCTCCTCGAGCATCGCGTCGAGGAAGCGGCGTTGCAACGCGGCGAGCGGGGTGCTCAAGCCAAGCTCCGTTCGCGCATGTCCGCCGCGGACTGGAGGTGACGCGAGGCGATCGCGGCCTCGTCGAGCAGGGTATCCAGCTCCGGGATGTCGATGTCCCACTCGATGAGGGTTGGACGCGGGCCCAGGCGCGCGAGCGCCGCCACGTAGAGATCCCACACCTCGGGCGCCACGCGCGCGCCGTGCGTATCGACCAGGCGCGCGCCCACCGCCTCGTGGCCCGCAAGGTGGATCTCGCCCACGGTCGCGGCGTCGATCGCATCGAGATAAGCGAGCGCGTCGAAGCCGTGGTTGCGTGCGTTCACGTGGATGTTGTTCACGTCCAGGAGCAGGCCACAACCGGCGCGGCGCACGACCTCCGCCACGAACTCGTGCTCGGCCATCTCGCCGTCGCCGAAACGCAGGTAGGTCGAGACGTTCTCGACGAGGATCGGCCGCCCGAGGCGTTCCTGCACGTGCTGGATGTTGGCGACGGCCGCCGACAGCGCCTCGCGCGTGAATGGCAGCGGCAGCAGCTCGTTCGCGTGGCGGCCGCCCGCAGCCGACCAGGAGAGGTGCTCCGAAACCAGCGCGGGCTCGAAGCGTCGCACCAGGCGCTCGAGCTTGGCGAGATGGGACTCCTCGACACCCTCGGCCGAGCCCAGCGAGAGCCCGACGCCGTGCACGCTGAGCGGATAGCGCTCGCGAAAACGCTCGAGCCAGGCGAGCGCCTGGCCGCCTTCGGCAAAGAAGTTCTCTGCGTGGATCTCCAGGAAGGCGAGCGCGGGCTCGCGCTCGAGGATGGCGCGGTAGTGGGGAGCGCGCAGGCCGATGCCCGCGCCGTCATCCACCACGACGCGGCCTTACTTGCCCTTTTCCGGGGCCTGCAGCGAGCCGCCCGCCTGCTCGCACGTCCCCTTCGGCACCATCTTCCACTCGTCCGGCGCGTTGTCCTTGGTGGACTTGCCGGCGCAGGTGTGGCGCGCGGTGCCGCAGTCGTTCTGGCCGGCCTTGGCGATGCCGTAGCACTTTTCCTTCGGGCCCTTCGGCGCGCCGGTCTGCGCCTGCGCGGCCGTTCCAAGGGTGAGCGCGAGGACGCTCGCCACGGCGGTGGTCATCAGCTTGCTTCGATTGTTCATGACGGTCTCTTCGATTTGATCAACGAATCCCGCGCGGAAATGCGCTTCGCACGGGCCACAAAGCCCATGGGAAATCTTAGCCGATGTGCGCCCGGCCGGGGTATTGCCCTTGAAAGAATGCCCGCCACCCCCACGTCTTCCTTACGCAGGGCGAGATGCCCGGAAACCCGGTGGCCCGCAGGGCCGTCCACCAACCCGAATGCTGGAGAAAACCATGTACACGAGCACCCGCCATGCGACGCTTTCGAGCCTCGACGGCCTCCTGAACGACCTCTTCCGCCCCGCCGCCGACCCCGCTCCCGCGTCGCTTGGGCTGCGCGTGGACGTGCGCGAATCGCCGGAGGCCTACACCCTGCAAGCCGAGCTTCCGGGCGTGCAGCGCGACGACATCCAGGTCGAGATCGACGGCAACGAGGTCTCGATCGCGGCCGAGGTGAAGCGCGAGGCCGAGCCCGGCGAGGGCGAGCGCTGGCTGCGCCGCGAGCGCACCGCGGGCAAGGCCGCGCGCCGCTTCGTGCTGCCGTCCGAAGTGGACGAGGGCACGGCGGTGGCCAAATTCGCCGACGGCGTCCTCACGCTCACGCTGCCGAAGAAGGCGCCGGCGGCCAGCCGCAGGATCGCCGTGAACTGATCGGCGCGCCGCCGTTCGCGACAGCGTCCCGACGGGGTCGGGCTGCGCTTTCCGGAATGCCGGAAGCGAAGCCCGACCCCGTCGCCTTATGCCGCTACAATACGTGCTTCTCCCGCCGCGCCCTCCTCCCCGATGCCACCCAAGGTCACCTCCGCCCAGAAGGCCGAAGTCCTCGTCGAGGCGCTGCCGTACATCCAGCGCTTCTACGACCGCACCATCGTCATCAAGTACGGCGGCAACGCGATGACCGACGTGGCGCTGCAGGAAGACTTCGCCGAGGACGTGGTGCTCCTCAAGCTGATCGGCATGAACCCCGTCGTGGTCCACGGCGCGGGCCCGCAGATCGGCGCGCTGCTGCAGAAGCTGGGCAAGCAGAGCGAGTTCATCCAGGGCATGCGCGTGACCGACGAGGAGACCCTCGACGTGGTCGAGATGGTCCTGGGCGGCCTCATCAACCAGGACATCGTCACACTGATCAACAAGGCGGGCGGCAAGGCGGTCGGCCTCACCGGCAAGGACGGGCACTTCATCCACGCGCGCAAGCTCAAGCTCGCGAGCAAGGAAGACAAGAAGAAGAAGATCGACGTGGGCCTGGTGGGCGAGGTGGTGCGCATCGACCCGGAGATCATCCAGCTCCTCGACCAGCGCGACTTCATCCCCGTGATCGCGCCCATCGGCAGCGACGAGAACGGCACCGCCTACAACATCAACGCGGACATCGCCGCGGGCAAGCTCGCGATCACGCTGCAGGCCGAGAAGCTGATCCTGCTCACCAACACCACCGGCGTCCTCGACAAGGAGGGCAAGGTCGTCACCGGGCTCACCGCGCACAAGGTGAAGGAGATGATCGACGACGGCACCATCTCCGGCGGCATGCTGCCGAAGGTGGAGTGCGCCCTCGATGCCGTGCGCAACGGCGTGAAGAGCGCGCACATCATCGACGGCCGGGTTTCGCACGCGCTGCTGCTGGAGGTGCTCACCAGCTCCGGCGTGGGCACGCTCATCCGCGGCGCCGCCGCCAATCGCAGCCCGGGACGCTAGCCAGGCGGTGCTACTGCCTCGCGCCTCCTAGCGCGTGAGGCGTGCGGCCAGGGCCACGTGGTCGGAGAGCTTCGACCACCCCGAGCCCACGTGCCGCTCCACGCCCTCGATGTCGAGGCCGCGCACGTAGATGCGGTCGAGCGAGAAGATCGGCATCTGCGCGGGATAGCTCTTGGCGAGCTTGCCCTCGCTGCGCTCGAATACCTCGTAGAGGCCGAGCTCGGCGGCGAGGTAATCGCTGGCGCGCTTCTGCCAGTCGTTGAAATCCCCGGCGACCACCAGCGGCCCTTCCTTCGCCGCGGCCTTGATGCGCTCGGCGAGCCATTCGAGCTGGAAGCGGCGGCTGCGCGCCCACAGGCCCAGGTGCACGTTGATGCAGTGCAGGCGTTCCTTCCAGCCCTCGAGCTCGACCTCGCAATGCAGCAGCCCGCGGCTCTCGATCGGGTGGTGCGAGATGTCGATGTTCTCCCACACCGGGATCGGATGGCGGCTCACGATGGCGTTGCCATGGTGGCCGTCCGTGTACACGGCATTCATGCCGTAGACGCTGTGCGCGCCGTCGTGCGTGAGGAATTCGTGCTGCGAAACCTCGGGCCACGTGACGTGCCGCCGCGCCTTGCCCTCGTGCTTGCCCTGCACTTCCTGCAGGAACGCCACATCCGCGTTGAGGCCCTTCAGGCGGTCGCGGATCTCGTGCAGCACGACGCGGCGGTTGAACTGCGACAGCCCCTTGTGGATGTTGTAGGTGATGACGGTGAGGCCGCGCTTCTTGGTCATGATCTCGGACGAACTCTCTCGGGAAGCATCGATATCGCCCGCCGGTTGCTCCAGGAGAAGCAACGCTCGGCAGCCTCCTGCCACGGCAGCCACACCGCGCCGAGGTGCTCGCGGGGCGCCACGCGGACCGGCACGGGGGCGGGAAGCTCCAGCCCGAAAACATGCTCCGTGTTGTGCGTGACGCCGGGCGCGTACCGATGGCGCCATATGGGATAGATTTCGAAGACGTTCTGCAAGTTCCACTCCGACAAGGGGTATTCCCGCGCGTCGATGCCGGTTTCCTCCCCGACCTCGCGAATCGCCGTATCCCGCAGCGACTCGCCTTCGTGCTGGCTGCCGGTGACGGATTGCCAGTAGCCCGGACGGTCCGCCCGCTCGAGCAGCAGCACCTCGAGCCGCGCGGTGTGGATGACCACGAGCGTCGAGACCGGGATCTTGTGTGCGCTCACGCCACGCGCATGTGCGCGACCACCTCGCCCTCGTTCGCGAACCAGGCATGGGGCATGTCGCGCGTGCGATGCATCGCGAGCGGCAGGCCGTGGCGATCGACACCGATGATGCCCACGTCGGCATCGAAATCGCGCCCCAGCTTGTCGAGCACCTGCTTCATCGCCTGCGGGAAGGTGGCGCCGCGCTCGACCGCTTCCGAGATGGAACGCGTCGCGAGCGCGCGCAACACGAACTCGCCGGTGCCGGTGGCGGAAGCCGCGATGTGCTCGCTCGCGTAGTTGCCGGCGCCCGGGATCGGCGAATCGCCGACGCGTCCCACCAGCTTCATCGTGACGCCGCCCGTGGAGGTGGCGGCCGCGAGCACCCCCTGCGCATCGACGGCGGCAGCGCCCACCGTGCCGCCCGCGTACTCGGGATGCTGCTTGAGGAACGTGCGCATCTTGAGCGTGCGCCCGCCGGCGAGGATCTCGTCCAGGTGCGCCTTCTTGTCCTGCCAGTCCGCACGGCGCGCGGGCGTTACCGGGTCGTGATCCGGAAAGCCCATCACGCGCGCGAAGCGCTGGGCGCCCTCGCCCGTGAGCATCACGTGGTCGGTCTCGTCCATCACCCGGCGTGCGACGAGCACCGGGTTCTTCACGCGCTGCAGTCCCGAGACCGCGCCCACGCGCGCGCCGCGGCTTTCCATCACCGAGGCGTCGAGCTCGACGAAGCCGTCGAAGTTGAGCACGCCGCCGGTGCCCGCGTTGTAGATCGGGTTGTCCTCGAGGACCACGACGGTGGCGCAGACCGCGTCGAGCGCCGAGCCGCCTTCGCGCAGGATCTTCTCGCCCGCCTGCACCGCGGCACGCAGGCCCTCGAGGGCGTCTTGTTCGGAGCCGGGACGCCAGTTGCCGGCGCCTCCGTGGGCAATCAGTGCGATGGGCATGTTGGGAGAGTGAAAATCAATTCAACACAGATGAACACAGATGAACACAGATAACCCCAAGGCTGGTTTCGCCGTAGCAACCATGGGCACGAACAAGACACAGGGCTTTGCTTTTATCTGTGTTCATCTGTGTTCATCCGTGTTCATCTGTGTTCCAGGCTTTTTGCCCCTCAGGCGCCCGCGGTGTTGCGCAAGCGGATGTGCAACTCGCGAAGCTGCTTCTCGGTGACGGGACTCGGCGCCTCCACCATCAGGTCCTGCCCGCGTTGCGTCTTGGGGAACGCGATCACGTCGCGGATCTGGTCCACGCCCGCCATCATCGCCACCATGCGGTCGAGGCCGAAGGCGATGCCGCCGTGCGGCGGCGCGCCGAAGGCGAGCGCGTCGAGGAGGAAGCCGAACTTCGCGCGCTGTTCCTCCTCGCTGATGCCGAGCACGCGGAACTGCTTCGCCTGCACGTCCGCGCGATGGATCCGCACGGAGCCGCCGCCCAGCTCCCAGCCGTTGAGCGCTACGTCATATGCCTTGGCGAGCACGCGGCCGGGGTCCCGCTCCATGAGCTCGATGTGGTCGTCCTTCGGGCTGGTGAACGGATGGTGCGCGGAGACCCAGCGATCGCCATCCTCATCGTGCTCGTAGGCCGGGAAGTCCAGCACCCAGCACGGGCGCCAGCCTTCGTCCGCGTGGCCCTTCTCGTGGCCCACCTTCATGCGCAGCGCGCCGAGCGCGTCGTTCACGACCTTGCGCCGGTCCGCGCCGAAGAAGATCACGTCGCCGGCCACGGCACCGGTGCGCTGGATGATGGCGCCGAGGATTCCGGGCGAGAGGAACTTCACGATCGGGGACTGCAGGCCTTCCTCGTTCAACTTCGCGGGATCGTTCACGCGGATGTACGCGAGGCCCTTCGCGCCGTAGATCGCGACGAACGGTGCGAGGTCGTCCAGCTCCTTGCGCGTGAACTGCTCGTTGCCGCCGGGTACGCGCAGCGCGGCCACGCGGCCGTCCTTCAGCGCCGCGGCGCTCTTGAAGACTTTGAAGCCGGCGTCGCCCATGAGGTCCGTGAGCTCGGTGAGCTCCAGCTTCACGCGCAGGTCCGGCTTGTCGCTGCCGTACTTCGACGTGGCGTCGGCATAGGTGAGCCGCGGGAAGGGCGGCAGCTCCACCCCCAGCACCTGCTTCCACACGTGGCGCACCAGCCCTTCCATGAGGTCCTGGATCTCGCGCTCGGTGAGGAACGAGGTCTCGATGTCGATCTGCGTGAACTCGGGCTGGCGGTCGGCGCGCAGGTCCTCGTCGCGGAAGCACTTCACGATCTGGTAGTAGCGGTCGTAGCCCGCGATCATGAGGAGCTGCTTGAAGAGCTGCGGCGACTGCGGCAGCGCGTAGAACTGGCCGTCGTGGATGCGCGAGGGCACGAGGAACTCGCGCGCGCCCTCGGGCGTGGACTTGTACAGCACCGGCGTCTCGACATCGATGAAGCCGTTGTCGTCGAGGTATTGGCGCACCGCGCGGCTGGTCGCATGGCGCATGCGCAGCGCCTTCTGCATCGGCTCGCGGCGCAGGTCGAGGTAGCGGTACTTGAGGCGCACCTCCTCGGACAGGTGCTCCTCGTCCATCATGAACGGCGGAGTGGCCGCGGCATTGACGATCTCGAGCTCGTGCGCGAGCACCTCGATCTCGCCGCTCTTCAGGTTCGGGTTGACGGTGCCCTCGGGGCGCCGCCGCACGATGCCGGTCACGCGCAGCACGAACTCGTTGCGCACGCGGTCCGCGTTGCGGAAGGTTTCGGGCCGGTCCGGGTCGCACACGACCTGCACGAGGCCCTCGCGATCGCGCAGGTCGATGAAGATGACGCCGCCGTGGTCGCGCCGGCGGTGGGCCCAGCCGTACAGGGTGACGGACTGGCCAAGGTAACGGATGTCTGTGCTGCCGCAATATTCGGTTCGCATGTTTGTCGCACGGCCGCCACTCCTGGGGAGCAACGGGCCGCGGTCCGATTTGTCGTTGATTGGGTCCCGGCCTGCGCCGGGACGACGGCGGGATACGTTGTGGGGTCCCGGCCTGGGCCGTGACGGGGGCGGATTCTGTTGCGCCGTCGCCTACGTTCTCGGCGACGGCACCGGATTGAGGTCGGTCCCGGAGCGATTCCTCTCGGGCCGTGGGGCGCGGCCGGACGGCTCGGCCACACCCATGGAGATGATGTACTTGAGGGCATCGTCCACGCTCATGTCGAGCTCGATCGTCTCCGAGCGCGGCAGGATGAGGAAGAAGCCCGCGGTGATGTTGGGCGTGGTCGGCACGAAGACCGAGATCTGCTCGCGGCCGAGGAGCTCGGCCACTTCGTGCTCCGGCGTGCCGGTGACGAGCGCCACCGTCCAGCTGCCGCCATGCGGATAGCGCACCAGGACCGCGCGGCGAAAAGCCTTGCCCTCGGGCGAGAACAGCGTGTCGCTGATCTGCTTCACGCCGCCGTAGATCGAGCGGACGATCGGGATGCGCTGCAGGATGTGGTGGCCCAGCAGGAGGATCCGCCGGCCGAAGAAGTTCGCGGCCAGCGCCCCGGTGGCGAGCACGATCGCGGTGGTGAGGATGATCCCCATCCCCGGGATGTGCACGCCGAAGAGCGCATCGCTCTGGTAGCGCTCCGGCAGCAGCAGCAGCGACTTGTCCATCATGTCGACCAGCAGCTTGAGCACCCACAGCGTGATGCCGAGCGGGATCCACACGAGCAGGCCCGCGACGAAGTAGCGCCGGAGGGTGTGTGCCATCAGGGCGCTCGCGCCGTCGCGGGATGCGGGATCAAGTCGGGGGCGCCCTCAGTGGCAGGCGCAGCTGCCGCCGCAGGAACCGCCGCCCGCGGCATCCTTCGAGCCGGATTCGCCCTTGCCTTCGCCGGAAGAAGAAGACGACGACGGCTCCTTCTTCGCGGGAGCGCTGCCCTTGTTCTTGAAGTCCGTGGCATACCAGCCGCTGCCCTTCAACTGGAAGCCGGCCGCGGTGACCATCTTCGAGAAGGTGGGCTTGCCGCACTCGGTGCAGTCGGTCAGCGGGGGATCGCTCACCTTCTGGAGGAACTCCTGTTGATGGCCGCAGCTGCCGCAGCGGTATTCGTAGATCGGCATGACCTTCTCCCGGAAGCGTTGATTCGAATTTTAACAGAGGCACTTGGCAAGCTTGTTGCACTGCGCCATGAAAGCCTTCCGGAGAGACGTGTGGGCCGCCCCGCACGCCTTCAACCCCTTCAACCGCCGGGGCCGCGGCGGCGGCGCCGGTCGGCCAGTACGCCACCGCCGGCGAGGGCCCCGGACATGACCAGGAACACGGGCGCCATGCCGAGAGAAGCCACGGCGCCGAAAACCAGCGGCAGCACCGTGCTGCTGGCGTTGAGCACGACGGTGCGGATGCCGACCGCTTCCCCCGCGCGCCCGGCCGGGGCGGTGGCGTAGATGAGGGACATGAGCGAAGGCTGCGTGGCGCCCAGCCCCAGGCCCAGCACGAAGGAAACGGTCGCCAGCAGCGGCACCGTGCGCACGACCGGGAAGGTGGCATAGCAGGCGCACGCGATCGCGAAGGTGGCGGTGATGAGCGGCCACTCCGGGAAGTGCCGCGACAGCCACGGCAGGGCGAGGCGGACCACGAAGGTCGCCGCCGCGAAGCTGCCGAGGATGAGGCCGATGGTGGAGGCGCTGAGGCCGATCGAGGTGCCGTAGATCGGCATCACGAAGGTGAACAGGTCCCAGGCGCTGGCGAGGAGGCCGCTCACGATGAACACGCGGCGCAGCTCCGCGTTGTGCAACAGGTCCGTCGTGCGGCGCCGTTGCCGTTCCCCGGCATGATGCGGCTTGTGCGTGAGGCGCCTGCGCTGCGAATAGAGCACCAGCAGCGACGCCAGCGCGGAGATGGACATGACCAGGAAGGTGCGCTGGTTGCCGAGCAGGTCGATGGAGAAGCCGGCGGTGGTGGGGCCGACGAAATTCGAGACGGAGAAACCCAGTGCGAGCCAGCCGAAGTTGGCCTTGCGGTCGGCCGGCGCGCTGTTCTCGCCCACCCAGTGCTGCACGGAAATCTGGAACAGCATGAAGCCCGCGCCGGCGCCGGCGGCCGCGAGGTGCAGCGCCGGGAGGCCGAAGAAGACGCCCGGCAGCAGCACCGCGATCGCGACCATGGCCGCGGCAACGAGGAGCGGCACGCGCACCCCGATGCGGTCCACGAGCCGGCCGGCGAAGACACCCAGCGCCATGGGCAGCGCCGCGAAAAGCGACATGATGACGCCCACCGTGAGCGGCGAGGCGCCCAACCCCAGCGCGGTGAGCGAGATGGTGAGCCGGCTGCCGTTGAACGCGACGTGCGCGAGGACCGTCGTGAAGACCAGCAGCGCCAGCGGCACCGGGCTTCAGCCGCGGGGTGCCTGCAGCGCCGCGATGCGCTCCTCGATGGGCGGATGGCTCGCGAAGAGCGCCATGAAGCGGCTGCCCCCTTCCGCGATGCCGAAGGCCTGCAGCGACTGCGGCAGCGCATCGGGCTCGAGCCCGCCCAGCCGGCGCAGCGCGGCGACCATCGGCCGTGGCGAGCGCAGCAGGTTTGCGCTGCCCGCATCCGCGCGGAACTCGCGCTGCCGCGAAAACCAGGCGACGATGAGCGACGCGAGGATGCCGAACAGGATCTCGCAGGCGAACACCGTGATGTAGTAGCCCATGCCGACGCCGCGCTCGGTCCTGAACACGGTGCGATCGACGAGGTAGCCCACGACCCGCGACAGGAACACCACGAACGTGTTGACCACGCCCTGGATCAGCGTGAGCGTGACCATGTCGCCGTTGGCGATGTGCGAGACCTCGTGCCCCAGGACCGCCTCGACTTCCTCGCGCGTCATCGACTGCAGGAGCCCCGTGGAGACCGCGACGAGCGACGAATCGCGGAAGGCGCCCGTGGCGAACGCATTGGGAGCGCCCTCGTAGATCGCGACTTCCGGCAGCCCGATTCCCGCATCGCGCGCGAGGCGGTGGACCGTGCCCACGAGCCACTGCTCGTCCGCGGTACGCGGCTGCTCGATCACCTGCGCGCCGACCGACATCTTCGCCATCCACTTCGACATGAGCAGCGAGATGAACGCGCCGCCGAAGCCGATGATCGCGGCGAACACGAGCAGCGAGCCCATGTTGAGCCCGTTGGCGGTGAGCCAGCGGTTCACCCCGAGGATGGACGTGGTGATGGACAGCACCAGCATCACCGCGATGTTCGTGATCAGGAACAGGAAGATGCGTTTCATGGCGTTTTCCGGTGTTGAAAATTGGCCCTGAGGCCACTACAGACGGCTATCGCCGTCAGAACGGTATGTCGTCCTCGAAGTCGTCGAACTTGCCGCCGGATTTCGCGGGCGCCTTGCCTGCGGGCGCAGGACGCGACGCGGGCGCCGAATCGCGCTCGCCCATGTCGGGCGCGGCGCCGCCCATGCCCTGGCGCGAGCCGAGCATCTGCATCGCATTCGCGATGATCTCGGTGGTGTACTTGTCCTGGCCTTCCTTGTCCTGCCACTTGCGCGTCTGCAGCCGCCCCTCGACATAGACCTGCGAGCCCTTCTTGAGGTACTCGCCCGCGATCTCGGCCAGCTTGCCGAAGAACACCACGCGGTGCCATTCCGTCTTTTCCTGCTTTTCGCCGTTCTTGTCCTTCCACGTGTCCGTGGTGGCGATGGAGACGTTCACGATCGCCCCACCGTCGGGCATGTAACGCGATTCCGGATCCCGCCCGAGGTTGCCGACGAGGATCACCTTGTTCACCGATGCCATTGCTCTCTCCCTGTTGGAATGCCCTGCAACGCCTCAATCGCGCGGCGCGCGCGCGACCGGCCGGTAATCGCCCATGCCCCACGCGGCCGCGAGCCACACGAGCGTGAGCACGAGGCAGCCGGCGAGCACTGCCGTGAAGCCCACATGCTGCGCCACCGCACCTCCCGCCGCGCCACCCACGAAGGTGCCGAGGAACTGTACGCTCGAATAAATGCCCGTGGCACTGCCCACGGCTTCCCGCGGCGCCGCGCGCGACACGAGCGCGGGCAGCTTGGCTTCTAAAACGTTGAAGCCCGTGAAGAAGATGACGAGTGCCGTCACGATGCCCGCGAGCGAGTCGAGCTTGAACGTGAGCAGCGCGAGGGCCACGGCCACGGCGGCGATCGCGGCGATGAAGACGCGCCGCTCGCGGTGCGCCCACGGGCCCACGACACCCGGCAGCATGAGCACGAAGCCCGCGCCCACGGCGCCGAGGTAGATCCACCAATGGCGCCCGGCGGGCAGCCCCGCCTT
>Ga0068851_10000362_pt1 | contig 20468 bp, 10 predicted proteins | sample KBSCornC12_FD_66588 | JGI IMG/M metagenome (GOLD analysis project Ga0068851, IMG submission 66588) | Corn rhizosphere microbial communities from Kellogg Biological Station, Michigan, USA - KBS Corn C1-2 | ecosystem: Host-associated > Plants > Roots > Rhizosphere > Soil ...
GCGACGACTGGGCCTATCCCCGCATTGGTGACGCCACAGGACGACGCCGTCGCCGGGTTGAAACACAGCAGATTTCCAACCAAATCCACGTAGTAGTACCTGCCGTTCGAGGCGGCGATGCCGTCGCCCGCGATGCCGCCGTAAGCTGAACCGGCGGGAGCAAGCGTAACGGTGTCGAGCTGCGTGAATCCGCAACTCTTGAGGGTCGTCAGATTCAGGCACTGCAAACCGACTGGATAGCTGCCACCGACCGCCGTCAGCGACTCCACCGGCCAGTAGAGCAAGCCGTTGGAGATGAAAGAGCCGTTCACCCCCGCCGTGGTGTACTGCCCCGCCCCACCAGTACCGAGCGGCGTGCCCGCCACCGGGTTCACGTAGGTCGAAAACGCTGGCCAGCCCGGGCATATCGCATTGGCCAGGGTTGCGCAGAACACAACCGTTGCACCCGAGCTGTGATGGAAAACCGTGTAGATGCTGTTGCCGAAACCCTCTACCGAATAACCGTCGCCACCCGGCGTATTGAACGTCAGCGTGCTCGCCAGGAACGGCGGCGCCAGCGCCGAAGTGCCGCTGTTCACGCCAGCCACACGGTTGCTGCCCGTCGTCAGCGCGCCGACGCCGTTCACTCCGGCCGGCGGCGTGCCCGTCGTCCAGGTGCCGCCGCTGTTGGTCGTGTACTGCATCGACAGCGATGGCGGTACCTTCAGCGAACCGGGGACATAGATCTGTCCGTTGGTGATCAGGTCGGTGATATTGACCGTCGCGTTCGAGCCCGTGTTGTTGGAGTAATTCACCACCCACTGGATCGTGTCGCCCGGCACCGCGGCGCCAGTCGTGCTCGTGCGCGAATCTGAGGTCGAGCTGTTGACGAGATTCTTTGCGTTCTTGAACAGCGTCGACACACCGATCGAAGCGTTCGTCAACGTGCAGGAAATCGCCGCACCGTTTACCGGGGTGATCGTCGCCGATCCGCTGAACGCACCGCTCGGCAAGCCGGTCTGCACGTTGTTCAAATCGGTACAGGAAATATTCGTGTTGTACTTCGACAGCGGCGTCGAACCGGAGATCGATTCGGTCAAATAATAAGTGGTACCCGCGATGGCGGTGTAAGTGCCTGTCGTGCCCGTTCCTGCGGTGACCGTCGAGCCGGTGCCCGTTGTGGTGGAATTGGCGGTCGAATTCACCACGGTGCCGCTCGCGCTACCGGTATGGATCGCGACGGTGAATTGATCGCTTGCCGCGAATCGATTGCCCGCCAACGCTTTCTTCAACGAAATCGTCGGCGCAGTCACCACGATTCCCGCGACATCGCTTGGACTCAGTGCCGGCCCGGTCGGCGGCGTCACCGATGCGACCGCGGTATTGATCAGCGTTCCCGCGGCCGATGCCGTCGTCGTACACGTTTGCGTCTGCGACACACTTGGCGCGAGCGAGCCAACCGTGAAATTGCACGAAGGCGCAATGGCATCGGTCACCGAAATACCGGACAACGCGCCCGTGCCCAAATTGGTGATCACGATCTTGTACGGAATCGTGTCGCCCAGGTTGTACTGCTGATAGTCGGCCGAAGTATTCGCGTCGTGATAGTCCGCAGGATTCGCCGGATTGCCACCTTTAACCAACACGTACTTGACGATGCCGAGCGCGTAACAATTGCCGATCGTCGTCGTTGCTGACGAAAGCATCGGCAATGCGGTGTGACCGGTAATGGAGTTGGCCGAATTGACCAGCAGTTGTCCGGGCTTGTTGTCCGTCGGCGCCGGCGCGGTGCAGCTCGTTCCCGCCGGCGTGGTAAACGCGATGCGGATCGTCTGCGAGGCACCGGGTGCGAGCGCAGGCCCGATCACGCGGATCGCGGTCGGCCCCGCCGGCTTGGTCGTCGTCCAACCGACCGTGTTCCCGGCGATGCTGCCCGGCGTGCCGCCGTTGGACGCGGCGCGCGGATCGTTGCTCAGTGTCGACGGATTGGCGGTGGTGTAATACACCGTCGCTCCGGCCGAGGTCACGGTGCCGATCGTGTACGTCCCGCTGATGTTCGTGCCGCGCCCGTCACTGGCGTACGGCAGGATATCGATCGTATCGGTATACGGATTCGATGTCGGGTCTTGCGAATTGATCGTCAGATCCCACGCCGATGAATCGCCGTAGAAAGACAGCAGACTCGACTCTACCGATTTGTCGAACGTGGTCGCGCCGTTGTTCGGCACGGTCACGCTGGCGGTTGCTTGTTTTGCGGAGGCTGGGCGGTTGTCTCCGGTAACATCAACCTGCGCCGTGTTGGTGAGAACCGTGCCGGGCGCAATCGTGCTGTTCGCGGCGGTCTGCGCCTTGTAGGTGATCGGCTGCGGCGTGTTCGCCGGCACGTTCGTGAATGTGTAGGTGAGGACCTGCTGCCCCGAACCGTTGGTCGAGAGAGTCGGCGTCGGTGTTCCCGACCCGGCGACGTAGGTCATACCGACCGGTAGGGTGTCGGTGACGGTGAAAGTCTGCGCCGGCGGGCTGGCCGTAGCGAGGTCCGCCTCCGCACTGAGCGTGAAGGTCACCGGCACGCCCGGCTGAGCCGACTGGGTCGACGCTGTCTTGGTGATGACGCCATTCGGGCCCTGGATGCGCATCGCATCGCGCTGGCCGTTGGTATTCGGACCGTAGGTGCTGCCGGGAATGGTCGCATAGACGGTGTTGTTGGCACTGATGTTGACGTAGTTGTTCAGTGTCGGCCAGCCCGGGAACACGGTCGAAACGTTGTAAGGGGCGTTGAAGGCGCCCACGGTCCACGACTCGGCTCCCACGGGCGCCGTTGTCGGGACATAACCCCATACCCGCAGCGTGTGATGGAATTGTTTGTCTACCGCCGGGTTCCAGGTCATCTTCACGGCGGTGACACCGGTGGGCAGGCTCACGATGCACAGGTCGTCCGAGTAAGCCGGCGAAATCGACACGGTCTGGCTGGCGCAGGCTGCGGGAAGCGGTGCGGCGATCCATGGGCTTCCGGCGACGCCGACCGGCTCGCCGCAGGTCTCAGTCTTCGTATTGATCGCATCGGTGCGGTACCACAGATGCCCGGTCGTCATATTGGTATAGGACGCGCCGTCGACGCCGACGAAGTCCGCCCATCTCGGGACGAACGCGGCCGGGTTCTGCACCATGCTGCAGGAGCCAGCGATGTCGGCGCCGCCCGCGCCGGTGTAGGCGGACCAGGTCACACTGTCAGCATTGCTGGCTAACGGCTGGTTATAGATCGTGTAAGGGCCGGGATTGGTCGACGTCCCCGCTGCCGGCCAGGGAAGGGTCAAGTTCTGCGCCGCGCCCGGCGCGGCCCACAGATTGGCGTCCCACGGCGAGCGGCCGACAGTCGGGCCGCCCGCCCAACTGATCGCGAACACGCCCGGAAGAATGAGGGTCGTGGTCGAGGAGTCGTTGGAAGTATTGGTCTCGGGCTGAGTAACGCTGTCAATGAAGGTGAACGTGCTCGGCGTCGCTGTGAAGCTCACGCCGGTGCTGGCCGTGATCTGGCTGGTGTAGCTGAAGATAAGCTGCCCCGCGGCGACGAAGTTCGTCGTCGACGGGATCGCCTGGTAGAGACTGTCAACTGTAGGGACGTGCTGCAGGGAGTAGTCCAGGCCGCTCAATGTGACCGTATAGTGCGTGCCGCTGCCACTGATCGAACAGGTCGGGAAGTTCGTCCTATTGGGGAAGCTCGAGGCGGAGTGTGGAATCCCCGGGAATTGCGCAGAGTCGTCGACCGCCGCGCAGCCTTCCCACTGAAGGCCCGGCAATTGGCCGGCGACGGATACTGCGATATCCACCGTGAATGTGTACGTCGCCGGACCCGGAACGCTGCCCGCAGTCATCGAAACACCGTAGTCGACCACCACGTACGGGCGATTGCCGCCGCTGCGACTGGTGATGGTGTTTTGCTGGTAATTCTGATTTGGCGCGCCGAGTATCAGATCCATGCCGTGGCTGCCGGTGATCGTGAGACCCGGCGTGATTACCGATGGCGTTGGAGCCGCGGCGGAGTCCGAAGTGGCGCTCCCCGACACTGACAACGTTGATCCCACCGTGCCGTTGGCCTTGAGCGGTGCCTGGATGACGGTCGCCGTGCCTTCATTGATCGTGCCAAGGTTGCACACCAGCTGGGCGCCGCTGGCGCTGATCGCCGACACCGGAGTCACACCGGTCGTCTTGCACATCGAGGGGATACTTGAAAATGCCCCGTTGGCGGCGATCAACGTGACCCGTACGTTATTCACAGGGTCGTTCGCCTGCGGATTGTTCGCGTCATTCGTACTGACATGCCACTCGGCCGTCACCGTGCCGCCGTAGGGCGCCGTTGCCGGTGATCCCAGCCAATTCGTCGTGATCTCATGAGTGGCGGATGTCGCCGCCGACGCCGCTGGCGCAATTGCGAATGCCCCCAAGATTCCGACTGCAGTGGTCAGATGCAGAAACAGATTAGCTAATCGACTCTTTGCGCCTGCGGGCTTCGGAACAAGGGCAAAGCGGTAGTTTGTGTGGGGGACTCCGGACACAGACATCGACATAGCTCCCTGTTGTTACTTGATGGGTGAAATCGCGAGGCGCGAAAGCGCGTAAGCACGCGTATCGATCTCGGCGCACGACGAATCGGTCCCGGCGATACCGATTCGCCAGAAAGACCCTTGTGCTTCATGAGACGTCGACCAACTAGAGCGGATGCGCGCGTCCGCTGAGCGAAATCGGCAAGCGATAGCGCGTCCTGCAAACGCGGCTTGATTGGCAGATTCGCTTGAAATGGAAAGCGAGGAAATTGATTTCGCACCCGAGCGGCACGACAAAGTCATCCATTGGTGTGCTCTGTTTTCCGCTTCGCCGTCGATCGATCGCAACGGCCACGCAAACTCACTCGCCATACCTAGCAGCATGCCTCACCCCGGTGCCTGAGTTTTGTCGCGAAACAAGATCAGAATCCGTCTGATCGCGATCGGCGCTCATCACGCAATATTGGAGATCGGCCGCAAGACACTACCTGCGACGAAGATCGCCCACCCTTGAAATTGCGTGAGGAATTGTGCGAACGCGTTAGTGCGTTGGCCGGAAGGTAACGAATCGGCAAGGCAGATTCATTCACCAATTCTCACCGATTCTCACATCGTCAAATCAACGGCATCGAAGATCGAAATTCGCAGCATGAAGAAAAGTTCATGTTGTTCGATGCGATGACGCCGTGCGCGGAGAAACGAGCACTGATATTGATTCGATGAGCGATATGAAAAAATGAATATATCGATCAGATTTCCTTGGTGCACAAAGGAATTCGACGTATTGCAAAGACGATCTGCGTGCACGCGCGGCGCGCATCGCAAAAAAAAACGTCGACAACCATCATCCTTCCGACTTATAACGATTGATACAAATGTGACCGCTATCACTCCGAAAAAAATTTCGGAGCCTGCACAATTCGCGGTTGCCGTGATTCGTTCCAATGTGATCGATTGTCGTGTCTTTTAAAGTTGCTGTGCTAGAAAATGATTCCTCTTCGCTCACCGACACAGTTACCCCCGGACTGACTTCGCTTGGATTCGATGCCGAAGGATTCGGCACGGCTAACGAGCTGTACCGGAGGATGCTCGCCAAATCGTTCGACGCGATCGTTGTCGATATTGCCGTCCCCGACGAGAATGGATTTGAGGTTGCGCACTATCTGCGCGCCCATTCCCGACTCGCCATCGTCGCTGTGGGCAAGTCACGTCTCAGCGAAGCGGACAAAATGAAGGTGCAAGCGGACGCCTGGCTGACCAAACCGATCGACATCGACGTGCTCGGCGCCGTCCTCTCCGATCTGCACAAGCGCAAGCTGTCAGGCGGTCTCGCGCGGACTACGGCGAAGAAATGGCGAGTCGATCCGACCGACTGGAAACTGTATGCGCCGGACGGACGCAACATCACGCTTAGTCTGTCCGAACGGTTGGTCATGCAGCGGCTGCTGGTCGCGCCCGGCGAGGTGGTCGCACGCGACGAGCTGATCACCGTGCTCACCGACAGCGCCTACGACTTCGATCCCCATCGCCTGGAAATGCTCGTCCATCGCCTGCGCCGCAAAGTCAGCAATACGCTCCTTCTTTCCCTGCCGTTGCGCACCGTGCGCGGCATCGGCTACACGATGCTGACTTCGGCTGGAGATTCCGCTCATCTCTGAAGACCGTTCGGCACGGCTTCCATTCCTCGTTTGCCTTGCCCTGCGCGCCCGCGCGGTGCTCGTCGCTTCGGCAAAAAGTGAGGACTGTCATATTTCGCTTGCGTTGCATGGTTAGGATTTGCGATCGTCTGTATCGAAGCATCGGGAAGTCCACGTCGTGAGCAACGTTCGCAACCAGAAGATCAGCAACGGCGAGCTGCTCGCCGCCGTCGACATGGGCTCGAACAGCTTCCATCTCGTCGTCGCGCGCTACGAGCACGGCGAGTTGCGCGTGATCGATCGCCTGCGCGACAGCGTGCGCATGGCCGCCGGCCTGCGCGCCGACGGCAGCCTCGACGACACGCGTCGCGATCGCGCCCTTGCCTGCCTCGCGCGCTTCGGCCAGCGCCTGTCGGGCCTGCCGCCCGAGCGCGTGCGCGCGGTAGCGACGAACACGGTACGCCGCCTCGCCGTGCCGGGTACCTTTCTGGTTCCCGCCGAAGACGCGCTCGGCCATGCGATCGAAGTCGTCTCCGGCCGTGAGGAAGCGCGCCTGATCTATCTTGGCGTCGCCCACGGCATCCCCGAATCGTCCGAACGCCGCCTGGTCATCGACATCGGCGGCGGCAGCACCGAGTTCATCATCGGCCAGCGCTTCGAAGCGCTGGAGAAGGAAAGCCTGCAGATGGGCTGCGTCGCGAGCACGATGCGCTTTTTTGACGACGGCAAGCTCAGCACCAAGCGCTGGCAGCGCGCGCAGGACGAAATCGCAGTCGAACTGCAGCAGTTCGCCGCCGACTACCGCGCGCACGGCTGGAGCGAGACGATAGGATCGAGCGGCACCGCGAAGGCGATCGGCAACGTCGCCCAAGCCTGCGGCTGGAGCGACACCGGTATCTCGCGTACCGCGCTGGAGAAGATCCGCGACGCCCTGCTCGATGCCGGCAGCATCGACAAGATCCGCCTGCCCGGTCTCGCCGAAGACCGCGTCGGCGTGTTCGCCGGCGGCGTCGCCATCCTCGAGGCCGCGTTCGCCGCGCTCGACATCCGCCAGATGCGCGTCTGCGAAACCGCCATGCGCGAAGGCCTGCTCTACGACATGGTCGGCCGCGCCGAGCATCGCGATCCGCGCACCGCGAGCATCGCTGCGCTGGCCCATCGTTACGGCGTCGACCGTGCCCACGCCGCGCGCGTCGAAGCGACCGCGCATGCGCTGTTCGATTCGATCGCGCAGGACTGGCAGCTCGGTCGCGATGAACGCGACTGGCTGGCCTGGGCCGCCAACATCCACGAAATCGGCCTGGCGATCGCGCACAGCCAGCACCACGTGCACGGTGCGTACATCGTCGAGAACTCCGACCTCGCCGGTTTCGCCCGCCACGAACAGATCGTGCTCGCGATCATCCTGCGCTGCCACCGGCGCAAACCCGACCAGAGCATCATCGACATCGCCCCCGAACGCCTGCGCCGCTCGACTGCGCGCATTACTGCCCTGTTGCGTCTTGCGGTGCTGCTGCAGCGCGCGCGCAAGCCCGAGCCGCTGCCCCAGCTCACGCTCAAGCTCGACGACAAGACCCTGCAGTTGCGCCTGCCCGAGGCATGGCTCGACGCGCATCCGCTGACGCGCACCGACCTCGACCAGGAGCGCGACTATCTCAAGCACCTCGACATCAAGCTGCAAGTGAAGACCGGCGAAAAACTCGCGGCATGAGTCCACACGTTTGCGACTGTGCGCACCTCCGCCGTGCCGCTATCATGTCGCACTTTCGCACTCGGAGTTCCTGCATGACCCGCCATCTCCTCCTCAGCCTTGCCTTGTTCGCCGCCGCTCCGCTGGCGCTTGCCCAGGCGCCGGCCAAACCGGCCGCCCAGCCCGCCGCGAAAGCCGTCACGACAAAACCGGCCACCACCGCTCCGGCGAACAAGCCCGCTGCACCTGGGCCCGCAGTGGCAGTGTCATCAGCCAGCAAGGCCGTGCTGCACACGAGTCTGGGCGACATCACGATCGAGCTCAACGCCGAGAAGGCGCCGAAGTCGGTCGAGAATTTCGTCCAGTACGCGAAGGAAGGTTTCTACAACGGCACCGTGTTCCATCGCGTGATCCCCGGCTTCATGGTCCAGGGCGGCGGTTACGCCAAGGACCTGCAGGAGAAGAAGACGCGCGCGCCGATCCGCAACGAGGCGAACAACGGCCTGTCCAACCTCAAGTACAGCGTGTCGATGGCACGCACGCCTGATCCGCACTCGGCGCGCGCGCAGTTCTTCATCAACCTCGTCGACAACAAACGCCTCGACTATACGAGCGACGCGAGCCCGGCCACTTGGGGTTATGCCGTGTTCGGCAAGGTCGTCAAGGGCAGCGAGATCGTGGACAAGATCGCCGCGATCCCGACCGGCGCCGCCGGCCCGTTTTCCAGCGACGTACCGACGACGGCCGTCACGATCGACAAGGTTGACCTGCTGCCTTGACCAGCCATGCCCTCTCTCCCTCGCGGGGGAGGGGCGTGATCGCCGCGCCGCGCGCGACGACGTCAGCCGATGCGATCCATGACAACCCTGCTCATTTCCGATCTGCACCTCGATCCGCAACGTCCGCGGATCTTGGATTTGTTCGCCGATCTGCTCGCCGGCGAAGCGCGCCGCGCCGATGCGCTCTACATTCTCGGCGACCTGTTCGATAGTTGGATCGGCGACGACGACGATGCCGCGCTGGCCGCGCAGGTCGCACAGGCCACGCGTGCGCTGCGCGATTCCGGCGTGCCGATCTGGTTCATGCATGGCAACCGCGACTTCCTGCTCGGTGCGGATTACGCTGCGCGCGCCGGCATGAGCCTGCTCGCCGATCCGAGCGTGGTCGAGCTCGGCGGCGAGCGCGTGCTGCTGATGCATGGCGACACCTTGTGCACCGACGACACCGAATATCTGAAATTCCGTGCGCTCGTGCGCGATCCGCGCTGGCAGGCGCAGTTCCTCGCCAAGCCGCTGGCCGAGCGCCGCGCCTTCGCCGCGCAGGCGCGCGGTGAAAGCCGCAGGCACACCTCGGCGGCGAAACCCGAGATCATGGACGTCAACCAGGAAGCCGTCGCCGCCGCGATGCGCACGCACGGCGTGCACAAGCTGATCCACGGCCACACCCACCGGCCGGCCACGCATCACTTCGATCTGGATGGACGCACGGCCGAGCGCGTCGTGCTCGGCGACTGGTATGAACAGGACAGCGTGCTGCGCATCGGCTAGGCGCGCTCCACGCATTTTTTTGCGTTTCCGCGCGCAACCCCCTCGCCACCCGCTTGCCGCTACAGTCGATGACTCGCGCGCCGACCAGGGCGAAATCCTGATTTCCGGGATACCCAGATCAGGATTTCAAAGACGGTGTCGACGCTGCGTTTTCGCGCAACTTGCTGAACATCGACTGCAGGGAGCGATCGAACATCGACTCGCGCGGAACAATGAATGCCAGTCCACGATCGAGCAAATCGTCGAGGCCCGGCCTGCTTTCTTCCCGCCACAACGTACCGTCTGGCTTGATCAGAATCGTCCGCCCGGTGAAGGAACTGATCCACGACACCTTGCCGCGACCAATTTGGCCCGACGCCGCGAGCAGGGGTATGTGGTCAGCAGCAACGTCGCCGCGGAACTCGATCCAGTCACCGACCTTCCAGCGTGCGGGAACCGTTCTGATCGGAGCCGGCTTGACCATAGGTGCGGACGCCGGCTCCGCGGCGGATACCGCAGCAAGCGGGCTAGCGACTGGCGCTTCCGCATGCGCTTCCGCAGGCGTATTCGCCGCGCCCGCCGGCTCATCAGCAACTGGCCGCTGCGCACGCGCCGCAATCAACCCTTCCAGCCAGTTCCAACGATGCGACGAATCGGGAGCGATGCGCCCGGTGCGGATGTCGGCCCACAGGCGGAACGTGGCGATCCACCGCTCGCGTGCCTCGACCGGGGCCGGTCCTTGGGCCAGCACCGTCTTCCAGGCTCGCTCAATTCCAGGCCAATCCTGTTCCAGATCCGCCTGCGCGCGCGCACCCGCCTGTGCAGAGAACAGGTCGACGATGGCATTGAGTTGGCGGTCCAGCCACGAGGCTTCATAGGACCGCTCGCCGTGAACTTCCCGAATGCGAACCTCATGGTTGACCCAGAGCAGGGACAGAGCGTGACGCAGCCCCTCCGGCATGACCTTCCCGTCCAGCCGCTCGCGCATGCGCGAGGTCACCGACAAGAGGATCTGATACGTATTCGCGGATCGCTCACCAGCCGAATCGGGAGCGTGGCTCGACGGAGTTGTAGCGGACGACTCCGGCGATGGCGTCAGCGTGGCTGCGCCCTGCGCCACGACGGCGTCTCGCGCGATTTCCGCTGCCGCTTGCGCGACCATCGCCTGCAGCTCGACATCGACCAGGGCCGCTACCTGATCGCGCTCGCGCGTGGCGACTCGCTTCTCGATCGAATCGTACCATTCGCGGAACTGCGCCCATTCCTGCTCGAACAGGGTCCGCGTGATCGCGGGAGCCCTGACTATGCGTTCGACGAGACCATGCATTTTGGCCATAATCTCAGCGAGCTGCGGATTCTCCGGCACGCAGGCCTTGCCGACCTCGGCCAGCCGGTCGATCAGCGCGCGCGCCGGATGGTGCAAGTCTGAAAACAGTTCCGGATCGATCAAAACCGCGCGCAGGTAAGGCAGCTGTAGACGCGACAGCAGGACCCGGGCTGCGGTGGGCAAGGCCGGGTCCGACTGGATGTAGGAGAACATCATCGCGACCATGTCGATAACGTCCTCGTATTCGCCGAGGGCGACTGCGCGCCCCTCGGCAGGACGCCCGTCCGCGTGCTGCGCAACCTCGCCGTCGCCGGCGTAGATCCGCGCGCTCAGTACCTTGCACAGTTCGCGCTTGAGCTGATCGGCGTCCAGCTTCTGCGCTTCGGTAACGTCCATCCACGAGGCCGGCAGGGACGGAGATGGCAGAGTGGCGAGCGCTTCGAGCAAGGTTTCCAACTCTAGGGTTCGCAACATGGGTATTGCCTCCGGGGCCGCGGAACTCCAGTCGGAGTTATCGCCCAAGGAATCTCCCGGCCCAGCGTAGCCGGGCACGCGAACGAAACCGGACGCAGTGGTCGACAAGGCCGCCTGCCGGGCCAGACGTCGATGCTCCAGCAGGATGCAAACCCAGGCGGCCAGTTGAGCTCGCTCGAAAGCATCCTGCGGAAAATCCCGCAGCGCGTGTTGATTCCCGTTGGGAATGCTGCGCCGGATCGAATCGGCGTAGTGCGCCTGCAGTGCGGGCTCGTACACGCCGGGTTCGAGCAACGGCATGGTTTCCGGCCACGATCGGCCTTCCTTCGCGCCACTGGGGCCAGTAGCGGCGGCACGCAACGAAGGCGCGGATCGCACGTCGGTGGAACGACTGTACGGCGAGGGTGCCCGCGCCCAGCGCGGCGCTACGCCGCCCCGGGCCAGAACCCGATTCAATTCCTGACAAACCGCGCCGACCGTGCTCATTATGAAGCGGTCGAACAGTTTGAATACGATCAGGCTCACCTCGACGGGCAAATCCGAGACCTCGTCGAGGGAATCGACGAACGTCTGCACCATCATCGCGGGCGAGGCGGGAACATCGTCCTCCTGCACGACCTGGTTCTTGCGCAGCAGGGTCAGGCGGTGGCACAGCGCGGGCAGTTCCGCGCTGCACATGGACATGCCCCGGGTGACGGTATAGTCGACGGCCAGATTTCGTTCGAACGTGGCCTCTGCGTCGAGAGAAAACCCGCGGCGCGGACGGTCGCCGTCCGCAAACGAGTCCCGGGCGGAGACCAGGCGCGGGCGGAATGTTCCGGGCATCTGCGGCATCAAGCCCTTCCAGCGCTCGTCAATGCGGTCGAACCAGCCCTCGATCAACGCATCGCGGCTGCGGCGCAGTACGCGCATGCCGTCGAAGAACTGCTGGAAACTGGCACCCGAGCGGTCGAACAACACGTCGTCGAGACTTTCGAAGAGCCTAGCCGAACGGGGGCGAAGCAGGTCGATCTGGATACGGCTCAGACGACTCCACCACTCCTGCTCATGCATCGAGCCGTGGCGGACATCGTCCTCCACCGAACGATGGACTCGCAGGGCGGGCGAAGCCGACTCCGGATCGCCCGCTGGCTGGCCGTCGGTGACGTTGGATACGGGCATGCTATGCGTAGGAGGCAATGGCGCCATGAGAATTTCGATGCTCCAAAACGAACGCGCCGTGCCCCCTAAGCTTGGCGCGATCCGAACCGATCGAGGTCGATCATAGAGAAGTCGTTTGCCCGTGTAAGTGATGACGTTCGCTTTTGCCACAAATACATATCATCGAATTCTCATAGCCCCGATCAGCGCCAATTCAATCTGCACCGACAGACGGCGGAACGCGTCGTACTCGGTGATTGATTCGGGCAGGACGGCCGCGTGCCCGCCGCGCTAAAGTCGATCGCGCTTCGGCGAAGCCGCGCACGATACGCGCCGGAAAAACAGCTACGATAGCGCCTGGAGACCCGCGGGAGATTCGCATGCGATTCGCAATCGGCCTGTTCTTGTCCGCTTGGCTGCTCTGCTTCTCCTCGGCCTTCGCTGCGGACGCCTACGTCAGCGCGGACGTCAATCTGCGCGCCGGACCCGGCACGGACTATCCGCCTATCACCGTGGTGCCAAAATGGACCGGGCTGCAGGTGCAGGGTTGCGTCGACGGCTATTCGTGGTGTGACGTGCAAGTCGGCTCCGACCGCGGCTGGATTTACGCCCAGTATCTGCAGTTCGCGCGCGCCGGCGGCGAACCGGTCTATATCAACGACAACGGCCCACAGCTAGGCATTCCCGTCATCACGTTCACGCTGGGCGCGTACTGGGACAGCTACTACCGGACGCGGCCCTGGTATCGCCAGCGCGGCTACTGGGTCAGCCGGCCGCCGCCGATCTATCGGCCGTTGCCGTCGCGTCCGCCGTGGACGCGGCCGCCGCAGCGGCCGCCGATCAGCCGCCCGCCACCAAGGCCGCGACCGCCGATTGGCGCAGGACCGGGCGGCAGGCCACCGATCACGAATCCGCCGCCGCGCCCGCCGATCGGAACCGGGCCGGGCGGTCGACCGCAACCTGGCCAGGGTAATCGACCGGGACGCCCTGGCGATTCGAACAACGGCCGGCCGCCGCGTCCGCAGACACGGCCGGCACAGCAAGACGGTTAAGCAAGCGCCATCGGCGCCGGCAGCGGCGCCTCTCGTGTCGGATCAAATCTCAGGACAACGCGGACGCGACGCTGCTGCGCAGTTTCTGGAACATCGACTGCAGGGAGCGATCGAACAGGGACTCGCGCGGAACGATGACGGCCAGCCCACGGTCGAGCAAATCGTCCAGTTCGGCGCGGCCTTCCTCCCGCCACAGCGTACCGTCGGTTTTGACCAGGATCGTGCGTCCGGTGAATCCGCCGATCCACGACACCTTGCCGCGTCCGGCCCGGCTTGATTTCGGATCCGCGGAATCCTCCGCGCCAGCCGCGTCCATCTCGTCCTTGAACCCGATCCAGTCGCCTACCTTCCAACGCGGGGGCGTCGACTTGTTGGGGATCGGCTTGAGCTTGAATGTCGACGTGCGCGCATCCGCGCTGGTTTCCTCGGCAGACGATGCCGGGACGGATTCCGCGTCCGTGGCGACCTTGTCGTCTGCCCGCGCGCCGGCTGCGTCCGAACGCGGTTGCGAACGCGGGGCAACCATCCCCTCAAGCCAGTTCCAGCGGAATGTGGGGTCGACCTTGATGCGACCGATGCGAACTTCCGCCCAGTGGCGGAACGTGGCGATCCAGCGCGCGCGTGCTTCCGCGGGAGCCGATCCTTCGCCGAGCACACCGGCCCAGGCGCGTTCGATGTCCGCCCAATCCTGTTCCAGGCTCGACTTGGCCTGCGCATCCGGCACCGGGGAGAGCAAGCCGACGACGGCGTCGAGTTGGCGATCCAGCCACAGCGCCTCATAGGAACGCTTGCCGCGCGCCTCGCTAATCCGGACCTGATGGTTGACCCAGAGAATCGACAAGGCGTGGCGCAGGCCTTCGGGAACCGACTTTCCTTCGAGCCGCTCGCGCATGCGCGCGGTGGCTGCCAGACGGATCTGGTGTTGATGCGAATGCGTTTCGGCGGCGTTATCGGACGCCGACACGGCGTGCTCGCCTTGCGCCTGGGTCGCCTCCTCCGCCAGTTCCTCGGCCGCGGCCGGCGGCTCCGCACTCGCCAACGCCGCGACTTGATCGCGCTCCCGTTCAGCTGCGCGTGCCTCGAGCATGTCCGACCAGGCGCGAAACTGAGTCCGCTCGCGCTCGAAAAAGGCACGGGTGACATCATGGTTCTTGACGATGCGTCCTACCAGGGAATGCATCCTCAGCATCTTCTCGGCCAGCATCGGGCTGTCCGGCGTGCACCCTTTTCCGACCTCGGCCAGCCGATCCATCAGCGCACGCGCCGGGTGGTCGGCATCCGAAAACATCTCCGCGTCGATCAGGGCCAGACGCAGATAGGGCAATTGCAGGCGCGACAACAACGCTTGGACCGCGGCAGGCAAGGCATCGTCCTTCTGGATGAAGCCGAACATCATCGCGACCATGTCGATGACGTCCTCATGCTCGCCAAGCGGGATGTTGCGCTCCTCCGCCTGCCCCGCCGGCGCGGAAGATCTGCCCGGATGCAATCGACTGCCCAGGTTCCGGCGCAGCTCAAGCTTGAGTCTTTCGGGATCCCAGTGTTCCTCATCGGCATCACCCACCCAGGAGGTCGGCAACGTAGGCGGCGGCAACGAGGCGAGCACTTCCATCAGGGTTTCCAGCCCCAATGCCTGTGTCGCAGATTGCGCGACGTCGGCACCCCAGGCTGCACCGTCCAGAGCGCTGTCGCCGGGAACACCGAGGTGGCCACCGGCATAAGCACGCGATGCGGCATAGCGTGCGAGACGCCGGTGTTCGAGAAGCGCGCGCACCGAGGCGGTCAGGCGAGCCTGCTCGACCGTCTCCGGCGGCAAATCCTGCAACGACGTGTATACCGAGCCGGCGTGGACGCCGCCACGGTTCAAGCCGGCAAATTGCGCGGCCGCGGCATGGACGCCTGCATCGAGCCCCGGCACGGTCTCGAGCCACGCGCGCTCTTCGCTGGTGATATGTTGATGCGCGTTTGCGCCGGGAGGCGGTGTCGGATGCATGGGTGCGGATCGGCGCTGCACCGGCGAAGACCAGTTCCAGTTTGGTGCGACGCCGCCCTGCACGAGCAAGCGGTTGAGCTCCTGACAGGCGACGCCAGCCATGCTCACAACAATGCGGTCGAACAGCTTCAACACGACCAACGCTACTTCGACCGGAAGATCCGGCGACTCATCCAAGGATTTGGCGAAGGTCCGCACCAGCACGGCAGGCGCTGCGGGAACCTCCTCGGCCTGCGCCTCAACACCGCTGCGCAGGACCGACAAGCGATGGAGCAGCGGCGGCAGTTCCATGCGACATAGGGATGCACCCCTGGCGACGGCGCTTTCCACGGCGAGATTGCGCTCGAGCGTCACTTCGTCCACGAGGCTCAATCCGGCAAATCCTCCGCCCACCGTCATGCCACCGGCGGCGACTAGGCGCGGTCGAAACGCGCCCGGCGCCTGCGGACGCAGGCTATTCCAACCGTCGGCGAGATTATCGAACCAGGTCTGGGTGAGGACATCGCGATTCTTGCGCAGGATCCGCATGCCCTCGAAAAACTGCTGGGAAGACGATTCGGAGCGGTCGAACAGCGTGTCGTCGAGCTTTTCGAAGAGCTGGGCGGCAAGGGGGCGAAGCAAGTCGATCTGAGCGTTGCTCAGGCGACTCCACCAATCCTGCCCCTGGACGGCGTCGCCGCTGTGCTTGGAGTCGTCGTCGAACTTCCCGTGCGGTTTCGCGGGAGGGGTGTTGTATGGAGGGACTGGCGACGCCATGGCGGTACTTCCCCTAGCGATCCCCGCCTTGCCCCCCAAAGCCCGGCGATGATCTGAAAACGAACGGCCACCGAATGTTAAGGAAAAGGGAAATTTTCGTTCGTGACGGACTTCTCTTTTATTTCAATCACAAACGCGCGATTCCTCACAGTCCGATAACCGTCCGCAACGAGCGCACGCCATGTTTCAACCCGGTTGCGGATTCGATGCACCGCCGTTTGCCTGACGGCGATGCCGCGACGGGCCTGCCGCCGATTTTTACCCGGTCTTTACGCGATCTGGGCGATTTCCTACGCCTTCCTTATGCGCGCAAACCTAGAGTGGCGACCCCTAGATCGATAGGTTCACGAGGGTTGCCGCTATGGATGTTTGGTATATGCTGCTGTTGATCGCGCTTATCGGCTCGACAGCCGCCTTCCTGCGCCTCTGCGCGCGGCTGGAGGACAAGCCGTGATCGTCTTCTTTGTCGTCGCCACCATGGCGCTCACTTTGGCCAGCCTCTACGTCGCCCTGTGCAAGACGGGAGCGAAGTGATGAGCGCCCTGTATTGGTTTGCCGCCGCGATCGCGTTCGGACTGAGCCTCTATCTGACCATCGCCCTGCTCAAACCGGAGTGGTTCGAATGACCGCAAATGCCTGGCTGCAGATCGGCCTCTATCTGGCCGTCCTGCTCCTTACCGTCAAGCCGCTCGGCGCCTACATGGCCGCGGTGTTTTCCGACGCCCCTACCCGGGTGACACGCCTCGGCGCGCCGATCGAGCGTCTCCTCTATCGACTCTGCGGCGTGCGCGCCGACGAGGACATGAGCTGGAAACGCTACGCCGTCGCCATGCTCGTGTTCAACGTGCTCGGTCTACTCGCCGTCTATGTGTTGCAACGTGTGCAGCAATGGCTGCCGCTCAACCCGCAGCATTTCGACGCGGTCAGCGCCGACTCCGCGATGAACACCGCGATCAGCTTCGCCACGAACACCAACTGGCAGGGTTACGGCGGCGAGTCGACGATGAGCTATCTGACCCAGATGCTCGGTCTCGCCGTGCAGAATTTCCTCTCTGCGGCGACCGGCATCGCGGTGCTGATCGCGCTGATCCGCGGCTTCGTGCGCAAGACGACGCAGGGCATCGGCAATTTCTGGGTCGATATGACGCGCAGCACGCTGTACGTGTTGCTGCCGCTGTCGCTCGTGCTCGCTTTGGTACTCGTCGCGCAAGGCGTGCCGCAGAACTTCAAACCCTACGAAACCGTGCCGCTCGTGCAGGCGACGACGGCGACCGAAACGGTCAAGGACGCCGACGGCAATGCGCAGAAAGATGCCGCCGGCAAGGACGTAACCAAAGAATCGCAAGTCACCGAACAATCGCTGCCGCTCGGCCCCGCCGCATCGCAGATTGCGATCAAGCAGCTCGGTACGAACGGCGGCGGCTACTACAACGCGAACTCGGCGCACCCGTACGAGAACCCGACGCCGCTGTCGAACTTTCTCGAAGTGCTCTCGATCCTGCTGCTGCCGGCCGCGCTCTGCTACACCTTCGGCGCCATGGTCGGTGACCGCCGCCAGGGTTGGGCGCTGCTCGCGACGATGTTCGTGATCTTCGTGCCCCTGCTGATTGGCTGCGCGCTGGCCGAACAGGCAGGCAATCCCGCACTCACGGGCTTGAACCTCGACCAGAACGCCACAGTGCTGCAGGCCGGCGGCAACATGGAAGGCAAGGAAACACGCTTCGGGATCGTCAACTCCGCGATCTGGGCGACGGCGACCACGGCCGCGTCGAATGGCTCGGTCAATGCAACGCACGATTCGTTCACCCCGCTTGGCGGTCTTGTGCCGATGTGGCTGATCCAGCTCGGCGAAGTGATCTTCGGCGGTGTCGGTTCGGGCCTGTACGGCATGCTTGCGTTCGCCGTGGTCGCGGTGTTCATCGCCGGTCTGATGGTCGGACGCACGCCGGAATATCTGGGCAAGAAAATCGAAGCCTACGAGATGAAGATGGCGAGTCTCGTCGTGCTGATTCCGTGTGCGCTCGTCGTCGTCGGCACGGCGATCGCCGTGCTCGCGCCAGCGGGTGTCGCCGGCATCGCCAACCCCGGCATCCACGGCTTCAGCGAAGTTCTCTACGCACTGTCTTCTGCGTCGAACAACAACGGCAGCGCGTTCGGCGGACTGTCAGCGAACACCCCGTTCTGGAACGTATTGCTCGGCATCTGCATGTTCCTCGCACGTTTCCCGCTTGCGATCGGCATGCTCGCGATCGCGGGCTCGCTTGCGGCGAAAAAGCACGTACCGCAATCCGCCGGCACGCTGCCGACACACACACCGCTGTTCGTCGTGCTGCTGGCGAGCACGGTAATCGTGATCGGCGCATTGACCTTCCTTCCCGCGCTTGCGCTCGGACCGATCGCAGAGCAGCTCGTGGCAATCGGCCACTGATTCGTTGCCGGCGAACAATTCCGCAAACCCAATTGCAGACATCTATGAGCACCATTCAAACCAGCGCGCTAGACACGCGCCTTCTGCTTCCCGCCATCGGCGATGCGTTTCGCAAGCTCTCGCCGCGCGCGCAATTCCGCAATCCGGTGATGTTCGTTGTCTTCGTCTGCAGCATCCTGACCACGCTGCTGTGGCTGCAGGCCCTGCACGGCGACGGCGAAGCGCCGGCCGGCTTCATCCTCGGCGTCGCGCTGTGGCTGTGGTTCACGCTGCTGTTCGCGAATTTCGCCGAAGCGATCGCCGAAGGCCGTGGCAAGGCGCAGGCCGCGTCGCTGCGCGGCGCACGCAAGGATGTCGTCGCGAACAAGATTCCTTCGCTCGACCGGCGCGATGCGATCACCGTCGGCGCCGCGCATGATCTGCGCAAGGACGACCTCGTCATCATCAAAGCCGGCGAGTTCGTACCCGGCGACGGCGAGATTGTCGAAGGCGCGGCGACCGTGGACGAAAGCGCCGTCACTGGCGAATCGGCGCCCGTGATCCGCGAATCGGGCGGCGACCGCAGTTCAGTCACCGGCGGCACGCGCGTGTTGTCGGATTGGATCATCGTGCGCATCACGAGCAATCCCGGCGAGAGCTTCCTCGACCGCATGATCGCGATGGTCGAAGGCGCGAGCCGGCGCAAGACGCCGAACGAGATCGCACTGACCATTCTGCTCGCCAAGTTTTCGCTGATCTTCCTGCTCGCCTGCGCGACCCTCTTGCCCTACTCGCTCTATGCCGTGAAGAGCGCCGGGCACGGCGAGCCGGTGACCATCACCGTGCTCGTCGCTTTGCTTGTGTGTTTGATTCCGACGACGATCGGCGGCCTGCTCTCGGCGATCGGCATCGCCGGCATGGATCGCATGATCCAAGCCAACGTCATCGCCATGTCGGGCCGCGCGGTCGAAGCCGCCGGCGACGTCGACGTGCTCCTGCTCGACAAGACCGGCACGATCACGCTCGGCAACCGTCAGGCGGTTGCGTTCCATGCGGCGCCCGGCGTCGACGACAACGCCCTGGCCAACGTCGCGCAACTCGCCTCGCTCGCCGACGAAACACCGGAAGGCCGCAGCATCGTCGTGCTCGCCAAGGAAAAATTCGGCCTGCGCGAACGCGAAGTCGGCGGCAGCGGTGTCGTCTTTGTGCCGTTCACCGCGCAGACGCGCATGAGCGGCGTGGACATCGGCGGCCAGCACATTCGCAAGGGCGCGCTCGACGCGGTGAAGAAGTACATCGAATCGCAAGGCGGCCAATTGCCTGTCGCGGTCGTGCGCGTGGCTGAGGACATCGCACGCAAGGGCGGCACGCCGCTCGTCGTCGCCGAAAACGAACAGGCGCTCGGTGTGATCGAGCTGAAGGACATCGTCAAGGGCGGCATCCGCGAGCGCTTCGCCGAACTGCGCCGCATGGGCATCAAGACGATCATGATCACCGGCGACAACCCGCTGACCGCCGCGTCGATCGCCGCCGAAGCCGGCGTCGACGACTACCTGGCCGAAGCGACGCCCGAAGCCAAGCTCCAGCTGATTCGCGACATCCAGGCCGAAGGCCGCCTCGTCGCGATGTGCGGCGACGGCACCAACGACGCACCCGCGCTCGCGCAGGCCGACGTGGCCGTGGCGATGAACAGCGGCACGCAGGCGGCGAAGGAAGCCGGCAACATGGTCGACCTCGACTCAAACCCGACCAAGCTGATCGAGGTCGTCGAGATCGGCAAGCAGCTGCTGATCACGCGCGGCGCGCTGACCACGTTCTCGATCGCGAACGACGTGGCCAAATATTTCGCGATCATTCCGGCCGCGTTCGCCTCGACCTATCCGGCGCTCAACACGCTCAACATCATGCATCTGGCGACGCCGCAGAGCGCGATCCTCTCGGCGGTC
>Ga0068851_10000365_pt1 | contig 20408 bp, 20 predicted proteins | sample KBSCornC12_FD_66588 | JGI IMG/M metagenome (GOLD analysis project Ga0068851, IMG submission 66588) | Corn rhizosphere microbial communities from Kellogg Biological Station, Michigan, USA - KBS Corn C1-2 | ecosystem: Host-associated > Plants > Roots > Rhizosphere > Soil ...
GGCCCAGATGCTCGAGGAACGCCCCGTAAACGCGGTCGTCGATCGGCGAAATGGTGAAATCCTTATGCGCCGTAACCGCCGCCCGCATACTCAAGCCCTCCCAAGGCACTCTTGTGATTTGTGTCGAAGTCCTGATGTAACATCCGCCGGCCGTCAACCCATGCCCCGTTCCGTCGCCTATTCGGTTTCGAGTCGAAGCATGAGGTTTCGATCGTGTTGCCGAAACGGTGGCCCAGAAATATCGATCTCGCCGGCGTGGCGGCGATGTCCTTGGCGAGAATTCTCAGGCGGATCGAGTGGTGGGACCTCCGGGTCGAAGTCCTTGAGCCAGACGCTGCTGGTCCGACCAGCGTGCGGGGAAGCGGTTTCAGCCCGGGGCCGACTTGCCCTCGGGGAGGCCTTCAAAGGGGCTATCCCGCGGATATTGCCGTGTTAGTGTCGGTTTACGCCCCGATGGGGCGTGGCGGCGGAGCGATGGGTTGAGCCCCTCGCGCCGGTGCCACACCAAGCGTCTTCAGGCCCAGCCGCTTCAGCTGGGGTGAGAGGGCGCGCACGAAAAGAGTCTAGGGAGAAATCAATGCATTCATCCATCCTCAAGAAGGCGCTTCCACTGGCGGCTGTCATGTTCGCCGCATCGGTTGCGCCGTCTTTTGCCTTCCTCGCCTGCGCCGTGACCGACACGGGCGGCGTCGATGACAAGGGCTTCAACCAGTACACTTGGAAGGGCGTTCAGGACGCTGCCAAGACCGCCGGCGGCGACAGCAAGGTGCTCGAGTCCAAGGCCGACGCCGACTACGCGCCCAACATCCAGTCCCTGATCGATGCCAAGTGCGACATCATCGTCAGCGTTGGCTTCCTGATGGGCGACGCCACCAAGGCGGCCGCGACCGCTCATCCCGACACCAAGTTCTCGATCGTCGACTTCGCCTACGATCCGACGATCCCGAACGTCCTCGGCGAGCTGTTCGCGACCAACCAGGGCGGCTTCCTCGCCGGCTATCTCGCGGCGGGCGTTTCCAAGAGCGGCGTCGTCGGGACCTTCGGCGGCATCAACATTCCCCATGCCGTGACGGACTTCATGGACGGCTATGCCTGGGGCGTGCAGTACTACAACAAGGTCAAGGGCAAGTCGGTCAAGGTGCTGGGCTGGGATCCGGCCAAGCAGGACGGCCTGTTCGTTGGCGACTTCACCTCGCTCGACAAGGCCAAGGATCTCGCCAAGTCGATGACCGACGAAGGCGCTGACGTGATTATGCCCGTCGCCGGCGGTCTCGGCACCGCGGTTGGCGCGCTCGCGACGGAAATGGGCCCCGATGCCCTCAAGGTCATCGGCGTCGACACTGACCAGTACAACACGGATCCCGACCACAAGGGCGTTTATCTGTCGTCGGTGCTGAAGGGCGTCGAGGTTGTGACCAATGATGCCGTGACCGAAGCCGCAAAGGGCACCTTCAAGGGCGGCGTCATCGTCGGTGATCTGAAGAGCGGCGGCGTTGGCCTTGCGCCCTTCCATGATCTCGACGCGGCGGTCCCCGCGGACCTCAAGGCCGAACTCGACAAGGTGAAGGCCGGGATCGTGGACGGCTCGATCAAGGTTGGTCCGCAGTCGTAAGTCGGTCCATCCTTTAAACAATCCGGACCGTCGCGCTCCATCGGCGCGGCGGCCCCGCCGGCAGCGCCAGCAATGTGCGCCGGCGGCACAGGCGGGGGACGCTGAGTCTTGGATATCGAGCTTCGCGGAATCACCAAGCGCTTCGGCAGCCTCGTTGCCAATGACAGCATCAATCTTGAGATCAAGGCCGGCGAGGTGCTGGGTCTGCTGGGCGAAAACGGCGCCGGCAAATCCACCTTGATGAATACGCTCTCGGGTCTCTATCGGCCCGACGAAGGCGAAATCCTCATCGACGGCAAGCCCGTCTATTTCCAGGACGCCAAGGACGCCATCCGCGCCGGCATCGGCATGGTGCACCAGCACTTCATGCTGGTGCCCGTATTTACGGTCGCCGAAAATGTCGTGCTCGGCGTCGAGCCGACCGGCGCACTCGATCATCTCGATCTCAGTAAGGCCCGCAAGCAGGTCCGCGCCATCAGCGCGGCGCACGGTCTCGACGTCGAACCGGATGCCTATATCGAGCAGATTCCGGTCGGTCTCCAGCAGCGCGTCGAGATCATCAAGGTCCTGTTCCGCGCGGCGGAAGTCATCATCTTCGACGAGCCGACCGCGGTGCTGACCCCGCAGGAGGTCGAGGACTTCTTTGGCATTGTCCGTTCGCTCAAGGCTGCGGGCAAGGCGCTGGTCTTCATCACGCACAAGCTCCACGAGGTGCTTGAGGTCGCCGACCGGATCAATGTTCTACGAGCCGGCAAGGTCGTGGGGCAGGCCGATCCCAAGACGGCAACGGAATCCGCGCTCGCCGAAATGATGGTGGGACGCGAAGTGCAGTTCCGCGTCGCTAAGGCACCCGCAAAGCCTGGTCGAGCCCTCCTCGAAGTGCACGATCTCTCCGCGCTCGACGAGCGCGACGAAATTGCCGTCGACGGCGCGAGCTTCACCGTCCATGAGGGCGAGGTCGTCGGTGTGGCGGGCGTGCAAGGCAACGGGCAGACTGAGCTCGTCGAGGCATTGACCGGGCTGCGCTCGATGCTGCGCGGCACCGTCTCGTTCCTGGGCCAGGACATCACCAAGGCGTCGGCGCGCGCACGACACACCCTCGGAATTTCGCACATTCCAGAGGACCGGCAGCGCGACGGCATGGTCAGCGAATTCGACCTGGCCGAAAACATGGTGCTCGACAGCTATTACCAGGAGCCGTTCTCGCGCGGCATCGCCATGAACTGGGCGGCGGTCCGCAAGGCGAGCGTCAAGAACGTCATCGAGTTCGACGTCCGCACGCCGTCGATCTACGCGCTGGCCGATCACCTCTCCGGCGGCAACCAGCAAAAACTCATCGCCGCCCGCGAGCTCAACCGCGAGGTGAAGCTGCTGATCGCCTCGCAGCCGACGCGCGGCATCGACGTGGGATCGATCGAATACATCCACAAGCGCATCATCGAAGCGCGTGACGCGGGCGTCGGCATCCTCGTCGTCTCGACCGAGCTCGACGAGATCCTGTCGCTGTCGGATCGAATTCTCGTGATGTTCAGCGGGCGGATCGTCGCCGAATATGCGGCCGACAAGGTCACTCTCGGCGAGATCGGCCTCAGCATGGCCGGCGTACCCACAATGGGAGCGTTGGGATGAGCGAATACATCAAGCAGGAAACCGTCACCGAGCAGGAGACCAAGCTCGCTCGGCCATCGGCTGCGGGTTTTGATGTCGAGCAGCTGGTGATCGTGCCGGTGCTGTCGGTCGTCGTGGCGATGTTGCTGGGTGGCGTCGTGATGCTACTCACCGGCGTCGATTTCACCCGCATCGGGCAGGCCTACACCGCGCTATTCCTTGGCGCGTTCGGTTCGATCTCCGCCATATCGGAGACGCTCACCGCCGCGGCACCCGTGACGCTTGCGGCGCTGGGCGTCGCACTCGGTTTCCGGGCGGGACTGTTCAATATCGGCGCCGAAGGCCAGATGATCGTGGGCGGGCTGGCCTCCGTCTATGTCGGCTTCGCCGTCACCGGACTGCCGATTTTCATCCACTTGCCGCTGGCGCTCCTGACCGGCGCCGTCGCTGGAGCGTTGTGGGGCGCGCTCCCGGGTTGGCTTAAGGCGGCCACCGGCGCGCATGAGGTGATCACCACGATCATGCTCAACCTCGTGGCGATGCAGCTGACCACCTACTTGCTGCGCACGCCCCTGATGCAGCGCCCCGGACGCACCGATGCCATCTCCCAGAACGTCCTTCCAACCGCGCAGCTCCCCAAGCTCCTCGACTGGATCGACCCGACCCTTCGCCTCAACGCCGGAATTCTCGTCGCGCTGGCAATGGTCGGTATTCTCTACTGGCTATTGTTCCGCACGACGGTCGGGTTCGAGTTCCGGGCGGCGGGGCTCAATCCGTCGGCGGCCCGCTATGCTGGCATGCGCTCGAGCCTGATCACGGTGGTGGTGATGGCACTGGCCGGAGCGCTCGCTGGATTGGCCGGCGCGAACCAGATACTGGGCGTCCTCGGCCGCGCGACCATCGGCTTTACCGCGGGGGCCGGCTTCAACGGTATCGCAGTCGCGCTGCTTGGCCGAAGTCATCCAGTGGGCGTGCTGCTCGCCGGCATCCTGTTCGGCGCGTTGGAGGCCGGCGGGCGGCAGATGCAGGTGGCAGCCGGCGTGCGGATCGACCTGATTTCGATCATCCAGGCGCTGATCATCATCTTCGTCGCTGCGCCGCTCCTGATGCGCGCAGCATTCCCCTGGGCGTTCCGCAAGAACCTGAAGGCGAGGGGCTGAGCAAATGACCATGGCCGCCGCAGCAGAGAAGCGGGCTCACGACGCCAACCTCGATCATCTCAAGCGCCGGCAGACGCTGACGGTCGGCTGGGTACTGATCGCTCTCGCCATCGTCGTCGCGCTCGTCTTCGGCGTCGAGTCCGGCGGCAACGCGACCTTCCGCCTCGCGACGAGGACCGACGCCTTTCCGATGCCGAACCTCGCGATCCCCGCCGCTCCCTATGCCTATGTCATCGCGGTGGTGCTGGCATTTCTGGGCGCGCGCCAGTTCGTCCGCGGCGCCGCCAAGACCTCGAGCCTGTTTTTCGGCATCGGATTGCTGCTGACTGTAACGGCGTTCTTGGTGTGGGCCACCGCCGGCAAGGAATTCTCGCTCACCGGCATGCTCCAGGCGACAGTGATCCGCGCTGTGCCGATCGCCCTTGGTGGTCTGGTGGGCACGCTCTGCGAGCGTGTCGCGGTCGTCAATATCGGCATTGAGGGCATGCTGCTCTCGGGTGCCTTCACGGGTTCGATCATTGCCTCGGTCCTCACCCCGCTGCTTGGCGCGGCCCTGGGCGGCACTGCGGGCCTGATCGCGGCGATCGCGATCGGCGGGCTGATGGGGCTGCTTCTTGGCGCGCTCGTGATCACCTTCAGAGTCGATCAGATTATCGCCGGCGTCGCCATCAACCTCTTCGTCCTCGGGCTCACCTCCTACGTGACCAGTCAGGTGCTGACGACGCACCACGAGCTCAATAATGCCCCGATCTTTCCGGCCTGGAACATTCCATTCCTGAGCGGCATCCCCGTGATCGGGCCGATGTTTTTCCAGCAGAACCTGTTCGTCTATGGCGCGGCGATTCTCATTGCGTCATCGACCTACTATCTCTTCCATACGCGCATGGGTCTGCGGGCGCGGGCCGTCGGCGAGCATCCGGAGGCCGCCGACACGCTCGGCATCAACGTCTATCGCGTGCGCTACATCAACGTGATGATCGGCGGCATGGTGGCGGGCTTTGCGGGCGCCTGGTTCACGCTCGGCTCGGTCGGCCGCTTCGACATGAACATGACCAACGGACGCGGCTTCATCGGCCTCGCCGCGATGATCTTTGGACGCTGGCATCCGGTGGGGGCACTGGCGGCGGCGCTGGTGTTCGGCTTTGCCGATGCGCTGCAGCAAAAGCTCGCGATCGTCCAGACGCCGATCCCATCCGAATTCCTCGCAATGGCGCCCTATATCGCAACCATCGTGCTGGTCGCCGGGATCGTCGGCCGTGCGCGTGCACCGGCCGCGGACGGCAAGCCTTACGTCAAGGAATAAAGCCTGACGGGCGAGGTGCAGAGGCTCCGTAGCCAATGCAGCGCCACCTGAAGCTCCGTTGCTCACTCTTGACGCCGGAGACCACCGGGGAGACAACGACATTCTTCTCGATCACCGGCTCGCACAGACATCCTTAGGAGGGGACATGCCTTACGTTCGTATCGAAATTACCGACGGCGCCACTTACGAGCAAAAGCTGCAGATCTACAAAGAGACGACCGAGATGCTCGTCCGGATTCTCAACAAGAAGCCCGAGTACACCTTCGTGGTGATCGAAGAAGTCGATAACCGCAGCTGGGGTCACATGGGCACCTCGGTCCATGAGATTCGCATGGCCGAGGCCGCGGGAAAGCCGTTGCCGGTCGCCGTCAAAGGTCCGGCTGCCAAGAAGCCGGCCAAAGCGCCGACCAAGCGCGCAGCTTCCGCCGTAAAGAAGGGCCCCTCGCGCAAGGCCAGCGCCAAGAAGGGCTGACGTCTGCTCCATGAAACGAAGGGTCTGCGGCGTGAGTCGCAGACCTTCCTCATTGGTGGAAGCTCTGGCGCGGCCCTGGTCGCGGGAGGCTATTTCGTGGCGGGGATGATCCTGAAATCGGGGAGCTCTCGCAGCGCCAGTTCCGGCCCGGCCGGCGAATAGACCACGAAGAGCTGCATGGGCCCCGGCCCGGTGTTGAGGGTCGAATGGAAACGACTCTCGGGGACGAACACCGTTGAACCCGGTCCGACCTTCACCGTCACCGGCCGGCCCTGAGGATCCTCGACCATCTGCTCGCCTTGGCCGGAGATCACGAAGATGATCTCCTCAGCCCCCGGATGATTGTGCCGCGTGTGGCCCTTTCCCGACGGCAGGTCGACGACGCCGCCCGAGAATTGCTTGGCGCCGTTGACTTCGGGTCCAACGGTCAGGCTGAGCCGGCCCCAGTCGAAGCCGAAGGCATCGACGTCCTGCGGGCGAACGAAGTTCTTTTCCTCAGCCAATCATTTCTCCTGTCTTGAGTCCCCTGAAATCCTGGACTTGCGCGCTGATCGCCATTTCGACCGGCAGCCTCTCCATCGAGCTCGCGCCGTAGAAACCGTGGCAGGTCTTGACGCGGTCGAGAATGAATTTCGCGTCGGCCGGCATGGCAATCGGGCCGCCGTGGCAGAGGATGATGACGTCGCTTCGCACTGCACGCGCAGCAGCCGAAATCGCAGCGATTTCATCGGCGCACTGGGCCAGGGACTTCGCGCCCTTGGCCCCGATCGCACCACCGATAGTGACCCCCATGTGAGCTACGATAATGTCGGCTCCGGCCCGAGCCATCGCTTTGGCTTCCTCTGGATTGAACACATAGGGCGTCGTGAGGAGATCGAGTTCGTGCGCCGCGGCAATCATGTCGACCTCGAGGGAATAACCCATGCCCGTTTCCTCAAAGCTCTGGCGCATGGCACCATCGAAGAGCCCGATGGTTGGAAAGTTCTGAACGCCCGAAAAGCCCATCGCCTTCAGCTTGGAGAGGAACTGGGGCATCAGCACAAACGGATCCGTCCCGTTCACGCCCGCAAGCACGGGCGTGTGCTTGACGACGGGGAGCACCTCGTTGGCCATGTCGACCACGATGTCGTTGGCATTGCCATAGGCGAGCAGGCCCGCCGCCGAGCCCCGGCCTGCCATCCGATAACGCCCGGAATTGTAGATGATGATCAGGTCGATCCCGCCTGCCTCTTCGGCCTTCGCCGACAGACCCGTGCCTGCCCCGCCACCAATGATAGGGCGGCCATCGTCGATCATGCGGCGGAATTTCTTCAATATTTCGGCGCGTGCGATGGCGGGCATCAGCTCCAGATCTCCTTGAATGCCGCGACGGCGGCATCTGCAAAAGCGGGGTCATTTATGTGAAAAGGTGTCTTGATCAGCTGTCGCGATCCACCCCAGCGGGCCGACCGCTCGACCGCGGCAAATAGTGCTGCGTTGGCGCCGGGATCCCAGAACGGAGCGCCGGGACTGTCGAGCGCCGACACGCCGCCAGCGGGTATGAGGAAACGGATCGGCCCCTCCGCTGCGTCGAGCTTGCGCCCGATCCATGTACCGATGGCGTCGCACTCTTCCGGGGTGGTTCGCATCAGGGTGATGTTGTCGTTGTGCTGGTAGAACAATCGCTCGGCGTATCGGGACGGGACCGTGCTACGGGCGAAGAAATTGATCATGTCGCAGGCACCGAGCGATCCGACATAGGGGATGCGAGTTCGCGCAACGCAGTCGAGGCGGCTGGGCAGGGCCGGCAGCACGCCTCCGCACAGCAAATCGCCCACTTCGGTCGTCGTGATGTCGATTGCCGCCGAGAGCAGGCCGCTATCGATGAGCGTTTCCATGGTTCGCCCGCCAATGCCGGTCGCATGAAACACTACGGCCTCGATCTCGCCGCCGAGCCGGTCGGCGATCTGCGTCACGGCAGTCGTCGTTACGCCGAACATCGTGAGGCCAACCGCAGGGTGATCGGTCGTTGCACGCGCCGGCGCCAGGCTCATCGCAGCAATCGCGGCGCCGGCTTGAGCCAGCAGCACGCGGCTGATCCGGTTGAGCCCGGCAAAGTCGGTGACGGCAGGCATCATGACGATGTCGGACACATCGACGTAGGGGGACGTGTCGCTCGAAGCGAGGGTCGACACCATGATCTTGGGTATGCCGATCGGTAGGCGGCGCATCCCCGCGGTCACGATCGACGTGCCGCCGCCACCGCCGATGCCGACGATGCCGGCAACGTCCGTGCGCGACGCCATGAATGTTGCGAAGGCGTGCGCCATGCCGGCGACGGCAGCCCCGCGGTCGTTGCAGTTGAGTAGCGTTTGGGCGGCCTCGCCGGCCACGGTCGCTGCGCTCACATCAGGCGTAACGGTGGGCTGTCGGATCCCGACATCGATGATGAGCGGAACCGCGCCGGCGGCGCGGACACGGCCTGCCAGATAGACAAGCTCATCGCCTTTCGTGTCGGCGGTGCCGACGACGTAGACGCGCCCCATCACTGGTCCCCTCGCACGCTGCGGTAGAGGCGAAATCGCCGTCCGCAATCATCTGCACGCGGACTTATAGGCAGAGGTCCCAGCCCATTGCAAAGGATTTTGAGATGTGCGTATCATAATGGCATGGGCGTATCAGTTGAGGATGACGGGGAGACGAGAGGCGCCAAAGCGCGCACCCGCCGGCTGATGGTCACGACCGCAATAGGGCTCATGCAACGCGGCGAAACGCCGTCTGTGAGCGGCGTTGCAGAAGCAGCCGGCGTGTCTCGTGCAACGGCCTATCGCTGCTTTCCGAGTCAGGCCGCGCTGGTCCAGACCGTAGTCGATGAAGCGCTCGGGCCAATTCTGGGCTGGACGAGCAGTTCAACGAGCGCGAGCGAGCGTGTGGACGATCTGCTGTCGTCCTCGTTCGCGCGCATCGTGGAGTTTGAATCGACGTTCAAGGCGGCGCTGAAGCTGTCGCTGGAGCAATGGGCGCAAGACCGCGCTGGCACACTGGGTGAAGGGGAGGCCTTCAAGCGTGGGCACCGCGTTGAGCTCTTGCAGAAGGCGATCGAACCGCTACGAGCCGAGCTGGGCAACAAGCGATTCCTGCGCCTCGCTCGGGCGCTTTCGCTGACCTACGGCCTAGAAGTGCTTATCGTGCTCAAGGATATGTGGGGACTGAGCAGCAGGCAGATGCAGGAGACCGCGCGCTGGGCGGCGAAGGCTATGGTGGATGCCGCGCTTAGCGAAGCGCGCAACGAGACCATTGCCAGCGGTGCCAAGACGGGCGGCGCGCAGGGATAATCGCTGCGCCGCTAGGCGACGAGCCGGCATCGGCCGGATGGAATAAATGCGCGCCGCGGATGGCGCAGCGAAGGGGGACTAGAGGTTTAGACGAACCCACATGGATGTGGACCGACCAGGAATATGGCGGCCCAAATTCAGTGAGGCGCTTCGTGGAGGAGCGTGACGACCGGCAATGCCGGTGAACGACAGGGGCTTAGGCGCTAACGGAGGAACCAAATGCGCGTTTTGACCAAAGGTGTACTCGCGGGCATCGGTATGATGCTCCTTTCGAGTACGTCGGTGCTTGCTACTGAACTGACGATCTTGTGGGCGGAATGGGACCCGTCCAACTACCTGCAAGAACTCGGCAACGAGTATCAGAAGGAAACCGGTGTCGCGATCCATGTGGAGACCGTGCCGTGGCCCGACTTCCAGACCAAGCTCTTCACCGAGCTCAATGCCCAAGGCTCGGCCTACGACCTCGTGGTCGGCGACAGCCAGTTCCTGGGCGCTGCGTCGACCGGCGGTCACTATGTCGAGTTGACCGACTTCGTGAACGCACACGACCTGACCCATTCGATGGCTCCCGCGACGATGAAGTACTACTCGGAATATCCGGGTGGCTCGGGCCGCTACTGGGCCATTCCGCTCGAGGGTGATGCTCTCGGCTGGGCCTACCGCAAGGACTGGTTCGAGGATCCGAAAGAGAAGGCGAACTTCAAGGCCAAGTACGGCTACGATCTCGCCGTTCCCACCACCTGGCAGCAGCTGCTCGACATCGCCGAGTTCTTCACTCGTCCTGCCGAGAACCGCTATGGCGCTGCGATCTACACGCAGAACAGCGGCGACGGCATCGTGATGGGCGTCGAAAACTCCGTGTTCGCCTATGGCGGCTCGTTCGGCGACTACCCGACCTACACCGTGACCGGCCAACTCAACTCCGACAAGTCGGTCAAGGCGCTTGAGGACTATCGCAAGCTCTTCACCTACAACCCGCCGGGTTGGGGCAACGCGTTCTTCGCCGAAGTGAACACCGCAATGGCGCAGGGCCAGGCGGCGATGGGCATGAACTTCTTTGCGTTCTTCCCCTCGCTCATCAACGAGGCGACCAACCCGCACGCCAAAGACATGGGCTTCTTCGCCAACCCGAAGGGTCCAAACGGTGACGACTTCGCCGCGCTCGGCGGTCAGGGCATCTCGGTGATCAGCTACAGCCAGAACAAGGACGAGGCGATGAAGTTCCTTGAATGGTTCGTCAAGCCCGAGACCCAGAAGCGCTGGGCCGAGCTGGGCGGCTACGCCTGCGACGCCAAGCTCCTCGAGAGCGACGCGTTCCGCAAGGCAACGCCGTATAACGAGGCCTTCTACCAGACCATGTTCAAGGTGAAGGATTTCTGGGCTCTGCCGCAGTACGGCGTGATGCTCTCCGATGCCGCCGACACGTTCTATCCGTACGTGGTGGACGGCAAGGGCACTGCTAAGGATACGCTGGACGCGCTGGCGGCCAAGTGGATCAAGACGCTCAAGGACGCTGGCCTCGACGCCAAGTAAGTCGGCCGCAAATTCTGATCCCGGGGGAGGTATGCTTCCCCGGGACTCGCCGAGCCTGAGGGGGACCACGACGTGACTCAAATGATAGCGACGCTCGATCCGCAGTCCCGCGCTGCGACACGGGGATGGAGCGACGTAACGATCCGGAATCTGTTCGTGATTCCGACCGTCGGCTTCCTCATCGTCTTCAACGTTTTTCCGCTGCTCTATTCGCTCTACTACTCGTTCACCGATTTCAGGGCCAACGTCCGCAATCCGGTGAACTTTGTCGGGCTCAAGAACTACGCCGATATTCTCGCCGATCCTGTTATCTGGCGAACCTTTTCGACGACGCTGTGGTACGTGATCGTCTCGGTCGGCGGCCAGTTCATCGTCGGCTTCGGGCTGGCGCTGCTGCTCAATCGAAAGATTCCTGGCAAGGGCCTCATCACGACCCTGCTGCTGCTGCCCATGATGCTCTCGCCGGTAGTGGTCGGCCTGTTCTGGAAGCTCATCTACGATCCGTCATGGGGCATCCTGAACTACGTTCTGGGGCTCGGTCCCGTCGGCTGGCTCACCGATCCAAACCTGGCGCTCTACGCGGTGGCCATCACCGACATCTGGATGTGGTCGCCGTTCGTCATGCTGCTGTCCCTGGCAGGGCTCAGCGCCGTTCCCAAGCATCTTTACGAGGCCGCATCGATTGATCGGGCGGGAGGACTTTATACCTTCTTCCGCATCACCCTGCCCTTAGTCGCTCCGATCCTGCTGATCGCCGTGATCTTTCGCACCATGGAGGCCTTCAAGACCTTCGACATCGCCTTCGTGATGACCGGCCAGCCGGCCGCCGAGTTGATCTCGTCGCGCCTTTATAAAATGGCATTCCAGCAATGGCAGACCGGGCCGTCGTCGGCGATGGCCTACATCATCCTGATCATGGTCCTCTGCATCACCAATCTCTACGTCAAATACCTCAACAAGGCGAAGGAGCGCTGAGATGGCTGTCGTATCGACGCGCGCTGGACGCTTGGGCAATCGTATTGCGATCGCCGCGGTGATCGTGCTGACGCTGCTCTTCCTGGCGCCGATCTACTGGATCACCTCGACGGCATTCAAGCCGCTGCTGCTTGCGACCTCCGTGCCGCCAACGGTGATCTTTCAGCCCCAGATCACGCCATTCGTGAAGCTCTTCACCAAGCGCGCACAGCTCACGGCGCCGGTGGCTCCCGAGACCTACGATGCGGCCCCCTGGTGGGAGAAGCTGGTGCTCGACGGCGGCGAGCGGCTGGCACGCGACGGCAATGGCGCGGTCGTCTACTCACCCTATCCCGACCGCTTCGTGAACTCGCTGATCGTCGCCATCACCTCGACGCTGCTGGCGGTTTCGATGGGCACGATCACGGCATACGGCTTCTCGCGTTTCAGGGTGAAAGGCGAGTCGGATCTGCTCTTCTTCATTCTGTCGACACGCATGCTGCCGCCGGTCGTCGTCGCGATTCCGATGTTCCTGATGTACCGGGCGGTCGGACTCAACGACTCTCACCTCGGCCTCGTCATTCTCTATACGGCTTTCAACGTGAGTTTCGCGGTGTGGCTGATGAAGGGCTTCATCGACGAAATTCCGAAGGAATACGAAGAGGCAGCGCTGGTCGATGGCTACACCCGCATGCAGGCCTTCTGGCGGATCGTCCTTCCCGAGGCGTTGACCGGTATCGCGGCGACCGCGGTCTTCTGTTTCATCACCGCCTGGAACGAATATGCCTTCGCGCTTATTTTGACTAACCGGCGGGCACAGACCGCTCCGCCGTTCATCCCCAGTCAGGTTGGAACGGGTCTCCAGGACTGGACCGTGATCGCCGCGGGCGCAGTTCTGTTCCTGCTGCCGGTCGCCATCTTCACTTTCTTGCTGCGCAACCATCTGCTGCGGGGCATGAGCTTCGGAGCAATCCGCAAATGAACCTGCGCGAGTTCAACCAGCGCTTCCTCGAGCGCGGCGCCATTGCTTTCATGGTGGCGGGCATCCTGTTCCTCTGCCAGCCCTGGGCGGAGATCCTGCATTCGTGGAGCGTGCTGGTCATGTTGATCGGCCTCATTGGCTTCAACGTCTCCGTGCACATCCCGCCTCCGGTGCGCCGCATCGATATCGACGATACTGGACCGGTGTCACTTTCAGAGACCGTGCAGAAGGGCCACGGGCATGGCTGAGATCGAACTACGCCATGTCGACAAGCATTTCGGCCTGGTCCACGTCATCCGCGACGTCAATCTGACGGTCAAGGACAAGGAGTTCGTGGTGTTCCTCGGCCCGTCCGGCTGCGGAAAGACCACGACGTTGCGCGCCATTGCCGGACTCGAGGAGATCGACTCCGGCGACATCCTGCTCGACGGCAAGCCGATCCAGGGCCTCCGTGCCGCCGATCGCGATATCGCGTTCGTGTTCCAGAACTATGCGCTTTATCCGCATTTCACCGTCTACGAGAACCTCGCCTTCCCGCTGCGCGCCGTTCGCACCGCCAAGGACGAGATCGACCGGACGGTGCAATCCGTCGGCAAGTCGCTGGGCATCAGCCATCTGCTGCGGGCGCGTCCGTCGGCCCTGTCCGGTGGCGACATGCAGCGTGTCGCCATTGGCCGCGCGCTCGTCCGTCGTCCCAAAGCGCTGCTGCTCGACGAGCCGATCGGCTCGCTCGATGCCAAGCTCCGCGAGACGATGCGGCTCGAGCTCAAGCGCCTGCACCTTGAGAACGGCTCGACCTCCATCTACGTCACGCACGATCAAGTCGAGGCGATGTCGCTGGCAGATCGTATCGTCGTCATGAACGAGGGCGTGCTGCAGCAGGTCGGCACACCGACCGAGGTTTATCTGCATCCGGCCAATCTGTTTGTGGCCCAGTTCATCGGCTCGCCGGTGATGAACATTTCCGAGACGATGGTCACCGAAGCCGGCGGTAAGGCGCAGATCGCGCTGGATCGTGAAACATTCGAACTGCCGGCCGAGCTGCTCGGCATGTTGCAGCAGAAGAATGCCTCCCGCGAGCTCTCCCTCGGCGTGCGTCCCGAGGGTGTCCTGGTCAGCCGCGAAGCCCGGCCGGACTACCGGCCCGTCGAAGCCCATCTGATCCAGCCCTTCGGCGGATTCGACATCGTCGACCTCAAGGTAGGTGAGCAGACGCTGCGGGCCCGCACGACCGCCGGATACATCGCCAAACCTGGCGAGCGCGTATTTGCACGGATCGATCCGGCGCAGGCGCATTTCTTCGACACCAAATCGGGCGCCTCGCTCGACATCCGCCTGGGCGACTGACATGGCACGCATCCGACTCGAAAATCTCAGCAAGAAGTTCGTCAATCACACCGCGGTCGAAGACCTCGATCTCGACATCGCGGACGGTGAGTTCTTCGTGCTGCTCGGGCCGACGGGCGCCGGCAAGACCACGACCCTGCGAATGATCGCGGGGCTGGAGAAGCCGACGATCGGCCGCATCTACATCAACGAGAACGATGTCAATGAGTGGGGCCCCGCCGAGCGGGACGTTGCTCTGGTCCTGCAGCAATACTCGCTCTATCCGCGACTGAGCGTGCGCGACAATCTCAAATTCCCGCTGCAATCGCGGGTGCGCAACCTCTCGGCTCAGGAGATCGACAAGCGCATCGAGTACGCCAGCCAAACCCTTCGCATCGGCCATCTGCTCGATCGCAAGACCGACCGCCTGTCTGGCGGCGAGATGCAGCGCGTCTCGATCGGCCGCGCGATCGTGCGCGAGCCCCAGGTGTTTCTGATGGACGAGCCGCTCTCGGCGCTCGACGCGAAGCTGCGCGAGTCGCTGCGCTCGGAGCTCAAGAATCTGCAACGGCGCCTGGGCGCAACGTTCATTTTCGTAACCCACGACCAGGTCGAAGCGATGACGATGGGCGACCGAATCGGCATCCTCAACAAAGGACGGCTCGTCCAGGTCGGAACGCCCAGCCACGTCTACAAGAATCCGCGCGATACGTTCGTCGCAAGCTTCGTCGGCTCGCCCGCCATCAACCTGTTGGCGGGTCAGGCGAGTGGCGGCAAGGCCGTGATGACACCGCAGAGCTTCGAATTGCCGCTCGGCAATGCGCCGGTCGCGGGCGACGGCGCCTACACCTTCGGCATCCGGCCCGAAGACGTCCGCGTCGAAGCGGGTGCGCCGGTGGAGGCCAAGGTGCACGACATCGAGAACCACGGCATCGAGAAAATCCTGACGCTCCGTGCCGGCAGCATTCTGGTTCGGGCCGGCGTTCCGGCCCGCGTCCAGGTGAAGGTCGAGGATCCGATCCGCTTTGGCTGGGACCCCTCCAAGGTCATCGTCTTCGACCGCGATACAGGGGCCAATCTGGGAGCCGGGAACTAGCTTCAGACTCAAGCGGGAGGGCGGCATGGCCGAGCAAGCGAACAATTATCCCAAGCTGCACAATGCGGCCTGGCCGGGAATCGTCGGCAAGGGAACGCCGGATTCCGAACCGATCATTCCGCTCGATACGCTTCTCAAGCTGACGGCGGGAGCCGAAGTTGACGGCCAGAAATTCGACGGCATCGATCTCTTCGTGGTCTCGCCGCATTTCGACATAGACAGCGATGCCGGCGCCGTCCGCAAGATGTCCGATCACATCGCGAGCTACGGGCTCAAGGTGGGCTCGTTCGTGGCCCCCATCTGGGGTAGCGCGGGTGGCGGCTCGGCGATGGATGACGGCGAGGATCGCAGGAAATTCCTCTCGATGGTGCGAAAGGCCTGCGCCATTGGCCAGCAGATGCGTGAAATCGGGATTCGCCCGACCGGTGGCGTGCGGATCGATTCCTCGGTCGGCGTCGAGGCGTGGGACAAGGATCCTGTGCGGGGCACCAAGCTGATCGCCGAGACCTTCCGCGAGGCGGGAAAGATCGCTCAGGACCATGGCGAGTTCCTCGTGGCCGAGGGCGAGATTTGCTGGGGCGGCATGCATTCGTGGCGCGAGAATGTGAAGCTGCTCGAAATGGTCGGCATGCCGGGTGTCGTCGGATATCAGGCCGATATGGCCCATTCGATGCTGTTCGTGCTCGGCGCCAACGCCGAGAAGGACCGCATCCTTCCCGCCGATTTCGAGTGGTCGGACAAAGCGGCGCTCGATGCCGCCTACCACAAGGTCGCCGATGCGCTCCGTCCGTGGACCTATGATTTCCACGTCGCGCAGAACGACGGCACGACCTTTGGTTCCGGCACGCACGAAAAGACCGGCCGGCATTGCCAGATCGACGATCCCAAGGGTCGGTTGGATGTGACCAGGCATGCGGGCTACTGGCTGCGTGACGAGAAGGGCGCACTGACCAAGAAGATGCGCCACGTCTGCTGGGACGGGTGCATGTTCCCCAACGCGGTGATGGAGCGCCAGGACACCTGGAACAAGGTTCTGGCGGCAATGATCAAGGTGCGCGACGCACATGGCTGGCGCGAGTAGGAAATGGCTGTGACCAAGCAACTCAATATCGGCATGGTGGGCTACGGGTTCATGGCCCGCTGCCATTCACACGCCTGGGCCTCGGTGTCGCATTTCTTCGACACCGGCTATCGCCCGGTGCTCAAGGCGGTCGCGGCTCGCAACAAGGAAAAAGCACGGAGCTTTGGCGAGGCCTGGGGGTACGAACGCGTCGAAAGCGACTGGCGCAAGCTAATCGACGCCAAGGATATCGACGCCATCGACATCTGTGTGCCCAACGACCTCCATGCCGAGATTGCCATCGCCGCCGCCAAGGCCGGCAAGATGGTGCTGACCGAAAAGCCGCTGGCGCGCACCGCGGCCGAGGGCCAACCGATGGTCGACGCGGTCGAGAAGGCCGGCGTTCCCAATCTCGTCTGGTACAATTACCGCCGCATCCCGGCCGTGACGCTGATCCGCAATCTGGTGGCGGCGGGCAAGTTGGGTCGCGCATTCCATTACCGCGCGAAATTCCTCCAGGACTGGACGATCTCGCCGGACGTGCCGCAGGGCGGCGCCGGCACCTGGCGGCTCGACGTCGATGCGGCAGGCTCGGGTGTGACGGGCGATCTCATCTCGCACTGCCTCGACAGCGCGATCTGGATCAATGGCGGCATTTCATCGCTGACCGCGATGACCGAGACCTTCGTCAAGGAGCGCACCCACGCTGATACGGGCAAGAAGCAAAAGGTCGGGATCGACGATGCGGCGGCGGTATTGACCCGCTTTACCAACGGCTCGCTTGGCACTTTCGAATCGACGCGCTACGCGCGCGGCCACAAGGCGGCCTATACGCTCGAGATCAACGGCGAAAAGGGATCGCTCGCCTGGGACCTGCACGACATGAACCGCGTGCAGTATTTCGATCACTCGGTCGAGGGCCAGCTGCGCGGCTGGACGAACATCCTCGTGACCGACGGCGACCATCCTTATCTCGGCAAATGGTGGGTGCCGGGCCTCATCATCGGCTTCGAGCATAGCTTCACCCACACTGCCGCCGATTTCCTTGAGGGCCTCAAGACCGGCAAGCCAGCCGCTCCGACCTTCCGCGATGCGCTCGAGACCAACCGTGTGTGCGACGCGATCATCGCCTCGGGCCAGTCCGGGAGCTGGGTGTCGCTGTGAAGCTCGGCTTCAACATGCTTCTGTGGGCCACCCATGTGGGTGACCAGCACATGCCGATCATCGAAGATCTCAAGGCCACGGGCTATGACGGGGTCGAGATACCGATGTTCGAGGGCGATCCCGAATATTTCCGCAGGCTGGGAGGGCGCATCCGCGACGCGGGCCTCGAGGCGATCGGTGTCGGCATCATGCCAGGCAATGGCAAAGACGCGATCTCAGCTGTTCCCGCAGATCGGGCGGGGGCGGTCGCTCATCTCAACTGGATGACCGATTGTACCGCAGCGCTCGGCGGCGACATCTATTGCGGCCCGTTCCACCAGGCGCTCGGCCGGTTCTCCGGCAGGGGCCCGACCGACGATGAGCGCGACCGGGCCGTCGAAGTGTTGAAGGCGGCCGGCGCTTATGCCGCCAGGAGCGGCGTGCGAATTTCGGTCGAGCCGCTCAACCGATTCGAATGCTATTTCCTCAATACAGCGGGGCAGGCGGCCGACCTCGTCAAACGCGTCGGCGCGCCAAATGTCGGCTATCTCTACGACACGTTCCACTTCAACATCGAGGAAGACTCGATCACCGATGTGATCCCGTCCACCATCGGCCAGATCAACCACGTCCACATCTCGGAGAACAATCGCGGCGTCCCCGGCGCGGGGCATATCGATTTCCCGGCCGTGTTCAAGGCGCTCAAGCGCGTCGACTATGGCGGGTGGATGACCATCGAGTCTTTCGGCTCGGCGCTGCCCGACCTTGCCGCCGCCACCAAGATCTGGCGCCCGATCTTTGCCAAGGAGACCGATGTCTACCGCAAGGGCTTTCGGCTGATGCGCGAGGGCTGGGACGCGGCCTAGCGCGCCGCGGCTGCGGGCCTGTGGCGCATGACGAAAACACCACGAAGGAGCTTACGGGCCGATGGCCAGGATTGCCTATCTGACGACGATTGATTTCGGGCCGGGTGAGCTCAAGACGCTGGCAAGCGCGCCGGCCGAATTGGGCATCAAGCGGCCGCTGCTGGTAGCCGACAAAGGCATTGAGGCCGCCGGACTGGTGGCGAAGACGGCGGCGTTCCTGCCGGCGGGGACTCCGGTATTTCTCGACACGCCGCCCAACCCGACCGAGAGCGCGGTGAAGGCTGCGCTGGCGACGTATCGCGCCGAGGGCTGCGACGGGATCGTGGCGCTCGGCGGCGGCTCGCCGATCGACCTCGCCAAGGGCGTGGCGCTGCTCGCGACCCATGAGGGCGAACTCGAGCATTTCGCGCTGATCTACGGCGGACTCGACCGCATCACCGGCAAGGTGGCGCCGGTGATCGCAGTTCCGACCACAGCCGGCACCGGCGCGGAAGTGGGCCGCGCGGCGCTGCTCACGCTGGACGATGGGCGCAAGCTGGGCATCATTTCGCCGCACCTGATCCCCAAGCGCGCCATCTGCGACCCCGAGCTGACGCTGGGGCTGCCGCCGATGCTGACCGCGGCCACGGGGCTCGATGCGCTGAGCCATTGCATCGAGACGCTATGCTCGCCCCGGATCAACCCGCCAGCCGAAGCCATCGCGCTCGACGGCGCCGGTCGCATCTGGCGCAGCATCGAACGGGCATCGGCGGGGGGCGCCGATCTGATCGCGCGCACAGAGATGATGATGGGCGCGCTGATGGGCGGGCTCAGCTTCCAGAAGGGGCTCGGCGCCGTGCACTCGCTCAGCCACGCGCTGGGCGGGCTGAAAGATGTGTCGCTGCATCATGGCACGCTTAATGCCGTGTTGATGCCGATTGTGGTGCGGTTCAATGCACCCGAGATTGGCGACAAACTGCTGCAGCTCAAGACCGCCACCGGAATCGACGGCGATGTGGACGCGGCGCTGGATGCGCTCAATCGGCGGCTCCGCATTCCGCAGGGTCTGCGCTCGATGGGCGTACGGGAGGATCACTTCGACTGGGTCGTCGAGCGGGCGCTGGCCGACCATTCGCACGCCACCAACCCCCGCGCGCCAAGCGCCGCGGATTATCGCGCCATGCTCACCGAGGCCATGGGCTAGCCGGTTGAACGCTGGCCACGGCGCCGACCGGCGGTCGAATCGTTGCTGCCGCGATGTTCGCCAAGCGACAGCAGCAGATCAGGCGTCATGGCGCAAATGAGTTCAGTTTCGCCTATGATCGCGAACAAGGACACGACACCAAATATATTGGCCTTCGGCATGGGTCTCCTCGTAGACGCAAACGCCGAACTCGAGGACGGATCTCGACTGTGAGCTTGTCCAAATCGCGAGGGTCATATCGCTTCCCCGACAGCCATCCGGGAATCTGAACCCGCTTTTGGCGCGAAGCGGACCCGGGGAGAAGTCGCTCGATCGTTGACTGAAGAGCGTTGGCAGCGACGGTGGCATTTTCAGCAAACGCTCGGATTCTTAGACTTTCCGGCACGTTTCAATACGTCGCCCGGCCACCGGACAGATCGAACACCGAGGCCGTCGTAAACGAATTCTCCTCGCTCGCGAGCCAGCAGATCATTGAGGCTGCTTCGGTCAGTTCGAGCATGCGTCCGCGCGGAATCTTGGAGAGGATCATCTTGAGGAATTCGGGGTCCTGGCTCAGCGCCATCGTCGTCTTGGCGACGGCCGGGGTCACCGCGTTGACCGCGATATTGTATTTCGCGAGCTCCTTGCCCAGCGATTTGGTGAGCCCGATGACGCCTGCCTTGGTCGCCGAATAAGCCGGTGCGCCTGGGTTGCCTTCCTTGCCGGCAACCGACGCCATGTTGACGATACGGCCATAGCCGGCCGCAATCATGTGCGGCACGACTGTACGGCAGACATAGAATGTGCCGACGAGCCC
>Ga0068851_10000368_pt1 | contig 20357 bp, 16 predicted proteins | sample KBSCornC12_FD_66588 | JGI IMG/M metagenome (GOLD analysis project Ga0068851, IMG submission 66588) | Corn rhizosphere microbial communities from Kellogg Biological Station, Michigan, USA - KBS Corn C1-2 | ecosystem: Host-associated > Plants > Roots > Rhizosphere > Soil ...
AGGATCGCCTCAACCCCCACCAATATAAACTGCTGCCTTGCCCTCGTCACCGCCACATTCAATTTACGATCGATGCCTTCCGCATTTAATGAAGAGATACGCTCAAGTGATCTCGGATTATTAGTCGCACAAGACATGATGATAATGTCCCTCGCCCCACCCTGGTAGCGCTCCACTGTATCCACGGTCACATCATGAAGATCAACTCCTCGCTGATGTGCCAAGTGCAAGATCGCCGCTATCTGTGCACGGAAGGGAGTGATCACACCAATGGTCCAATCCAATTGATACTTCTTTAATATAGCTTTCCAATATCCAATAGTAGTCAGCACTATTTCCGCTTCCGAAGTATTCGTTTTTACATATGCTTCCTTTAACGTTACATTGGACGGAATAAAAAGCAAGCGAAATTGAAATAATAAATCCGTTTCATTTGGAAAGATGGAATGCAAAGCTCGTTGCTGCACACCTGTATCAATACATTTCAACAGCCCCTGGTAAACATACTGATTGACATAGCTCATGATGTCCTCATGCATGCGACCTTGCTCATGAAGGGAGCCAATAAGATGATGCCATCCTTTCTGCTGATAGAACCGATAGAGTCTTTCGAAATAAGACATGCTTAAATCTGTCAACCCGATTAGCCTCGCCCACTCTTTCGAATTAGCGACGCGAACAGATTCCTTTGGTTGCGTTGACACCGCAGGCAATTGCATATGATCTCCGATGAGAATCACTTTTTGCGTTTGCGTCAACAAACCGATGATGGCCGGCTCCAATAACTGCGAAGCCTCATCAATGATCATCACATCAAAATGAACCAACTCAAAAAGTTCTGGCTTACCATGAATGGAAGCAACCGTACCAACAACTATCCTGGTATCGTCTAATAATTTTTTTATTTCAGTTCGCCGTATCATCGGACTTATGACATGATCGATCAAACGATGTCGATAGGCCTCATGCGTGGCCGCTCTCGAACCAATCCGTATATAATGCTCGTCTATTCCATTATCGAGACTGTGCAGCGCCGCACATATTTCATCCACTGCCCTGTTAGTGTATCCCAAAAGAATTATCCTCGAAGAGGTGGAATGATAATAATGATCCACCCAATGCTTCAACATAATACTAGTCTTGCCAGTACCCGGTGGTCCCCACAACAAGTATAAAAATCCGGCGTCCAAAGCTTCATGATAAACCTGCTTTTGATCTTCAGTTAATTCACTTGGTGCTATTCGATCTGTGGATTTTTGAACTGAAGGAGCATGCCGAAGTCCAAGTATTAGATTTCGTTTCTCATGATCAGCACTAGCCCACGACCACAATGATTGATACAAGGAACGGAAGCTACTATCCAACAAATCATGTTCGATGTTCCAAAGGGTGATGGTTTCTATTTGCTTTGTATTGACCTGGTTGTTACGCAGCCGAAGCACGACTTTGTCTGCATCGATAGAAAGTATGTTGGCCCGATGCAATTGATGCTTGGTGGGATCAGCTTCTACATTTTCAGAATATGGATACAGAACCGCAATGTCTCCCGCTCTGAAATTAGCCAGTGGATTTGTCCGCTCTCCTTTTTGAAAAACAAGTATCGTTTGGTGCTCCTCCTTTTGAATTTCCAGTAATCGAAGTTCACTAAGGATCTGATAGGTTTCCTCTTTTACTTTCAAACTATCCAGCCACAATCCGGCGAGTCCTCCTGCACCTTCTTCCGATTCACTACCTATCCTGGCAAGCATATGCTCTCGTGCCGCAAATGCAGAAAACGATTTCAGGTATTCCTTTTCATGATTGTTTAAGCCTGAATACACTTCATAAAACTGAATGATATCCTTTTTAAGAAAGCCTTTTAATGCTTCATGCTGCGCAGGATCAATTTCAGAAAGAATATCCCTGGTTTTATCCTGATCCAACTTGATCAACCTGAATTGCAATACAACAAGTTGATTCCGGTTGTGAATGGTTTCTTTTTGAATGGACTCAACAGATACCGCATATCGAAGCGGATTATCAGCCATAGCAGAGTAAAGAATAAAATTAGCTCTGTAGTGATTTGGTCCATGCACTGCCTTGATCAGCAATTCATACAACAAGGTCTGATGATAATTGGAGCTGCTTAATCCATAACTATTCGGCTTAAACGGTTTACCGCTTTTCAATTCAATGATCGAAGCGGTCCGCTCCTCTTCATGCTGAGAATAAAGATCCAATCGCCCTTTAATTCCATATTGTGGACTGAAATAACTAGGCTCTATCACACAATTTTCCTGAACAATACCCAAAGCTGGAAATCGATTGACAATCACTTCCCGAATGGTGTCATAGTGTGTTTGAAGCTGATTCATCAGTCCTTTTATTTCGACATCGGAAAGCCTGACAAATTCCAGCGGAAATAATTTGAACGTCTGTGTAAATAAATCCTGGAAAGAAATACTGCTGTCTCGAATCAATTCATCAAGGAAATAATTGGCCACCTTTCCAATCAGCAGTGTTGTATTTGATTTTGTGGGAAGATATTGGTTAAGAAGATTAACGGATAATGGATCAGAACCATTCGATGTATAATCGGCAATGGAAGTAACATCCAGCAACAAATCCGGCATGATGATAATATAGCTGGGGATATATTCATGATCATCCACCTGGTCCACATCGGTCAATCCGAGCACCAACGGCACACCGATTTCTTCAAATGCCAGTTCAAGAGTTTCAGAAAAAATATCATTTACACCTGGCACATTATAATGAAGGACAATGGTCTTGCCAGGTTCATCCTCATCAAGAACCTTAGCCAGTTTATGGTCCTTGTCCCATTCGATAACGACCACGCGGGCAAAGGCTTTTTTGAAACGACCTGCCTTTCTTGAAAAAGGAAGTTCAGGTAAAGCCGGGGCTTTAAAGGTCTTGGCGATTAAAGTGTTTTGATCATCATGTCCGATGAGCAGGAGATATTCAATGCAGGAACTGATGATCGGAATAAGCACATGATCACTCAATTGACGCTGGCGAATCTCCCGCCTGGGAATTTGAAAAGCAAAGGTCCAGGCTTTTGAAAAATGAAACTTGGCAGCAATGTAACTGACCCGTGCAAACAGCGTATTGAATTGAAGCTGCGAAGAATCGCTGATCTTCAAGACGAGGTCATTGTAAATCTTCAGCAGGTAGGGACATAATTCCGATTCGGCACTGATTTCAATCAGGGCACGCCGATACAGGCTTTCAATATCTTGAAAAGGCGAAGACATGGTGGTGAAGTTCTGAATTCTAAAATTAGACTATTTTCCGAATTACTGATTTATAAGGAGGCCATTATTTTTTTCTTCTCACTACCTTTCCTCCAATGATGGAGATCGATACCATACGGATTCATTTTTCGGAGGACCAGCGCTTCTTATTAAATCTTTGCCTTGGCTTTGTCATGTTTGGCGTGGCCATGCATATATCCCTGGAAGACTTCAAGCGGGTTACGAAATTTCCTAAATCACTTTTGATCGGTGTGACTTCACAATGGCTGGTGTTCCCGATGCTGACGATTTATTTGATTTACTTATGGCGGCCGATTCTTGCACCAAGCGTTGCTTTAGGATTGCTGTTAGTGGCTTCGTGTCCTGGTGGCAACATGTCCAATCTACTGACGACTGTTTCAAAAGGAAACGCAGCACTCTCGGTCTCGCTGTCCGCAGTGGTGACCTTAAGTTCTATTGTATTGATGCCAATTGTTTTCCTTGCGAGTAATCATTTTGTTCCTGCTACTAAACCACTTTTGGCAGCACTACATCCTGATACGAAAGAAATACTCCTGACCTTTTTCAAGATCCTTGTTTTCCCACTCTTTTTAGGCATGCTGGGAAATCACTACCTACCCACCTTTATTGATAAAATTAAAAAACCAGTTCGCATCGTTTCCATCCTCATCTTCATTTCTTTCATCATATTCGCCTTCCTTAAAAACATTGATAATTTCCAAAAATATATTCACCTCGTTGCCCTCCTGGTGATTGTTCACAATGTGATCGGAATGGGATCAGGATACCTGTGGTCAAAATGGAACAGGCTACCTGAAGCAGATGCAAGAGCGATTTCTATTGAGACGGGTATTCAGAATTCCGGGTTTGGATTGGGATTAATCTTAATCATCTTTCCTCTTCTGGGTGGAATGCAATTGGTGGTTGCTACATGGGCCATCTGGGATATGATCTCCGGTCTTTTGGTAGCCTGGTATTGGAGTTGGCGAACGAAGTATAAAACTGCTGCTGTATTTAAATAACTTGCACACGAAATTGCAAAACATTAACCTGCTATTCTATGTCAGACACTCCAGTTAATCCCGAGTCCCAAACCACCCTTTCGAAACTGCTTCCCTGGATCGTATTATTGCTTTCAGCATTGGGCTTATTTTATTTTGTAGAAAAAGGTTGCGGAGGAGGCATGCCCCCACCAGAAAATAAAACTGAAATACCGGCTGACACTACGCATGGAAATTCGATGCCATCCGATACGATGCATCACGATTCCATTCACTGATATTTACATCAGCAAAGCTTTCTTCTTCTGGCTTTGTTTGAAATAATAATACACGGGCAATCCCAGTACCATCAATGATAAACCTGCTATGGTTTGTATCGGCCGACCAATCAATGTGCTAATGAGGAACCAAAGGGAAATGCCAATAAAGATTAATGGCGTTATTGGATAAAGCGTCACTTTATACACTGAATCACTTGATACAGGATTCGTCTTACGGAATTTGAACAAGGCAATGCAGGCCATGGTCATGAATATCCAATCCATGAAAGTGACATAGGTCGCAAGGTTTTCAAACGTTCCCCAGAAGATCAGGAGCACTACTGCCCAAACACTTTGTAACAAGACAGCTTTGGCCGGAGTACCAAACCTGGTATGCACATCAGCCAACCATGGAAAGAAGACTTTATCCGCCCCCATGGTATAATAAATGCGGGGTGCCGAAAGTGTATAAATGCCTGCTGTACCAAAAGTCGAGATGGCAATTAAAACAGCAATCAATACACCTCCAGTGGTCGTCACTTGCATCAAAGCATCTGCAGCGACCGCTTTCGAAGAGGCAAATTGATCTAATCCTAATAAAGAGAGATAACCAACATTGACAGACATGTAAATGATTGTCACTAATAACGCACCGGCAAAAAAAGCTTTCGGCATTACTTTTTGTGCATTGATCACCTCTCCCCCAACATACGAAGCATGATGCCATCCTCCATACGACCACAATACACCAATCAATGCAAGACCAAAAGAAACGGTTTGTGTTTCATGCGTTCGGATCGTAATATTTGGTATCAGGTGTTGGCCATAAAACAATGCTATGACAACAATCATTGCAATTCCTGCAATTTTAATCACCGTCAATGTGCTTGAAAATAACGAGGAAAATTTTACGCCAAAGATGTTAATCAACGTGACAATGGTGAGTTCAACAATAGCAATAGGAATTTGTGCTGATGTATCCAATTTTAGTATAAAACACAGATATCTTGCAAAAACCAGGCACAATCCTGCCAGGGCTCCTGAAGTGACCACGGTCAGAATACACCAACCGTATAAAAAAGCAATGAGATCTCCATAAGCCTCCCTAAGGTATAAGTAAACACCACCCGTGCCGGGATAACGGGAAGCTAATTCGCCAAAACTCAGTGCACCGGTAAGAGCCACTACCCCTCCAATCATCCAAACCGCCAGAATTTCATATCCTGTTCCAAGCTGCGCCGCCACATCCGATGGAGCAATAAAGATGCCCGATCCAATGCATGCTCCCACAGCAATCATCGTCAGCGGAAAAAATTTAATCGATTTATTGAGTGTAGCAGACATCGATATCGTAGTTTCAATCGATAGTAAGGTAAAATTAAATTTGTAGTGACCCTTTCGAAGGAATAGCGGGAAACCTTCAAACCTTTAAATGTGCTAGGCAGGTGCAACAAACATTGACATCGAACATTGGAAAGGCCATCCTCCTTCTCTGCCTGCTATTTTCTGGTGGCCTGAGAGGTCAAACCGGTTATATCAATCCAATCGAATTGCTGCAGGGTAAAAAGAAGGCCGTCATCCCATTTCACTATCAGCACAATTTCATTTTACTGGACGCCCGCTTATTTGGACTCTTCCCGGTCAAGCTCATTTTTGATACAGGCGCTGAACACTTAATTCTATTTAAAAGAGAATATACAGATGCGCTCCAGGTCCCTTATGACAAACGGATTCCGATCATGGGTTCTGATCTGAGTCGCGAAATCTATGCACTGATCGTTAGAAACGCATTGGTCCAGATCGAGGGACTTCCGGCCAGGCCAAATGATTTGTTGGTGATGGAAGACAATTACTTTGATCTTGACGAAATGGTGGGCGCACCGATCGCAGGACTGATCGGCGGAGGGTTCTTTAAAAATTTTATTGTCAACATTGATTATAAAAAACATAAACTGGTGTTGATCGATCCATTGCAATTTGAACCACCAAAAGATTTTATCAGTCTTCCTATTCATGTCAAAACCAACAAGCCTTATGTCAATGCTGAAGCCAATCTTTTGGACGGCACTGATGTACAGGTTGATCTCTTGTTGGATACAGGAGCTGGTGTTCCACTGTTACTCCACAATAATTCTAACGCTGCTCTTCACCTGCCGGACAATTACATCCGCGGTAAACTGGGCATGGGACTCGGCGGATTCCTCGAAGGCTTTATTGGTCGAATAGGAAAACTGTCTGTGGGTGAATTGGAATTCCCGTTTGTGCTCACCAGTTTCCAGGATATCGATACTTCCTGGCTGATGGATAAAGACAAATTCAGAAACGGACTCGTAGGCAATCAATTATTAAGCAGGTTCAATATCTATCTCGACTACACCCACAGCCAGATGTACCTGAAGCCATATAGCACCAAACAACAACCCTTTAACCTGGATCGAAGCGGTATGATCATCGTTGCATATGGAGCTGAATTCAATCAATTTGTCATCAAGGATGTGGCGGAGAATTCCCCAGCGCAAGAGGCCGGCATTGAGGGCGGGGATGAATTAGTCAAGATCCAGGGTGTACCGACCCATTTGTTTACGCTCGATGCGATTAACACCATCTTGCAAAGAAAGCCGGGTAAATCTATCCGGGTGGTGATACGAAGAGATCATAAAGAAATACATAAAACATTCATTCTCAGAGATTTAATTTGATTTTTAGCCTGAAAAGCGCTCCACTCTTCAGTCCCATAAAAGGTTGAAAATATTTTGGAAAACCGGCATATAATCTTACCTTTGCCGGCCCTTAGGGAACTAATATCAAAGGAAAAGAGCACATGTACGCGATTCTAGACGTCAACAATAGACAATATAAAGTCAAACAAGGCCAGGAGATCTATGTGGATCTTCAGACTGCTGAGGTAGGAGACAACCTCAAATTCAACAAAGTATTGCTTGCTGATAACGACGGAGCAGTTACTGTTGGAACTCCACTCTTAGCCAACGCTTCTGTATCGGCTAGCGTTCTTGCACATCTCAAAGGCGACAAAGTGATCGTTTTCAAGAAGAAGAGGAGAAAAGGATACCGTGTGAAAAACGGACATCGTCAGCAATACACCAAGGTTCGTATCGACAGCATCACAATCTAATCTGAATTACTAAACACAATTAAATACTGAAACAATGGCACATAAGAAAGGTGTTGGAAGTAGCGACAACGGCCGGGACAGTAAGAGTAAAAGACTCGGAGTAAAACTATTCGGTGGCCAGACGGCCACTGCTGGAAATATCCTGATACGCCAGAGAGGCACCAAATTTCACCCGGGCCGCAACGTAGGCATGGGCAAGGATTTCACCCTCTACGCCCTTACGGATGGAACCGTAACTTTTCAAACTAAAAAACGTGACCGTACCTACGTTAACGTCACAAACGATGTGACTGCCTAAACACGTTCCCGGGCAATCATTCGAACAGAGTATATCGTTTTTTATAGCCTGATCAGTTTTCTGATCGGGCTTTTTCTTTTTTAATGATAACTTTCAAAACTTCAGCCTCAATTTTGAACATCCAGTCATCTTATGATTATGAATAAACTTTACTTCTTGATTTTACTCATTGGAATTTTATTTCCATTATCAGCCTACAACCAAAACAATCCGGATGTTGCTTTGGAGGAATTGATTTGCAGAGAACAACAACAAGCTTCCTTACCAGCCGATCTTTTTAGTCAACGCAATTATGCAGCCGACCAAACGGATATGCATTACCAGGAATTCCATTGGGAAGTTGATCCTGCTGTGTATTACATCAAAGGTGTGATCACATATTATTTCAAAAGCAAAGTGAACGCACTGACTCAGTTGGTGCTCGATTTGGACACCACTATGCAAATACACTATATCAGGCGAGGGAATATTGACCTTCCTTATTTGCATAGTAATGACTTATTACTCACCATCGATCTCAACAAATCACTTGCCATCGGTGAATCCGATACTTTGACGATCTCCTATGAAGGCATTCCCCATTCGACAGGTTTCGGATCATTCGAACAGGATGCACACAACGGCAAGCCCATTCTTTGGACACAATCCGTTCCTTACGGAGTGCGCGACTGGTGGCCATCAAAACAGGATCTCATCGATAAGATTGATTCCATGGATGTGTATATCACTACCCCGTTAAATCAATTAGCAGCATCCAGTGGCAAATTGGTCAGCATCACCGAAGAAAATGGAAAGCTAATCCATCACTGGAGACATCGTCATCCAATTGTTTCTTACCTCGTTGCCTTTGCAGTCACGAATTATTCATCTTATCAGGAATTTCTCAAGTTACCTGGTGGTGATTCTATTCAAATCCTGAATTACGTCTATCCGGAAAGCCTGACAGATGCAAAGTCCAAGACACCTGCGGTGAAAAACATCATGGAGTTTTACAATGACAAATTCGGACTCTATCCTTTTGCAGATGAAAAATTCGGTCACGCACAATTTAGCTGGGGCGGAGGAACAGAAATTCAAACGATGAATTTTGTAACAGATTTCAGTTCAGGTTTACTCGCTCACGAATTGGCTCATCAATGGTTTGGCGATAAAGTGACTTGCGGTTCTTATTCCGATGTCTGGCTCAATGAAGGATTCGCAACTTATCTAACAGGATTGACTTATGAACATTTTCCGATTTATGGTTCATTTAATAACTGGAAATCGAGCACCCGAAATTCTGTGGTTAGTGAGCCCGGAGGATCTGTTTTTGTTCCGGATACATCAGATACTTTTCGAGTATTCGATACGCGTTTGACTTACAACAAAGGCGCTTATGTATTGCACATGTTGCGCTGGGTCGTAGGCGATAGCGCATTTTTTGAAGCCTGCTATAACTATCTGCACCTTCCATCCACTTCATATGGATTTGGTCGAACTCGTGACTTAAAAAGTGAATTGGAAAAATCTTCCGGGAAAGATCTCACTGAATTTTTTGCGGATTGGTATTATGGTGAAGGTTATCCATCCTATGAAGTGAGTTGGCTAAAGAGCCATACTACCGACTCCATCTATTTTTGGATTAAACAGACAACTTCATCGCCGACGGTTCCTTTTTTCGAAATGCCGGTTCCCATCCAGGTGATTGATGGCGTTCAGACTTATGAATTCATTTGCCAAAATACAAAGCAGGATCAGATGTTTGCTTTCTATGCAGGAGACATATCGGTTGATCATATCTACATCGATCTCAATAAATGGCTCCTCTCAAAAGACAATCAACTACATGAAATAGTTGTCGAGGGTGTAGATCAATTAAATGACAAACCGGAGGTCAGGATTTGGCCAAATCCTGCTGAATCCTTTATCAATGTAGAAAGCAAAGTTCCAATACAGAATGCCGAATTTATCAATACTCAAGGCAAATCTGTTTTGAAAATTTTGGAGGGTAAAAAGATAAATATGACCAGCTTTTCCCCGGGTTTGTATACTATCCGACTTTTCAATACAAAACATGAACTTGTCAGTATTCAACGCGTTGTCAAGATCTGATGGCAAACTGTTCCCAGCCGCTTTTTGATCGATTTTCATCTCCCGAAATGTCCTGAGGATTACCAATTATTCCGATTTTCAAGAATTACCTTTACACTATGAAAACAACCAGATTTCTTGTCCTCCCCATTATCCTGCTCTCCTTTACCAACCTGCTCCTGAGCCAGGTTAATTTCGTCGAATACGATCAGGATGATTTGATCTGCAAGGAACAGCAGAGAGCCTTAGCTCAGATGGAAATGGCAAATCACCGGAATTTAGCGGCTGACCAGACCGATATCTATTACCAGGTTATGCGTTGGGATATTGATCCCGCGGTCAATTATATTAAAGGCGTTATCACCTATTATTTCAAAAGCCGTGTTGACCAGTTAAACCAGTTTGTACTGGACCTGGCCGTTACCCAAACGGTCAATTATGTTCGACGTGGCAACCAGGATCTCACTTTCATTCACAGCGATGACCAACTGCTCACTATTGACCTTGGTAAAACTTTGGCGATAGGCGACATCGATTCGCTTACAGTTTCTTATGAAGGCATTCCACCGGCAAATGGATTTGGTTCATTCGAACAAAGCACGCACAACAATATTCCAATCATATGGACTTTGTCGGAACCTTATGGTGCAAGGGACTGGTGGCCCACTAAAGAAGATCTGATTGATAAGATTGATTCCATGGATGTCTACCTGACTACCCCACTCGATCAGCTTGGTGCTGGTAACGGTACACTGGTTAGTATCACTGAAGAAAACGGCAAATTGGTTCATCATTGGAGACATCGTCATCCGATTGCATCCTACCTGGTTGCACTAGCAGTCACCAATTATGCTTCCTATAGTAATTACTGTCCCTTGCCGAATGGAGATTCTATCCAAATACTCAATTACGTATATCCGGAAAATCTATCAGATGCTCAACTGCAAACACCAGACGCTGTCAGTATCATGGGATTTTATAATGAAAGATTTGGCACTTATCCATTTGCTGATGAAAAATACGGACACGCACAATTTGGTTGGGGCGGTGGTATGGAACATCAGACCATGACCTTCATGTACAATTTCAGCTATGGTCTCATCTCACATGAAATGGCTCATCAATGGTTTGGTGATAAGGTGACTTGTGGTACATGGAAAGACATATGGCTGAATGAAGGTTTTGCAACGTATCTCGCAGGTCTATGCCTTGAGCAATTTAGTCATGATATATACTGGCCCCAATGGAAATCCTCAACCTCTAATTCCGCTACCAGCCAACCTGGTGGATCAGTGTTTGTAGATGACACAACTAACGTTAACCGGATTTTCAGCAATAGATTAACTTATAACAAAGGTTCTTACTTGCTCCATATGCTTCGCTGGATAAATGGCGATGATCATTTTTTCCAGGCTTGCCGCAATTATCTGAACGGCACCGGGACTGCTTATGATTTTGGCCGCACCGCTGAATTGCAAGATTATCTTGAAGCGGAATCAGGAATAAACCTGGATGAGTTTTTTGCCGATTGGTTTTACGGGCAAGGTTATCCTTCCTACCATATCCAATGGAAACAGCAACAAGACTCTGTGGTTCTTTGGATCAACCAGGCACAATCACATCCATCCGTCTCCTATTTCGAAATGCCGGTTCCCGTCTGGACATTTCATAATGGACTTTCGGAACAGAACGTATTACAAAACACAGGACAGGATCAGCGCTTTTCATTTTATGTTGGAGATGTTCACATCGATTCACTACAATTCGATCCTGAACGATGGATTTTGACAAGAGATAATACAGTAACGCAACTCACTACTGCCGTCGAGGATCCATCGGCTAAGAGTCTTTATAGTTTCTATCCAAATCCTGCTGCAGATTTTATAGAATTCAATCCTGATGCAGATATCGTGAACGTCAAACTAATCAATGCTCAAGGGATGGAAGTGAAAACTGAATTGAATGGACGCAGAATGACATGGTCAGGTGTTTCGCCCGGCATGTATGGAGTCCTGGTAGAAAATGCGAGACATGAAATCATTGCTGTCCAACCATTGATCATCTTGCATTGATCACTTGAATTGCAAAGTCCTCCGATGAAAAGAGCTGCATTCGTTTATCTTCTTCTCATTGGAACACTTGCTTGTAATGGAATAGACAAATCATCGGATTCTGCTGCAACACAAATTGAAGGTGCTAAAGGAGATAGCCTGGCTTTAGAGCTTGCTACGAAAGTTGAAAATGCTGTCGGTGGCCAGGAGAATTGGAACAAAGTCCATTATTTGAAATTCCAATTCTTTAGTTCCCGCATTTGGTATTGGGATAAATTCAAAAATCGTTACCGGGTCGAATCATTGAAGAAAGGATATCGCATCGCTGGTACGCTCGATGGAAAAGAAACTAAACTTTGGGCCAATGGAAGAGAGGAAACAAGTCCTGATAGTATTGCTCAATACAAACAACTAGCCTACGAAGTTTGGATCAATGATACTTATTGGCTAATCCTTCCTTTTAAAATCAAAGATCCCGGTGTTCATCTCAAATATTTAGGACCCCGACCCATTGATAGCCTGCATAGTGCCACATGTCTTGAGATGACATTTGACCAGGTGGGTGTCACACCAGATAATCTGTATCATCTCTATGTTGACACCACCACCAATCACATCGTTTATTGGGAATATTATGAACACAGGACAGATACAGTACCAGGCTTAAGTAATGTTTGGGATCATTATCAACAATACGGACCAGTGACATTGTCTTCGGGAAGAGGAGAACGCGGATTGAAAGATATTGCAGTGTTAGATGTCTTGCCAGACAAACTCTTTGAGGATATTACGAAACCTGCAAGTGAGATTTTGTCTTCATCGAAGTAAATGGTCTGTCATCCATTGAATTAAAATGGATTCGTCTACTTTATGTTCTCCATCAAACCATTGTAACTGCGTTTTCATTCCCGCTTGCTTGATCAGCAAACTGATATCTTCCGCACGTTTTTCGTTGAAGTACGGATCTGATTTTCCAATAAAATAATTAGTTGGAAAGGACCCAAAATAAATCCGGTGATGTTCCAGTAAAATATCATCAGGCAGCATTCCGGCCCATAATAAAAGATGGTCACAAGGCTGATGAATATTAGTCATCCATCTAATCAGTGTTGAAACGCCTTGTGAAAATCCTAAATAGATGACTTCAGCATCATAGTTTTTGTCCCACCCTATTTTCTTTCTCAATAACTCCAGGAAGCCTACATAATCTGCAATCTCATCCAACCGGTCTTCACGGGTCATCCATGATGCAACGGGTCGTTCATTCACCCCTTCGAAATAAAATCGATTCAACCCTTCTGGTACGATGACAAAATGCTCTTCAGGATTTAAGAACTCAAATCGCTGAATAAAATATTTGCCCAGCTGACCATAGCCATGCAGACAAACCCAAACAAATCTTGTTTTTTCACTAAGCGAGCCGTGGGTAAAATAGTGGCCGGTCTTTTCTGTTCTGATTTTTTTGTGGGATCCCAATTGGACGGATTTACTGCTTTTTAGGTCTGCCCAGGATATCCTTGTCCTCCTTCTTATCCTTCCGCTCATCTGTCATGGGAGGCGTATCCATTTTGACATCATAGACCTTTTCCTGGTAGACCCAGTTGCCATCGGTTAGGATCCATCCCTCGAGGCTGCCATCTGAGACAGGCATGGACTCTCCATTGGCTCCCACACCAGCCAAATTTTCAAGGTGATCATAAATGATGCCACCTAACTGAGTGTCATACCGGATATGAACTGTTGAAACATCAGCATAAGAAAGAAGAATCCTGGTCATCGGCTCATCCTGCCCAATGAAGACAGGCACTCCCAGTTTGATTTCAGGTCCGGTCAGATCGAGAACATCCGCCACCTTAATATTGTAGCTACTATTTTCAGCATTAAATCCCAGGAGCAAGTAATATTTTTTTCCTTCCCGATTGAACGGAATGATCTGGTAATACAGCGCCCCATACCAGGCATTGGCAGTGTAGGTATTATAACTGGAACCATTGATGAATGGTCGTGTATCTTTTAGCGTCACCAGCCTGGTCGGCCATTGAATAAACCCTCCATATTTATATTCCTCTTCGTTGACTTTCCACTGCCAGGTCACGATCTTGAAATCATCCCCATGCAAAACAGAAAGCCATTTAATGCTATCTAAATCAATATTGTAGGAATCAGGCATGGCAAGAAGAGAATCCATTGCGGAGGCTAAGATATCATGGGCACGAGCCCTGTGCTCATCTGCACTGGCATTGACCATGACATCAGCATAAAACCCAATTTCATTCAGGAAATGAGTAGAGTTAGTAGTTTGGGCCCCTACTTTCGCAAACCAAAGGCTCAATGTAATAAAGAGGATGTAGCTCCGTTTCATTGGACTATAAACGCCGTTTCGCACTATTCCATTGTTAAGCATATGGTAACCCAAAGGTACGGGGGCTATCGCTTAGAAGAGGGTATTATCGACATTCCAATATCCACAGGCGTTGTGGACATATAAGGAACAAATTAGATACATTTGTGGTCCATGAACATCTTTCGAGGACTTTCAGCTCTGCCGGAGTTCAGTAATTCTGTCATTACCATCGGCAGCTACGATGGTGTTCATCTTGGTCATCAACGGATCCTCAAACGCATCCAACAACTGGCAGAAGAGATTAATGGCACTGATATCGTCATCACTTTCCACCCCCACCCCCGTGAAATAGTTTACCCCAAGGACAAGGAACTCCAGATCATCACGACCCTGGATGAAAAACTAGAGTACTTCAGACGATATGGTGTTTCCAATGTCGTGATTGTCCCATTCACCATTGAATTTTCACACCAGTCCGCACAGGAATACATTGAAAGCTTTCTGGTCAATCGGTTTCATCCCCGCTATGTAGTGATCGGTTATGATCATCGTTTTGGAATCAATCGCACCGGGGATGTTCACCTGTTGCAATTATATGGTCGCGATCATGATTTTGAAGTGGTTCAGATAGAAGAAGAGGAAGTCAAACATTTGACGATTAGCTCGACCCGGATCAGGAACGCTCTGTTTGAAAATAATATTGACCTGACAAATGAACTGCTGGGCCATCCTTATATGATCAAAGGAAAAGTGGTTACGGGCAATCGACTAGGTCATCACATCGGTTTTCCTACAGCCAATATCAAGATTACGGAAGCCAAGAAATTATTGCCACAGGATGGAATCTTTGCTGCCACTGCAATAGTTCGTGGCATTGAATACAGAGGCATGCTTTATATCGGCTTGCGTCCTTCCATTGAAAACGCCATTGATCATCGCGTTGAAATTTATCTTTTTGACTTCGACAAGCAGATTTACGAAGAAGAAATCACCGTAGAGGTGTATAAGTTTATTAGAGGTGATCGCAAGTTTCCTACAATGGAAAGCCTCAAGGCTGCGATGATGGAAGATGAAAAAGCTGTGCGTAATTATTTCCGTGGTAATCCAGGCGATCATCCCACGGTCGCTACGGTCATGCTGAATTATAATGGAAAAAAATACCTTGAACGTTTTCTTCCCTTCTTCAGATCAAGCCGCTACCCTAACGATAAATTGTATGTGGTTGACAACGCTTCAACAGATGGTTCTGTAAAATGGCTGAAAAACACTTATCCGAATATTGAATGCATAACCCTTGAAACCAATAAAGGATACGCTGGCGGATATAATGAAGCACTCAATACTATTGAAGCGAAATACTTTGCACTGGTCAATAGCGACATTGAAATCACTTCCCAATGGCTGGATCCTATTATTCAGCTCATGGAAAGTGATCCAACTATTGCAGCAGTACAACCGAAAATTCTCGCCGAAGGCCATAGAGGTTATTTTGAATACGCAGGAGCATCTGGAGGATTTATGGATTCCCTCGGTTATCCCTTTTGCAGAGGACGATTGCTTAATAAAACAGAAAGGGATACAGGGCAGTATGAAAATCCAATTCCGATTTTCTGGGCCTCTGGAGCAGCGTTTGTGGTACGGAGTGATGCTTTCAAAAGTGTTGGAGGTTTTGATCCTGACTATTTTGCTCACCAGGAAGAAATAGACCTGGCCTGGAGATTCCTTTTGAAAGGATATAAAATCATGTGCTGTCCGGCGTCATCCGTTTATCATGTAGGTGGAGGAACATTAACCTATAACAGCCCAACAAAAATTTATTTAAATTTTAGAAACAATCTTATTACCCTTTTCAAATATTTACCTGGAATAGATTTCATTCCAGTGGTTTCATTGCGTTGGTTACTGGATGGATTGGCAGGACTACGCTTTCTTTCAAAAGGCCAGTTCGCCAATGCATTTGCGATTATCAAAGCACATTATTACATCTATGGTCATCTTAGAACCATATTGGCCAAGAGAAAAAACACGGCGGAATTGTATGAACGAAAACCATTGGCTAAATTGGAAGGCGTATTCCAGGGCAGCATTATACTTGAATATTATGGCCGTTGGAAACGTAAATGGAGCCAGCTTTTCCCTTCATGAAAAATAAGATTTCTGTATTATTTCAAAGTGATTCACTACTGGCTATCAATAAACCTGCCGGCGTATTAAGTGTCCCGGATCGATATGACGCTGAACGTCCGAATTTAGCAACTGATCTGCTACATGATTTTCCATCTGCAAGGCCACTCCATCGATTAGATACTGAAACCAGCGGCGTATTGTTGTTTTGTTTATTACCGGATGCTTTCGGTTGGTATAGCGACCAGTTTGAAAACAAGACCGTTCAAAAAAAATATCTCGCCATCTCCGAAGGCCGATGCGCGGAAAATAACGGCATCATTGATCAACCTCTTTTCACTCAAACTGATGGCAAAGTCATCATCGCTAAAAAAGGAAAGCCGAGTCAAACGGAATGGGAAGTAAAAGAAAGATTTCGCTTTCACACCTTATTCGAATTACATCCTTTAACCGGAAGAACTCACCAAATCAGGGTACATCTCGCTTCCATCGGGCATCCCATTGTTGGTGACAAAGTTTATGGTGCTTCAGGCCCCTTACTTTTTTCCACTTTGAAAGGAAAGAAATATAAGCTCAGTGCAGAATTGGAAGAGGAAAGGCCCTTGATTTCAAGGGTGGCACTGCATTCATCTTCACTGACCATTCATGCGTTTGATTCGGGTCTTCTTTTGACCATTGAAAGTGAATTGCCAAAGGACATGCGGGTATCGCTGGTCCAACTCAGGCAGTGGTCTGGCATTGCTTGATAGTGCCAAATTTTATATATGTTTACGCCTTATTTACAAATTGCAATGAAAGGAATACTATTCCCGGCAATCACCCTAACGATCTGTGTTATGACAATGACCGCAGTTTCCTGTAAGCAGGCAAGTGAGGCGAAAGAAGAAAAGATAGTGCACGGCAGAATCACCCCACCTGATTGGTCTCATTCAGCCAACATTTACGAAGTCAATATCCGGCAATATACCCCGGAAGGCACCTTTGAAGCTTTCCGGCAACATCTCCCACGCCTTAAAAAAATGGGCGTAGATATCCTTTGGCTCATGCCCATTCATCCCATCAGCGTCGAGAAAAGAAAAGGCACTCTGGGAAGCTATTACGCAGTCTCTGATTTTAAAGCTATCAATCCGCTCTTCGGAAGTAAAGAAGATTTCAAACGCTTAGTGGATTCCACCCACGCTTTAGGCATGCACATCATCATCGACTGGGTTCCTCATCATACAGGATGGGATAATCCATGGATTAAGGAACATCCTGATTACTACAATAAAAACGATAAAGGTGAAATCCGCGATCCTATCAATGAAGCTACGGGTGAACCATGGGGTTGGACCGATGTCGCCGAATTGAATTTTGATAATCCGGATATGCGTCGCGCTATCATTGATGATATGATCTATTGGATTGAAGATTATCACATCGATGGATTCAGAGTTGATCATGCACTCGGTCTACCGGCAGATTATTGGGATGAAGTAAGCAATACACTGTCTTCGCTCCACAAACCACTTTTTATGTTAGCGGAAGGAGAAGAAACCTATCTGCGCAATGATTCCAGTTTTGTTTCCGGCTATGCCTGGAAAATGCATCACCTGATGAATGATATCGCGAAAGGAAAGAAAACAGTAAATGAAATAGACACGATTCTTGATCATGACAGGAAAGCATACAACTATGGATACAATATGTATTTCATCACTAACCATGACGAGAATAGTTGGGCAGGCACTGAGTTTGAACGCATGGATGGTGGTGTAAAAACTTTTGCTGCTTTGGTTGCGACCCTGGATGGCATGCCATTAATCTATAGTGGACAGGAAGAACCATTGAAAAAAAGACTTTCCTTTTTTGAAAAGGATACCATTCCGTTTAAAAATTACGAATACGCTTCTTTTTATCAAACGCTGAATGAATTAAAACACAAAAACAAAGCGTTGTGGAATGGAGATAGCGGAGGTCCTTCCGCCCGTGCAAATACATCCGATCATGTATACGCATTCGAACGTGAACGTGAAGGCGATAAATTTGTCGGCGTGTTTAATTTATCAGACAAACCACAGACCACTAAATTGAATGTTGCTATCGATGACATGCATATTGCTTTTACTGACAAAACATTAAGTCTGTCCGCCGGTCAGGACATCGTTTTGCAGCCCTGGGAATTTTTCCTTTTCTCCAACAAATAAATATGAAAGTGCACCTGTGGGCTATGGGTGCCGAGTCGGATCCCTGGGTGGCCCAGGGTGAAGCGCTTTTTAAAAAAAGGATCGAAAGGTATATGCCCTTCGACTTCAAATGCATTCAACCCTCCAAAAGTAAAATCACCGAACAGGTCCTGAGTGCAGAAGCGAAATGGTTGACACAACAAACCAGTTCTACACCAACCTTCCTCGTCCTGTTGGATGAAAAAGGAAAACAATTCACTTCTGTTCAATTGGCATCACAATTAGAAAAATGGCGGCAAGGCAGTCACAAACAATTGGTATTCCTTATTGGCTCTTCTTTTGGTTTTGATGATTCAGTTTATAAGCAAGCTGATGCATTACTTGGACTATCTTTAATGACGCTGCCTCATCAATTGGCCCGGCTGGTGATGTTGGAACAATTATACAGAGCCTGCACGATTCTAAAAGGTGAATCTTACCATCACATTTAATTCATCAGTCTTCAATGGCCTTACTCGATAATCTTACCATTACTTTACTCATCATCGTCTTCACAGGATTAGTGTCTTTCCAGGGATTTTCAAACTATCACCTGATCGACCGATGGAAACATTATCCTTATCGGGAATCCCAGCAAAAGGAATGGTACCGGATGCTGACTTCCGGATTTGTACATGCTGACTGGATACATTTATTGGTCAACATGTATGTTCTCTTTTCTTTTGGGAGTTATATTGAATCCAATATTGTCAATTGGTATGGCAATGTTGGAGGTCGGCTGATCTTTCTTCTCGTATATATGCTCAATATTATTTTGGCTAACATCCCAACGACATTCAGGCAAATACACAACCCGGGATTTTCAAGCATTGGGGCTTCAGGCGCTATAAGTGGATTGCTTTTTATGACCATTCTGTTTAATCCCTGGTCCATGTTCCAGTTATTTTTTATCATCCCTATTCCAGCGGTTCTGCTGGGTGCAGGCTATCTCATCTATTCATCGATGGCGGCCAATAAAGGACAGGGACGATTGGATCATTCAGCCCATTTTGCAGGTGCACTCGCCGGTATGGCACTAATCATCCTGATTCACCATGAAATCGTAGTCGATTTTTTCAGGAAACTGGTTACAGATTTTCCACTTAGGTAATCAACCCATTTATTTTTTCATAAACGGATATTGATAATCTGTCGGCGGATTGAAATTCTCCTTGATGGTTCGTGCAGAAACCCATCTGTATAAATTCAACACGCTTCCGGCTTTATCATTGGTGCCGGATGATCGCGCTCCGCCAAATGGTTGTTGACCCACAACAGCACCGGTAGGTTTATCATTGATGTAGAAATTTCCTGCAGCATTTTTTAATCGCTCAGTAGTCATATCAATTGCCTCACGATCCTGGGCGAATACAGCACCAGTCAATGCATAAGGCGATGTTGAATCAACGAGGCTCAGTACTTTTTTATACTCATCATCTTTATATACATGAATGGTTAAGACAGGACCGAAGAGTTCTTCACACATGGTGACATATTTTGGATCTGTCGCCTGGATGATCGTTGGTTCAATAAAAAATCCAACCTTTTTATCAAATCCACCTCCAGCAATAATTTTTGCTCCTTTATCTTTTTTGGCCCTGGTGATATAGTCCGCAAG